>Ga0302271_10000232_pt1 | contig 52633 bp, 30 predicted proteins | sample III_Bog_N1_1_FD_198767 | JGI IMG/M metagenome (GOLD analysis project Ga0302271, IMG submission 198767) | Peat permafrost microbial communities from Stordalen Mire near Abisko, Sweden - III_Bog_N1_1 | ecosystem: Environmental > Terrestrial > Soil > Wetlands > Peat | place: Sweden: Abisko...
TCTTTGTGGAAAAAGTTCTTAACGTCTCTATACGCACGGAGATCTCCTTCTTTGAGGTTCAAGAGTCCTTCAATGGTAATAGCAGCTAACCCAACTAAGGATTCCGATTGTGATCTCAAGAAAAACGACGATATTCTCGCTAATTCTAGGATTTCTGCACGATTTATGTAGTTACGGAAATAATAAAAGAATCTGAGATAATAGCACACGTGAATAGCGGAGAATTTCTATTCCACGAGGATGTTAGAGTCGCTACTTAAAACAGAGAACATCTATCCTAAAGTGACTTTGACGATATTCTCATAGACAAAAGTAATTAACTCAGCTGGGAGGGATATTTCAGTGACACCTTCTTTGTCTCTGTAGGCAACAGTAGATCCATCGATGATCAGATTCAAAAGGATGATTTCAGTCTGGATATCAGGTACACCAGTGGAATCAAGCTGAGCTTTATAGCGAGTTAAAAAGGTTTGAATTTAACCAACGAGCTCGTTTGGGAATCCTTTCGCGATGTTCTTGAGTAAATCTACAGTGACAGATTTACGAGTGTTGATGTCGGAGAACTAAAAGAACGACTCCAAGAAGCTAGATGGCTCATCCTGTTTTTTTTTGGAATTACAACAAAAAATATCAAAGGACACATTTCTAAAAATTCAATTATTTTACTTCAAATTATATTTTTTCAATTCCAGTGAGCCCAAGATTCGGGATGATAAGTGACTCCATGAGCTAGCTCATATTCGTCTAGAAGAAGCTATTCAGATCCTACCAAAGCACAAGGTTCTTGAAGTATTTCAGTGCGTTAATGACGATCTTATCAAACTTGGGGTCTTAATCTGTTAATGTGCACATATTCCAGATTTATTCAGCGAAGTGGGTAATCAACTCTTAGAATTCTTCTCTGTATCTTGTCGCATACAGCAATATCGATTTCAGACACTCTCCCTTGGCCTTGAATAGAGTAATATCGTGTCCGCCTATCTGCTGAGGATCGATCTTTAAAACAAAAAATAAAAATTATTGCTCATATTCAAAGTGTTTTTCTATTAACTGTTCAAATGGGGAATATGAAAAACAAGAGAAATTTAATAAGCACCAACTATTAAGAAATATTGCTTTAAAAGGTACATTTATCCTGATGATAGAAGAAAGCACAGTCATCCAGTTGTTAAGATTGTCTTCGAAATGAGGATGGAGATCTTGATAATTGAGATTGTAGAAGATTTTCATAATTAACTTCAATATTTTGATCAGATTCAAGACATCATGATTTTATTGCAGTCCAAGCAGCACATTCTATGTTTAAAGATAAACAAATATTCAAATTTTTTGTTGTTTTCGCTTTTACAGTCATTCAAAATTAAGTTTGTTACCTATGTAAGTTGAAATAGCGCGTTATGTGCATCATTGCATACAATAATGATTTCAGAAAACAGCTCATCTGATCTCATTGAGAATCCATATCTGTTTGTAATCTTATTCAGTAGTGAAAGCACTTTGAGAGTCTGAAGATTGTTCTTCAGTTCCAAATCGAAATAAGAAATTAGCTCCTAAATGAGATTTTTCCATCGATGGGGAAATTCTTTGCTGGCTAAGGATAAAGTTGCTTGCTCTATTTATTTCGAGACATTTCCTTCAGCACTCACATAGCTACGTATTATACTTTGTTTAATACCGCTAACAATCTCGCTTAGGGATTGGACTATGAAATCATCTGCATTCTTTTTATTTTGAAAAAAGAAGATAAAATTAACAAATTAGATCAACTAATGAGAAGAACAAATTTACTTTATATTCTTTGAACCAGTGATGGAACTATACTGCAGCGAGTAGCCGCTACTATGCTGGATTCGATTCGATTTGGAAGAAATCAAAAACAAGAGTTGGAAACACTGGATTATCCCTGAGTTCTTGCAGCATGAGCTCTCCTTATTTAACTGACACACCCGACTATGAGCATGCTAAAGCCTAGCTTAACTGCTACATTAATGCTGTGTTGATGAACATCTTCTTAATTTAGTTTAGGTATTTTTTATGTAAATTTGCTTGTTTTTAGATAAATTGTTAGCAAAATTTTTATTTTTTTGATTTGTCTTAAAAATATTCTTTTGGAATGGGACAGTCAATTCTAAAATTATTTATTCCTCCCTAGATTGCTGGAGAGGATCTATTTTAGCTCTGAATCCTTAGCGTCTATCTTAAAATTTTCTTGGATTTCACATCAAAATATTATTTTGATAGGGGAAATAAACAATAGAAATATTTAATAAATTTTAATAATGTTGAACTAAAAAATAGGATTATGCTGCATTTTAGTTAAAATGAAATAATATTCTTAGCTGTTTTTTGTTCATTGATACATTTGAAATTTTAATAATAATTAAATTGTCAATATTTTCTTCATTTAATGTCTTTCTTATTGAAAAGAAAACAGACAGAAACACATCAAATCTTTGTTTTCTTATTTATTAAGTTTGAATAATGCAATCATCTTCTTTTTCTAATGACACGAACATATTTTTGGAATTTCTTTTTCTTACTAGTAAATTTCTTAAATAACATTTTAAAGTCAAGATATAAGCTCAACTACAAATACTAGCTTTACTAAGCTTGGCCTTGCATAAAGTTTGTGAAGCCCTTTTTAATTTTCCTTGTATTTTAGTTGAAGTAATCTATCTTGCATGGCACGTTGTGAATTTTCGCAAAATAATCACAAAGGACTTTAGAGTCTAGTTATTAAGGAAGAGAGATATTTGAAGATCTGAAAATTGTAATAATCTAATATTTCTAATTTAAATCTCACCTTCAGCGCTTCCAATCGATGGACTCATGATGTCAGAGTTAATGCTGACTATTTTTATCCTGGCTTTATTTAGGCAAACAAGTATAATTAATTTCGACACTATTCGCCTACTAGGCTTTTCAACTTTAGATACCAAATAAATAAATAGGCAATCAACAAACAGGACTCTTAATTCAAAGTCACCAAAGCGCTTAATTTCTCTTAGCAATATTTAATAATCATGTTTTTGTCCTCAAAATACAGATCCCCCTCTTCCCTTCTATTTCGATTACACTTTACTTAAAATGTGTAAAAATTATCTTAATCATAATTTATTTTCAGACAGTAAAAATGTTCTTTTTTTTTGTTTGGATAATTATTTCCTTAACTGCTTTACTTTTGGGGTTAAATTTGTCTAAAAGAATGAATGATTAGTTTTATGATGATTGATATCAAATCTTGGAAATTTCTTAATGTAGTTTATTTCTACGAGTGTTTTAAAGGAGAGCTTTCTAGTCAATTTTCGATCTAGAAAGCTGATTCGATGAAGGAAACCAAAAGTGAAATTTGAAGAAGAATTAATAAATTGCAAGATTTTTCGTTCTTCTTGTTCAGTCATTTAATTTTATCCATGGAATGATAATTTCAAACTATTTAAAAACTCCGTCAGCTTAGTTTCTTTTATTAATTTATCAACGTTGGGTTAGAATGGATATTTGAAAGTGTAAGGATTTTGAAAAAGATAAAGAGAGATTTTGTTTAAATTGAAGAAAATCTAGTAAACAAATAGATGCTAGATGACATAAAGCACAAGTTAGAAACACATTTTTAGAAAACATAATATATATCTTGGATACAATAGATCACACAGGAAAATTTACAGTGTAATCTATCATCTCCTATTTTAGTGTAAGTTGATAATTGTAATAATTTGAATAGACTAATTTTATCAGTCTGTTTGATAGTAGTGATGGTATTTTTACCATCTCTCCTCTATTTCTATGATATTCTTGGAGGAAAACATAAGGGTTAGTAATAATGAAACATTGAAATAGTAGAGAGGATCATTTTTGTAGTTTAGTAAGTTCTTGAAGAGTAGATTATTTTAGACATTGTTTTTTAGTATGTTCTGTCCAAAATGCACTCAAATCGTTCTATTTGAGAGAGTATTGACATTGATTATTCTAACCATTACTATTTTAATCCTTGTTTGGCATTGAACTATTGTTATTTGGGTTGAATTTCGATTTCTTAACAGAAGGACTGTTACTTGAATGCCCTTTTTGTCCTTCACTTTTTAGACTCATTCTCAAACTGATACTTACACTCAACTATTGAACTAACTATTATAATCGATCTTATATTATCATCTAATATCTCTCAGGGTTTGCCAATGGGATTTGTAAGTTCAATGTGAATTCATGAATCAGAATGAGTTTAGTAAACAGAGTCTACAAAATAGGAGAATTCTTTTGCTGTTATTGAAGCTCTTCATGTAGAAGAAATCCATTTACAAGAGGCTCTCGAGATTCGACTTGGATTTCGAGCAATCGTGCTGCATATTCGTCATAGACCATGCATTGAGCATCGAAGGAAGTTTTAGTAGGAGTTGACTCATTGTTTGAGTGATCGAATGCGTTCTGCACAAATTAGCTGATCTTCAAGAAAGAGGCATCCCAATTCAGACAGAGATTGTTCTCCGTCATGTATTATCTGTTCAGACTCTCAACTTTGAAGATGATAGAATCTAGCTGTCGGAGGATTTTGCGGAGAGATTCCATATCAGTTTTTTTACCCTTAGGATTCTTTGCATGGCCACATCCCATTTGGCTTAGATTTTTTTAAAGACCAATAACGAATGAGAGGGAAGGGGATTTTCTAGATTTTTGAGTGTTTTTATCACAAAAATTAGATTTTGCTGAGAAACTAAAGGGAAGAAATTCACAGGAAAGTAGGTAATTGATGATGGGGAGAGGAGAATGGCTTTTATGAGTTTAGGAATTGTTTTTAATAAAATTGAAATACGTAAGGTGACTATTTAGCGAGCTTGATTTACCAGCTGAGTCTTTGTTGTTTCTTTCAATTAAATAATTGAGAAAGTAAACAGGCTTTTCACTTTTCTGGGCTCGAATTACTCTCGAAAACTCAGTGAAATAATCTACTTGAAAAATAGATTGTTTTGTCTCCTTTATCTTCTTAATTGAGGGTGAATAAAACAGCGATTAAACTACCTGTTCATGTAGCTCTGATGCTGCATTTAACAGAACAATAAATAACTTACTATCTATCTAGTTCAAAACTATTCTTCTTCTGTCTATTATCAAATTAACTGATTTACAAAAGAGAAAGAAAAAAGTTAATGAACCTGTCTCATAAGCATACTAATTTTAAATAAGTTATTTATCTATTTGTTTTTTCCCCTTTTTAATTATTGTTCTAACAGTTTCTATATATTAAGTTGTATTTTTCAAATATGTTTTCTACTCTTATTATTAGACATATTTTAAAGTAAAAGAGAACTTCTTCTTCAAAGATGATTCAACTTTTTTAAATCATTTCTCAAAAGATTATTAACCACTCAGATTAGTAGAAATCTCAGAAACCGCGCGTCACACACATCGGACATCAAATATGCCTGGAAATCACTTACAAATGATTTATGTTTGTTTGTAATAATATGCGCTATTTTTTGGTTTCTAACCCTACATTGTTATTAAAAAGAAGAAATTGATTGGGGGGAGGGGTTCGAAAGCTTCTCGCATGTCACTTGGCTTTTTAGATTGGAAAAAGAAGGTAAATTAGCTATGAGAATTCAAGAGTAGTAACTTGTTAAATTTGATTTTATGTTTGAGCTTCTGTTTGTTGTAACGCCAGTTATTTACACTTTTCAAATAAAAAAATTTGTTTGGAAACTTTAAAAGCAAATGCTGCTTTTGGGTGTAAGAAAGAGAAGGAGAAAGATAAACATTAATATTAAATCTCTAAGTGACTAGCAATTTAGTTCTGCTAAGCCATAAGAAACCTTGATACAAATTTTTAGTTTTTTCGATAGGAGTTTGTAGACATTACTAAAATGAATGAAAAAATAGGTTTTTCTATTTCATTTTATTTAATAAATCAAACCGACACAAATTCTGTTAATTGATGTGTAAAAAGCTTTAGTTTATCAATTACGTTTTTTTACCCTTGGTAATATTCAGATAATTTTATTGGTTTTCCCCCTTATGTAATAAGTTATGAAAATACTCAAAGATTTCATCAAAAAACGAAGAATATGTCAATAATAATAAAGAAAATCATCCTTTGTCATGATTTTAATTGCTCCTAAAGATAGTAATTCAAATCTGTAACTAAAACAGAGAAAAGAAAGGTAGGGCTGTTTAGGTTATCTTTGAAATCGTTTGACAGTAAGGTGATTTCAATAAACAAAATTAGCTAAAAAAATTGTGTAATTAATAGTTCTATTTATGCTGTTTTGGGTTTTATCATGGAGATTTGTTAATTTTGATATGAAAACAATGAGCAATTCTTGATGAAGTCGGAGGCAGATTGTGAAAAAGATATAAATAATAAAGAGTAAGACAGAAATAGATAATTTAAAAGGGAAATTTTAGTGGGGAAAGAAAGAATTAAAATATATTGATGAAATTAATTTGATTAAGAGGTGTGACATTTGATTAATACCCTTCAATCAATGATCTAGCTTTCACAAAGATCTTTAATTATTTCTTCGACGCAGATTTTCTGCTGATTTTGTGATAATTCTTATTACTGATGATTGATCGAAGGAATCTTAACATCGAATCCAAATTAATAAAGGCTTCTTATTTTCTTGATTAGTCTCACTTATGTTGACGATGGGTGATTACAATTATGTGGGCAGAGCTTGATACCTTCTGTGAGAAGATGTCTAATTTTTCTTTGAAGATCTTACATTGTTTCTAAATATTCTTGTATTTCATTCTATTCACCACTTGAAGAGCTTTATGTGCTCTTAGAGAAATTGAGATGTTCTTTAAGATGCTTCTTTATGAGCTAGAATTGTTCTGCTTCAGAAGCTTATGCGAAATGGAAGATTGTTGGGTTAATAAGTGAGAAATAGTCCGTTGTAATGTCGATTTGTTTTTCAATTAACATGATTTTTCCAATGAGTTCGTTGATTTGTGTTCGCTCTTCATTAGAGGAAAGAGTTTTGCCATTAGAGCAGCCCATTTTAAGTGTAATATTTTGAAATTGTAGTTGATTAATGATTTTAGTTTATTTATTTATTATTAATTATTTTCACAGGAACCTTGCCCTTTTTGAATTACTGGCTATTGGGAAACTTTCAAGGAAATGTTCACTCTATTTTGATTTTGAACATTGGGTACAAAGTTTTATTTGTAATTACCAGGGGGGGAATGCAAGAAATAAAAAGTAAATCGATCCAGAAGACAAAAGCCCTATGTTTAAGATCTTATATCGTCAAAGTAACTAAACAAGATAACGAAATCTGATTTTTGAATATGCTAACTGAGCTTAAAGTGTGATGAATTTAGTTAATAAACTATATTTTTAGTATTGTTTTTTTTGTAAAATAAAAGAATCGTAAATTCTTTGTAAGTTAGTTCTGTTCAATATTTGTGAAATTAGCCAGCTAATTTTTCAATGGATTTTCAAAATTTTGTTCAAGCGTTGATTTAAACTATGTCATTTTTATTTAAAAATTTAATATATCTTTAATATTATGTGTAAATAAAAAAAATATTTCAAACTAAATAGAAAATATCCTTATTATTAATACAAATCAAACTTCCAATAAAAATGTTCAGGTTCAAAGATATTTTCGTTTGTAGTTTTTCAACTGAAAAATGAATGCAAAAGTGTAAGCTATCTAATAAGTATGAATAAGATTAATGGCCAGCCTTATAAATATTAAGACCTTATTCGAGTGATTGAACAAAGAAGAAATCTTTTTTTAATGATAAAGCAGCTAACCACACAATAAAATTAATTAAAATTTGAGTGCCCGTCATATTTCCCTAAGAAAATAAAGTTTTATTTATGATTAGTCATTAGGAATTTTTTCAAGATTAGAACTTGATAATTCGGATGATATTTTACTGGCCTTGGATTGTTAGTTCTAGCACTCTTTCTGTTGATTAGAGAGAGAAAGAGATATCGTTTCTCATGAAATTACTGGTCGTTAAGAGTTGCTTAATAAATTATCCTCAAAAAGGGATGGCATATGATGCAGAAGATAGATAAATTTGAGTTTATAAAGAATAACTTTGGTATAAATGTATCTCACTATGAATATTTGTCTTTATTAAAAAATATTGAAGGGAAAAATAATTAATATTTTTTTTAAAAAAGAACCCTTATCCTTAATCTTGCCTTTACCCTCCAATACTCCTCTATTGAAACGTGCTATTCATCATAATTAATCCCAATTGCATATGAAGGTAATTTATCTATTCATAAAATAGCTTTCAAGCTATTAAGACAATATTTAAGTTTTTCTAAAGGATTGTGTCTTTTTTTATTAATTTATTAACTTACAGTCCATCTTAAAACCAAAAACCTTACTCATCTTGCGATAATGAGAAAATAGTTTGAAATAGCTTATTTAACTGAGAAAGAATGCTATTTGAAAATTTATCTAACTCTGTAAATATAAGAAAATGATGTTATATCTTGTAAAAAACAATTTCTTTTCATTTTTTTCAATCATTTAGCTTCAATATTTAAGAGCAATGATATTTCTTGATTGTTAGATATGATATTTCTTGATTCTAATTGATCCCTTTTTTCAAGCGGGTGAAGTTGGTAGTTAAGTAGATTACATTTTTTGGAGTAATGTTATTTCAAATAAGGAGAATCCAATTTCAAGATAAAAGCGTTTCTCCCATATCCATCTGTGCTTGTTGATTTTAGATTTCTTATGTAAATTAAATTGGGGATGAATTTATTTTTACACCTATTTTGCTATCAATTATTGAAATGTTCAGCGATATCTTCTTTTCCGGAATTGAAAGCAATTTTTTTGCTAGAATTATGAACATTTGATGAATTATTAATGTATTAAGAGATGAGATATCACCATTTTAAAAGGTTTGAACAAAAAGAAGAATTATTGAATAAAAATAGAAAAATAATTTCATACAAGTTTTACATTCTCCATCAATCGTTACTTCTTCAAGACTCAAGAATGTCGAATTAATAATTTAATCCTTATTTAAGTTGACCCCACTGTTGAGATGGTTCATTTTAGTACCTGGGTTTATTAAATTATTGAATTTCCCTGAAATATTAGAATCAGCAATGCATTCATTATTCATCAAGATACTTGTTTAGTTATTTTATTTAGGAAGATATTTAAGTTTTGACAAACTACTATTATTAACTACTGGTGGATCTGAATATTCAGTAGGTATGCTCAAGTTATTTTGTGAAGGGGAAGACTCAATTTAAAAAGAAAAGAATCCTAATTAGTTTCAAGTTTGTCAGTTGATTTTATTGACAAAAAGCTTTGAGCAGAAGAACTCAAGTATTGTGATATTTATTCTTGTTTTTCTAACAGAACAGCAAAATTACCCAGTGACAACTTTAGATTCACTGAGTTTAGGGCATTATGGTAAGATTTAGCAGGATTTTGTCTAATTTAAGGAAATTTTCAAAAACAATTACCACCAAATTCTAACCTTTCAATTTAAAAAAATTGCTCAGGTTTCTGGCTGCTTATTAAAGGAAATAAAATTGTTGCTTGTATTTGTGATTTTCCTTGCATCTTTCTTAAATCTTTTAAATTTTTCACAAACATAAGTAATAAGTAGCTTTAGTAAAATTTAAATCTAATTATTTATGGGTTTAACAGTAAATTTATGCAAAAATGAATCCTATTTACTTCTAATTTGAGTGTAGAGGGGACAAAAAAGCAAAGAGTTTTCTTATTATTTTGATAACATTCAAGCTGAATATCTGTGTTGCGTTAAGGATTAATTCTGGTCTTATTTTTGATTGTTGAATTGTAAAGAGAAAGAAGAAATCGGAAATGCTTCTTTTTTCTCATTTGTATTGTATATTGTTATGATCTTATTCACAACGATTCTAAATCTTATGAAATTCTTTCTGAGTCTAGAAAACGATCGAGTTACCTGAAGCTAAGGAAATCGCTAAGCAAGTCGTAAGTAAATCCTAGTATTTTGTAGTTTTAATTAGAGTTTATCTGATAATGAAAAAGCGATCAATATGATTAGGAAAAGTGCAAAACTACCAGCTAATATCTAAGTTATTGTAGAAAGTACTAGATATAATGTTGAGGGAGATATTCTGTTATTGTTGTTCTTGTCGATTTCACTATACAAAGTGAAAATAACAAGATACGAAAGAAGAGCTATCAAACTAGCAATAAATTCCAGTCGATTGAGGAGTCTTTTTCTGAAAGGCTGAAAGTGCTAAATAAGCAATAAATACACCAGTAATGTCAAGGAATTAAGTGCTATCATGCTTGGCTGATCAAATAAAAATAGCCTTTCATTCATTACTAGAACAACTCTCACACAAATACGGATGAACTCCCAGAAATAATAAGGTGATTTATATTCTTTAAACAAGAATCCTAATTAAAACAGTGTCTTCAGGGAATTCAGAGAGTTTCTCTTGAAATAAAGATACACCAAGGTTACAATTGGGAACACACTGCAGTACACAATAAGCCCGATATAGCCTAGGAATGTGGTGTAGAAGCTAACTTCGTTGCAAGATTAGCTGAGATTCAATAGAGATTTATATTCTCCATTTGAGAATTTTGTACATAGCAGGGCATCTAAACTGACACTCAAGATCATGCTGTAGAATGAGAATAGCACTGTGTAAGTGAGAGATAGGATCAACTCGTATTTAAATTATTTTGAGAATATGCCTTTTTTGAGTAGTGGTTTCTTCTAGAAAGGTTCTTAAAGAGGTTTTAGGGAATCAAGAGGAGAGGAATGGTTTGAAGATTAATAAGAGACAAGGCTTGAAAAGGGGTTCTGTTTATTGAGAACAGAAATTTCGTCTTATCGTTAGACATTTTCAATAATTTTTTTTTTTTCTTAATCATTTTTTATTCCTTCGCTTGAATCGCTGTCCACACAGAATGGCACTTAATCTTAATTTTGTTAACCTTCATTAGATCTTTTCTTCCATTTCTATGCGATGAACTTATATGCCTTTTTGATTGGTTTTTTGATAAGTGAAAAGACAAACACAATGGAAAGGATAAAAATTGGCAGAATTAAATAGATTCCTAAAAGAAGCATTCCTGTGTTCTTAATCGGTAATTCTTCCAAGAAACATGTGAGAGACAGATATTTCGATTGCAATGGATTTAAAAACACAGCTGAATTTATGATAAACGCTGATTCAATCCATTGATCTTGCAACGGAAACAGCAAAGAAACGTAAAACATCAGGATCTTTATGTACACTGATGCAAGACCTAATCTGTCGAAGCTATTTCCAATATAAGCCAATTTCATTTTCCCTAAGCATAAAGCAAGAATCATTTTTTTGATGGTCATAAAGTTGCTTCTGATAATTATGAGCATTACACTCACAAGAACGAATAATGCTATGAAAATCTTCAAGCCATTTTCAGAAATTGAAGAACATCGAGTGCATTTACCAGCAGACACAAAGCCATACTTCTAGCCCCAAGTTTCTCCAGTCTAATCACAAGCTGCACACTCTATGCCAACGTGGCCTTCAGAGCATAAGCTATTACCTAAAATAGCAATAATTAGACAATTTAATTATTATTAAATTATGTTTCATCAACAAATTTTCCTTAATCAAAATGAAAATGTTTCTTTTTACCTATTTGCTGACCTCCGACACAAGCTAGTTAATTCTTCGAGCAGGGGTAAATTTTATTCGATAAAACTGTGTAAGATTCTCTCCAATATCCTTAACTTAGTGTAGAGTAATTCGCATAGCAAGAATCAAATAATTTTTAATCACACTGCTAGCATTAGCCTGTTGTTCCTAGGTCATAGTTCGTAAACATCATAGGACATATCTAACAAGTGTATCTATTTCTGCTGGGAGAGTTGACCTTTTAATATCCTTCTGGACAGTCAATTAGCTCTGCGTTCAGTTAGATTTCAATCGGGCCTGCAAAATTTAAATCAAACCAAATATTGCTGACATCAAGCTAAGATGATGGCTAGAAAACAAGATAGATTAGATCGTCTAATTCTTCAATATCCGAATCGAGGAAATAGTTGGAAAGCTGGTATTAATTTGATGAAAGGAATCTTTAGACATTTCCAGTGAGCTAATTCGGAAAAGTTACATTTTTTGTATAGGAAAGTAATGTGAGATTAATGAGATAAGAATTGCCTGGTATTAGCTAGTATGGTATAGAGAGTGGTGCAAGATACAAAGAAGAATTCTTAAACGAATCATCTGGTAAAAGTTTAATTGAATCTACGCATCCATCAGTGATAAGTGTAAAAACATCGCTGTATTCTGTGATATTAGCTGAGTTACCAACGAAGGTATTCTAATTTGACTTAGCTAAGCTTTCTAGGATCTACGCTGCGATGCCTCCTCCGCTGATGGCACTTGAGTTTGCTATCACAGAATTAGTAAGCGTAATGAAGTTTTCTGCGTATATTGCACCTCCAAAATAACCACTCCTGCAATTTTCAAAAACAGATTTGTCTATTTTAACTGCAATTGATAGATTGATCGCTCGAAGGCAGCCTCCGTTTTGAGTAGTTGTCATATTTCGAAAGACACTATTTACAATTGTGATCTGCAGAAGATATGATGATACTGTAATTGCCCTGAGTTATTAGCCTCCAAAATCAAAGATTACGTTGTTGACATCGAATAAATATGTAATTATATCATCTCCTCTTGAATTAAACACAGCTTAAATCAGAGAGCTAGTTGAGTCAATAAGTTGAAAAAGCTAAGAAGTTTACATGTAGATTTCATAGGGTGTCTATTAACTCGTATTGCCATTTGATAGGATAGCATGTGAAAAAAACAAGGAATTCTAAATTGTTAGCGAAGTTGCTATGTTCGCCGTAATCAAGCACTTCACAAGATTCACATCACTCACTTGGAAATTATCTATCAGCACTACTCCTCCATTGGCAATATTTATGAAACTTTCACTTGCGAAGATATTGCTCACGTTGAAAGAAGACAGAGTGATGAAATCGGATTAGGTTATTTTTATTAGACTCAAAACCCACCATAGGGCGTTAGAGGAATCTGATATCGATTGAGAGTTTGAATATGAAGTTGTGACATTTTTTATTTCTATTATGGATACATCCATAAACGTTAGAAGATCGAAACCATCTAAAATAATGGTTTACTGTGCAACGGCAGTGACAGATGAAATCAAAGTAATATTTTGTATTATCACGTGCTTGATTTGATTAAATGAACTTAGCGTTTAGTATTTATCTTGGAATAATGTCATCGAATTCACTTGTAATTTCTGTCCTCCTGTGTATCCAAATGCCACATAGAATTAATCTTTGCTGTCAGGAAAATCGACTAAATCGATTTATTCAATTTCAGCCATACAATTATCAGCAGAGTTAAAGTAAGTTGAACTTCCTTACAAGAGAAGAAGCCCGATTTTAACTTAATCTGCTTCGAGTTGAATGAAGGTTTTGGAGTATTTATTTGAGTTAGTTATTAATGTTTTTATTTAAATATTTGTAGCTTAAAATTCAAGATTTGACAAGGATTATCCCATAATTAATTAATCCACTGAAATTGTGTTTGTCACAACGAAGAACACATTGAATTATATTCCGAATACATTCATTTATGAAATGGTACAGGAAGTGAATGAATATGTCATTGGGAGTGATTATATTGTTGTGAAGTTTCCAGTGATGATAAGAAGATTCAGACCTGTAAAATCAAAAGGCAAATAGCTCGAAGTAATTATTGAAGAAGAGAAGGACTCCACTGAAAAAGAGGAAACTATTAGAGTGTCTAAATTTGTTAGACTAAGCACAGGAGAAGTGTTAGTTATGGAGATGTTTTTGAAGGAAATATTGCCTAGGGTCAGATTAAATAAAGGAGTAGCAGAAGAACTAACTATTTGAAGGGTATTAGAGATCGTGCATGAGGACAATTCGATATTTAGGCTGTCTGTTGGTTAGATGGTGATGTCTTCTGCTATTATTGATATTGTATTGTTTTATTCTTTCCAGCAAGTTATTGGTTAATCAGAAGATACCTAAGGACAAAAGGAGCTCGCAATTTATCTCATTTAGTCATCACAAGAAGATAACCCTAGGGATTCTGCTGTCGATGAAGAATCAACGGGCTAAAGCAACCAGGTGAAGCAGATAGCTACCAGAGAATATACAGAGAATCTCTAAAGTATCATTGCCTGCGATAGGGTGATTCGAAAATTTTAAGAGGTAATAATTAAATATTTTTAATCTAATTTAGAGAGAGATGGATCATCAGGGAAATTTTCTCTTTTTTTTTGTGGTTAAAACTAATCTCAATTGATTTGATTCTTTCCACTTACTTGAATTAAAAATTTCAAGAAAGAATTTCATGTCTCTCTATTATCAGTGTTACAAAAGGATTCATTTTTTTCCTTCATCCTTGATTCCTATCAGAGATTTTAATTATTTTTAAAATCAAAAATTGCTGAGAACGAGAATGGAACCCATATTAGTATTAGTTAATTTTCAAAAATTTAAGTTTATTTGAAAAACGATTCACTTATCTTGAAAACAAGCAAAGTGCAGCATATTATTAATCTTGAGAGTTCTATATTATTACATGTTAAATAAATTAGATTAGTGAGAAAAATAAAAGAGTCTTTGACAAAATTCCTGGCTATTTCCAAGCACCAAGTAAATACTTGATAAGTTATTTTTATTTTACATTTTGATGCTGCTCGAATAATTAAAAGATACTTTGCTTCCTCTTTAAGCTCCATTATAAATGGCAATCAGTTTAATAACAAAATTAGCATTACTTCATTTAAATATTTCGTTAAATAGCATATGAGTTTCAATTTATTTTGATCGTAGCTTCGAAAGATAAGCATATACTTGTGATTCATAGAATAGTGGAAAGAACTTTTTAAGCTAAATATGCTAACTGCTATAACTATTACTGATACTTCTACTCTTGATTAATTCTAAATCAGCTAGTTTATTCGCTTTATCTTGGATTTCCTGATATGCCTAGAATTATTAGCTCTATAAATAGATTTATTACTATTTTTCTGAGTGTGAAATGATCCTGTCCCTTTATTCTAAAATTTAGCTTTCTTTGTTAGCTTCATCGTCACAAAGTGTGATAGACTTGACAATGCTTGGCAATGGAAAATTATGGCTATTATCACTTGTTATTGGTGGAAGTAATGGAGAATCTTAGTAGTTGTTTTATTGAATACCAGTCAATTCTTATTTTTCAAATTGAATGAAATTGAGGATCTTAGGGGTGGTTGGTAGTTTTGTTGTGAGATAATTGATTTCTTGCACAGAACTGTAGCTCATTTGAGATGAATTGAAAAGAATGCTGTTGTCGATGGGGGAGAAAAATAAAATTATTATTTTTCGAGGATTCTGAGGGTTACATTATAACAGCGAATGATTCTTATATCTTGAATCGATTTAGCTTAGCAGCCAGGTGAGGGAGATTTCTCTTGAAGGAAGCTAGAAACTTATCTTAGTTGGATCTGCTTGGTGATATTGATGATGAGGAGGTTTCCTTAGAAAACTCGTTGTTTCTTCAACTGCCTTGTTGAGTTTGATTTTATCATTAGAGGGAGATAACTCCATGATTATTTTTCTTTCTGTATTGGAATACCCTGCTACACTTAGTCTGTCATCAGTTTGCACGAATTGACTGATGAAATACTGTAATAGTCGAATTTAAACATTTGTATTGAGTTTTTTTTATTGTTTCTCCAAAGATTATTAGAGGCTCTTTTAAGGTTGATAGTAGCTTTCTTGGCTGGATATTTTTTTAGGACTGAGTTTGGAAAACCGTTTAGGCTTTGAATGAGAATTACTAGGGTGTTTGCTTGCGTAGACAAAAATAAATACATCATACGGATGATGTCGTTGCTGTTTTTGTTAAGAATTTGAAGAAAAGGAGCAAATTCTCCTTTAGGTTAGCAGAATCTTTAATAAGGAGAGATTATGCTATTCGAAAACGACTTTCAAGTAATAAAGGGCTTTTTGCTTAAAAGAATGAATACAAGGATTCTCAATATACATTGTTAGATCCTTGCAGCCTAGATAAAAATATCTTTTATTGATCAAAGAAGCCCCCTTGACGAAGAAAAATAAATTCTAAATGATCTTTAATTAATGGGCAGTATTAGAGTCTTTCACAAGCTACGGATTGGCTTATACACTTAATTGCAATGCTTCATAATGTTGCTAGGCTTGCGCGTAAATGGTATCCACAAGATCGAATTAGCCTAGATGGTTGTGCAAATTAGCAATGAAAAGGTTTATTAGAGTAAGGAGGAATTTGCGTTTAAATTCCTTTATCGGAAGGGATCTTGTGAGAATAGCTTAGCAAAGTTTGAAATATCGTAGCGATTAGATTATTTTTATTGTGATTTAGCTTGCAACTAATTAAGAAAATTATAACTGCTATTATGGTTATTTTTCTTGTATTTCCGTGGTTTGTAGCTCGAAGACCATTTCTGATAAGGCGAATCCAAGAAAAAATAGTCTATCAAGAATTTCTAAGAGAAAATCAGGTGAGATATTATTATCCTAATCATCTTTTTTGTATTTTCTTTCAGCCTAGCAAGATACCGCCAAAGAACTAGCAAATGATTCCACAGATCGAATTCCCTGCATGTTTAAACTAGTCACTAACGATTCGTGATAATTCTAGGAAGCTAATCGAAATTGCTTCATGTCGAGATATAAGTTGCCAATATCACAGGAAGCCATTGCTAATCCTTTGAAATTTTTAACATATTTGAAGACTTTTTATGATATCCTTAGATTCTCCAAAGAATCTTAGCTACTCGTTGTTTGGTGGTTATATCCTGCGGAGAGAAACTCTATCATTTTCGAGAACTCCTTGAATGTCTGAACGATTGTCTGCAGCTCCACGGACATGATAGGGATATCAGCTAGTTCTATTCCCTTTAAACCGTTTTTTTTATCGAAAATTCTAGCAGCAACGTATCTGAGATTTTTAGAATTCACAATGGATTGTTTTCTAGGGGAGTTTATTCGAGTGATCTTCCCCATGATTTCGTCATTATCTAAGATATTTTTAGGTCTAAACACGCCAGAGGTATTCATATTTTTGTTATTAGTTTCATCCTTGAACAGTTATTTGAGCAGCTTTGGTGTATTTTGATCAAGATTTCTAACATCCGTCAACTGTTGAACCGAGATATTAGTCAATTATTACATGAATCGTTTGATTCCTTTTGTATTCCCTCTAGTTCCTTTGTGTGATGGGCTCTAAGAAGGAGATGTCTAGCGAGTTTGTCCTGATGTCGGAAAGAACTTAGACGTTGGTGAGAATAATTCGGATTAATTTACAGAAATCATTTTAAATCTCGTTTTTGGGGAGGTCTTTGGGGAGGAAGAACTTTTCAATAACAACAAAAACAACGAAATAAATCACTAAAAGCATCCTTAGCCTCTTGCCAGACTCAATAATCATCTCTTAATTATGTATTCAATTACCTAATATGTGATTTGCAGATATCCGTCTCAATAGACCGCTAGTATGGTCTACTTTAAGTGATATTCATGTATGATTTATCAGCTCCAAACTACTCTGTGTTCATAACAGAATACTTTCTAAATGAAAAGATAATATCTTCTTCAACTTCCTGCTCATCTTCTTTGTTTTCTTCTCTGTCTTCATCATCTTCGATGGTAATTTATCTAGGCTTTGACTGCGATTATTTACTTTTTTCTATATTATCTTTGAGTTCCTTAACTAAATAAGCATTGAGCAGACAAATTGGAACATCAATTAAGTAAAACATAACAGCTGTGTAGTGGATCATCGAAACCACAACAATAATGATAATCATAACAGCCAGACACCAAAATAATGCTTAGAATATTTCATCACCAGATCCATCAAAAATGTTTCTAATATCGAGATTCACCCTGCCAACGAACACTACAATAGACTTTTTGACCCCACCAAAGAACGGATTTATCAGACTTTGAACTTAAATTGGGTAGATTAAACTAAAACTATTTGGGTTTTTAGGAAAAAAAAAATGTCACTAAAAAATCCATATCATTTAGAGTGATAAAATTGTAACTAATTTACTATTTTTATCCTTCATTAGTGAATGACTAGAAGAACGGGTCAATATTTACCATTGATTTTATGTCGTAGTTTCCTGTTTAGGCATATTCAATGCTGGCATTTATTTGCTTGCCGAAGTTCATTTTTTCATTTTCTAAATTAGCATTTGTTTCAGTGTAATTAGAAGCGAATTCAGCATCTTCTAATGAGATTGCTGCTCCTGAGAGGCGATCCCAATTTTTATGATAGAACACCTGCAAATATTTGTATCAAAATATCAAAAGAAAATTGCTCTCTTTTTCATAGATACAGTGTGATCCTTTCGATGGAAGAAGATAGTGTGTCCTGTGGTATTTAGATCTTCAGGTGCAAAGATCTATTCGATTAGAGGGGTAATTGTATAATCGATACTCATTATGGAAAGCAAATTTTGATTAAGGATATCTGTAGTCTATGCAGACACAGTCATACCAACTTGCTTCTGAAAAGAGAAAACATAGGGCTCTACAAACACCAAACCTTTAAAAAATAAAATCAAAATGAGAAGAAGAAACTGTGTTTTTAGATTATAAATTGTTGATCTACCTGTTTCAGCCATTGCTTATTTGTACCATGTGCGGCAGATAGGATTGTAAGTACATACATAAGGTCCTTAAACGCATGACTCATATTATTTCTCACATTCAAAAACCCTGTTTTTACCAAAAAAGGATTTCATTTCAAGGATAATTGACATTTTAATTGTAAATACTCACTGGAAAAAACGAAATCGACTTGCAATAAACCATAAAATTTTACTCACCAGGTGCTCCAAAAATAAGAGTGGTAGATTGGGTATTGTATATCCATTGAATCCCTAGCAGCGAAGAGGAACGTACGTAGTAAAGAACTCTTGTGAAAAATTGGAAGTATTTATTCTACGAAAACAAACCATAATTTTATTAAAAGAAGATTCAAATCTGTAAGGAAAAAATTATGCAATTATGAAATTTTAATTAAAATCTTACATTTTCCATGAAGCTAATATCTTGAGCTTGAAATTCATCAGCGAAGATATTTTAGCGATGGAACCATAAATTAACATACAAAGGATTTTAAGTGTAATGATTGTAGATCGACATATCAGCACATAAACCCTTCGAATATGCTACCATGGAACATTCATGTTCTTTGTAATCGGTGTTCTCTGTTATATTCAAAAAAAATATATTAGTACACTTTATTAGTTGATGTAAGGAAATCAAAGCAATATGTACAAAACAGGATTCTTGAAAATCATTTTGGTGAAGTTTTTTTCTTTTTTTGTTTTATTGAGAAAGTATGACTTAAGTTATTTGAGATTAAAGAAAGGTAATTTCGGGTTAATAATAATCGAATGGTTAGGAAACATGAGAAAGAGAGTTGATCAAAAACAGCTTAACTTCCCCCATCCCTCTCCCCACTGCTTTTTCTGTAAATGGTACTAGGTTACACTAGAAATTAAAAACTAATAGCACTTCAATATCAATATTTTCTAAAATTGTTGAAGTTCCAATGAAAGCAACTTCTTTAAATGTTTGATAGATTTTTTACTTGCAATATCCCCGTTGACAATCTTCGCGTAGACAGACTGCAGTGAAGAGATATCTGCGGACATCTTAATTAGTATTATTTTTGTTGCAATCATTACAATTATCATCATCTCATTTTTAGTTTTTTTTTAACCCCAAATAAAACTTACGCTGGTGTAATGCATCTCCGATATGAGTTTATTTGCATAGACAGAGTTGTGGAGTCGTTGCTTCTCAAAAAATTACACCCACTCGCTAGCTATGTTCTCCCTTTTGTTTAAATTGCGCAGACAAAAATTTTGATCTCACTATGAGAGGAGTATTCTTTCAAAATTTACCACTAAGACATCGCTGAATGCACAAGATAGTAATATGAAACTATTAGCGCAGCACATCCTAGAGCTATTGGCGTACCTACTGCTAAGATTAGCTGGAAGATTAGCCTCATTGCTTGGAGGAATCTTTTTTCTTATGTTGCGAGGAAGGTTTATCGCTATTTTATTATTTTTTAGACCCCAATCAATCAGTCAATTACTCTTAGTCCGTAATTATTTAAATGACTTTAATTGAGTGACCAATACTACATAAAGGGTATTTTATGTTGAATAATAATGGTTTAGAGAATATTTTTAGGAACAAACTACTTGTCTATTCATTTCTATTTTTAACAGGATAATGCACGTTGAGTAGAGAAATATCACATTATTTTTTCTGATTCTTTAACAATATTAGATAAAATCAGATTGAATCATTTTTATTGCAAATGAAATGCTTATTATAATCTTTTAAACTATTCTCGAATATCTTTCAAGCTCTACCTTAAAAGTATTAGGCTATTTATTAGGCGCTAGATTTTAAAAGATGATTTCTCTCTTCTTTTTTTCATCGAAATTATCACTATTCTTATTAGAAATCTTAAGAATTTTTATTATTTTCATTTTAGTGTAATTGATTAACTATTTTTAGGTTAAAAAACTCTTTCTCTTCTTTCTTCTTCAATTCGTCTGCTTAGAATTAAGATTTTTCTTTCTTTTATGAAAAGAACTGTTCTAAGAATCTAAGTTTCTTCTGCAATTTATTAAGTCATCAGGATTTCTTAATTGGTTTTTTATTCTCTTCTAAATAAGGAAATTTTATTCTGCAAAAGCTTACATTAATAAGCAACTGTTGAGATTATAAAAATGATTATTACAGCTGTCATTCCTTTCTTGCATTCAGATTGATTCAGCCGGATATTCAGTTTTAGATCATCTTTTTTTAAGAAATCATTAACTAGAAGCTATTGCTAATCTATTGATATTTAAAAACTAAAGCAATTAATATGCTTTTGAGTAGAATAAACAATAGAAAAAATATGAAACAAAAAGCCCACAGTTCTAGCAGGAAATTTACTCTATGGAGACTCATCTCTCAAACATCTTAATTTTTTCATCTAAATTAATAATCAAATCACCCTTTAAAAAGATAATAATCCACCAAGTGAGAGGAAAATTATCACCAACATACAAGAAAGAGCTTAAGTATCTTGGATCATAATGTTACTAGGACTAAAACAAAATTTCTTCATTGAAAGTAAAATCTAATTTAAAAAGACTGACATATTCATTTTTTAAATAAATTCACTGATTATTTTAACAATTATCTAATAAGACGATTAACAGAGAAAGAAGTTAGACACCACCAGTGAACTAGGAAATCAAATTTAATTTAAAACTAATATTTTTTCAATATCATTGTTCATTTCTTCTCCCTTTGAAATTGCCAGTATTTTTCTCTGTGGACTTAAAGCTTAAGATCATACAAAAATCAACTTCAACTTCACAGGGGTTTGCTTGGAAATTAAATATCCAAAATATTAACCTCTATTTGTTTAAAATAAGGTATTTTTTTTTGCTTTGACTTCCTAAAGATTACAATTAAAATATCCCTCAAATCCATTTGAATTCAGAAGTTACTAACGAAAATTAAATAAATAATTTATTAGACAATTATCTTCTCCTTAGTTAGATTGTATAGTCATTTAAATAGTGTGCTAATGAGCTCAAAGTATGAACTTGCATTTTGATCCCTTTATTTCAAGAGATAATGCTTGAATAAAGTAAAAGAACCAAATATTTTAAGATTTTTTATCTTTTTTTTCTTAAATTAATTAGCTGAATTATCCTCGAAAGGTTGCCATATTTACTGCTATTGAAGCTACTTAGCTTCGGCAAAATGGTCGTGCAATCTTTTTTACTGCTGCAAAGCCAACCTAAAGAAATTGCCTTTCTGTTTTATAATTTCTTCCTTTTCTTAACATATGCCTTGTTTGGAAGATTAAACTTTGTTATTTTGATTGTGAGACTCAGATTACTTGCAATTATCGTAACTACTAGATTCAAGTGAAGAATCAGAATTCTTAGAGTCTTAGGATTGTGAACTGCTATCCAGGCTGCTATCTTCGTCGCTTTCAGAATGACTATCATTACTATAATCCTCTTGAATCTCTTATTAAGTCAAGAATTCTGCTGTGTGAAAAGGTGAATTCTTAATTACACTTATGTCATTGCTAATATCTTCAATCTTTAACTTTTCTTGGACAGGATTTGGTTTATCTTCTTATGGAGAATTTTAAGGGACACCTAACAAATTATTACGATTATCAAATCTAACCGAAGGTAAAGTTAAAAGAACATTCTAAAGAGCTCTCTTTCTGAGTAAATTGTTATCTCCTTGGCTTTTGGAGTGCAATCTAGGGAGTTCTGAGAAACTGTTTTCAAGTACAGCATCGGCTTCATATAGTATCGCATCTCTAAATGTACTTGATTTACAATTCTTGAAATTTTACTACTGCAAATGCTGATTATGCGTATTACTATTATTCCCATAGTGTAAATAGTGTAAAGGGCTATTTTCAGAAAATCTAGGAGAAATAGTGTTTTGTAATTGGTTTCTAATATTTGTGCTAGAAGTCATAGTTTTATAATTAGCCAGTAAACCGGAGTTCAAATTCTAGTTTGAGTTCTAATAAACACGTTTTGTGTTATTTTTTGTGTGGATATTCAAAGAGCTGTGAGGGAAAAAAGATCTTTCCCCAAATTAGTGTTTCAATCTAGTATTTTTCTTATCTGTATTATCAAGAAAATTGTTCTATGTGCTGAACATGAAATCATCTGCAAAATTTTAAATACTGATGTGTCCTTGATATGGATTTCCTACCTTGAGGATAATTAATTTTACAAGATTAGATGTTCTGAGTTACTCAAATTCCAAGTCAAATTTTGGGTCAATAATTTCATTAGAAAAAGAAAAAACAATCTAAGCACATTGTCGAACGTTAAAACAATTACTGACTTTTAAGTAAGCTTCCAAGGAAGTATTCGCGACTTCATGCAACTTGAAAGGATACTCCTCAAAAGTATTTAATTAGATAACTTTTTCATGTTCTTAGTCAAGCTATTGGAGACAAAATGAGAAATATTTCTAGTTTAATGCTTCTTTTGCTTGAAAAAATGACACTAAAGTACCTCCCCTGTAAATTGCAAAGAACAAGCGATCTCTGGGTCTCAAGAAGTTTGAGCGTATCCACTCGCAGACAGTTTTTTAAACTGCGTAGTCATAGGAAGATAAAAATCGTGAGGCTTCTAAGACAAGCAGCACGTCGATGGATTCCTTGAATGACCTAGTGCTGCCAGTGCAGTTAGAGAGGAAGTATGTATTTTCATTTTTGAGATCAAAATTAATTAATGTTTTATTGATGATTTTCTCAGTTCTCTGGGCTACGACTGGCTCGATGATTAAAGCACCTTCAAGAGAGCAAGTCAACCACTCACAGCCTAACCAATGCAGATCTTTTTGAATGCAAATCATCCCGAAAATGTAATTAACTTTGGACTCAAAAAAATCAACAATTTCAGATGAAAAAACTGCATCTTCAGATTAGAAAGAGCTTAGGATTTATTCAGCACGAGAAAGAGCTAGCGAGGATTCTTCAGTGTCCCCTAGCATTGAGTTGACTTCTGCTAATTCGCAAAGCAACAATACTTTAATGCTACTTTGCTAGAGATTGTAAATACCATATGTTTCATCTTCTCCTCCTCCTTCGTTGCTCTCACTTTCAAAGCGATTCAAGGTATGCTCGCCAAGTATCAATATTATTTCTAAATATCCCAGAGATTTTCTCAATAAAGCAGCTTCAAAGGTATTCGCTTCCGAATCTGATTCCTTAAAATCAATGTTGTTTTCTCGTGTTGAATCCAAGATTGATTGGGGTTCTTAAAGTTAATCTAAGTGATTTTTCTGAACTGATTTTAACTTTTCATCTGTATTTCGATAATTGTTTTCAATATCTGGATGTTTTTTGTATGTGATTTGAGATAAATAGTTAGAATAAGAGATCAACATTGGGTTGAAAGTTTCTTCATGTTGTTGTGGCGATTGAAATAATGAAATCTGCTGATTTGATGGGTGATAAATTAATTTATTGCTTGAAGCATTTGATGGCTTGATTTGGGCGTTAGTTTGAGGTAACTTATGCTCACTGAGTTAACTTCTTGAGGCAATAAAAGTCTCACTTTTTCTGGGGCTTTCATGATACATAAATAAATTTTGATTGCCACTTTCAGCAGTTTTAGATCTCTGCTGATTTTTAGCCTCAGCAAGTCGCTAGGCTTTCTTAGTATTAATTTTCTCTTAAATATTGAGGAATATTGTTTTATTTATCCCTTATTTCTGTTTATGTTAATAAATCACCATCCAAACAAAAAAGAAATGAAGAAAAATTATTGTCCATCTATTCTATTCTTCTAATAAGATTCCTTGTCTTTTTTTTGAAAATTTTTTATTAATTTAGGCTGTAATTGTGATTTCTGCTAAAAATATTCTCTCCATTCTTTTTTCTCTTGTTCAAGCTTTTTTTCCTCAATTTTCTCGCTTTCTCGTTGTTCTCGCTGCTTTCTCATTCTGGACTCGCCAATTGACTCTGATGCAATTTCTTTTAAACAAATAGCATAGAAATACAAGCGTCTTTCAAGCTCTTGCAGAGTTTTCATATCATAATTTATTAACCCTTATTTCAGTTTAATTTGTAAATCTTCCACTGTCTGTAAATTTAGTTCGAGAAGCATCACAAAGAGTGCTGATTCGAAGTGCTCTAGAGCTTCTAAAAACTATCTATCTTGCATGAGAAGCAATGCTATTCGAAAAGAGCACATCCCAGCTCCGTAAGTATTCTTGATTAATTTAAAGAACCTTTTTGCAGAAGATGTTAGAATTATCTTATCCACTAAGGAAGAAGTGTTATCTGTGCGATCATTCGTTAGGACCATTGTCACAACATTCTCTAGCTACTCGAAAGACTCGATGAGAATGCGCATTTCGATGAAATATCTGTCAATCTTTTTCAAATTGATTTTAATGTTTTTTTTTGATCGGTTCTCTTGATTCTGAGAATTACGAGAGGTTTATTGATGAAAGCGAGATGGATTAAGCAGAGGAGGAGTTTTACTGCTATTCTAAGATATTTTTAAATATTTTTTGATTCGTTCCCAAAATTCAGCCAGAAAATACGTTTTAGAATTTTCAGAATTCTCCACAGTCGCAATAGGAGCAGGAATGTTTAAAGAATGAGATTTGCTTCTCAAAGAATCCAAATTGATAGTTTATCCCAAGATTTTATTACTGCCTATTGACGAAAACGTAAGGGCTTTGTTCAAAACAGATTACCTTCTTACCTCTAAGGATCTATCAATCTAATAACTATTACTGGTGGCTCTACTAACTAAGTTAATTGAATTTTGAAGATTTTTAGGAAGATGATGAAAGGTATTCGCAGTTCTTTCTTGCTGTCTGAGATACTCAATCAAAATATCGACTTGAAAATCAAGTCTATGAATGAAAATTGCTGCATAATGCATAAATGAAATTATGATTAAAATCACTACAACGATGGCTTCAATTAAACTCAACGAAATGAAGACATATTTCCCTGCTAGCATTGCATCTTTGATGATTCCGCTAATGTCGTAATGGACCCTCGTTATGTAGAGCACAATCTCTTCTTTCGTAATACTATTATATTTATTCTCTTAGGCTAGGCGCACCTTGATCGGATAGGTTACACTCGAGCTAAAACAATAAAACAAAAAAATGAAAATGACTGTTTCTTGAGTAAATGTCTTGATTTTATTTTTTTATTTTTTACTATTTCCTATTATTTTTCTTGAATCCAAAGAAAAATGGTTCTACATTCTTAAAGTTTTCAATGGAATAATTGGAGGTTTGAGAGTAATCAATCACAGATTGCACGTTTCTCTTAAAATCTGTGAAATCAGAAGGTTCGAATTCAGTCGTTGAGTTGTATTCTAAGTCTGCCCATGAACGGAGCGTGTAAGAACTAGAACTCCAATATTTATGATGGAAAACCTAAAAGCAAAAGGAGGAAGAAGCATCAAAATTCCATCTAAAGCCTTTTTAAGAAAATTATAGATAACTGCAAGTTACAGTCAGGTTTTCTTTGTGGAAGAGAACAGTATATCCTTCATAATTACTCTATTCGTTGAAATTATCTTAAATCGCAAATAATTGTGTTCCAAGATTCCTTAACCCGAAGTTGATGCTAAACACAGATGTACCTTCTGTTTTGAGTAGCTTGGTCAGCGTAATTCCAACTATCTTGTTAATAGCGAATTTATATGGAGTTGTGTATCTCTGACCTTTTCAAAAAAAATTGTTTCTTTGTTTCCTTCAAGAAAATATTTTAAAATGCAAAATTTTCTTTGTGATTGATACCTTGAGAAGTCAAGGCATCTACATACCATTTTCTACAGCGAGGATCGTACACCGGATTAGTTCCATTGGCTACACCATTTTCACAATATCCACCACCTTGAGCGTTAACTCCAGGAAGACTGGGTTTATTTGAAGAAAAAAAAAATGAAGTGATTTCTTGGCCAAAAGTAAATTTTACACTGCTGGAGTTGCTACCATTAATGAAGTGTCCAGTGTGTGGAATATCCATTCGATGCTAAGATACTCCTTTTTCTTAGTTTTATAAATTGACTTCGCTAAAAACATTTTGTTCAAGTTCTAATATAGAAAAAACATAAAAATAATTTAGATTTAAGTAGGCAATTCAATTAAAGAGCTAGTGCAGTGATAGTAGAACAAATGATGTTTAAAACATAAAAGGGTAAGGCATTTCTCCAGTTAATTTCTATTTGTTTTAGTCCCTCTGTGATTTAAATCTGTAAGTATTATTTTATCTAACCTTGTCTAAGAAATGTTGTTCTACTTAATTCAATCCCTCATAAGTGCTAGTCTTTGTGTGATACCAAAGCTCCGCATAAATTGTATCTTTATTATAGACTGTGTTAAAATCAGCTGAGCAAGCTTTTTAACGAAACATATTGGATGAACAAGTCTACAGGTCAGTTGCATGAGCTAATAAGAAAAATGAGTAATTTAAGAACATATAGAATATCATCAGATCAAAGCAACATACTTGTGTCTGGTATGGCGAGATCTTTTTAGAAAAACACTGTGAGAATTTACATATCTTGCGATAGCTATTTTAACAACAGTTAATCAGAAAAAAATGAATATGTTTTCTTGATTTCATGTTTAGTTTACACTGCTAAAAAGATGCTCAGTGATAATTTTATTGCATAAAGCATAGTTATGCAATCTCTAAGCCTCCGTCTTCTAAATACTCACTACAGAAAGCAACTCCCTGCATAACAAAACAATCAACCAAAAATATTCTACCATGTCTTGAAAAGTAGAAAGAACTTTTTCAGCATAGGTTACCACTCATCAAGAATATCAATAGCGAACTTGTAGCGTGCGAGCAACAGAACAATTAATCCAATCCAAATGGGGATGTTTACTAAGAGCAAGTACTTTAGAGTCAAAAGCATTCCCTAAAGTATGATGCTTTTTTGTTGTCGCTTTAACCCTCTCTCTCTCTCGATCTCTCCAAAATTATCTCCCTTCACCTATCTTTTAACATAGGATTAGTATTGAGGATTACCCGCTTGAGCTTGATATTAACTTTTAAAGAGATTTTCCATTTGATTAATTTAATCGAGCTAATCGCACTATTCTTGTTTTTTCTTTTTATGATCTTTTGGCACATTTCACAAGAATCTCGTGCATGTGTGTTTGAACTGTAATCAAACAAGAATTATTTTACTGACAAACTACTTTACAAAAGAGGTAATAGGTGTCTTACTGATAGAAGTATGAGGAATTATTGTTTAATATATTTCTTTTCCTCCCTTAAGGAATAAGAGAACTTATTTCACTTCTTTTTAGCTTCTGAATCATATTTTGTTTACATTTCAAAAATACAAGCTTTTTTTGAATAAATTGTCTAAAATTATTATTTTAATTGAATTACTACTCAGTTTATCAAAATAATAAAAAAACTTACACTAAAAACTACCTTTTTATATCAATTAACATGCAGAAGTTATTCCCTACTCATAATTCATCTCTTTTTGATTTCATCAGGGAAATATGATTTCTTTTTCACAAGATTATGTGTGAGTCAATAAATACATTTTTAAATAAAGACTAATTGACTGGTAATTGAGTCTTGGAGGATCTTGAACAAGTTAAATCTTCTGAAGTTCACCCACTCACCTATTATCCTGGGAGTACTTCGTCACTGATTTAAAGACACTTAAGAATAAATATAATTAAATTCATCATATGATAGAGAACCCCCATGATAGCATGGAAAGAGAAAATATTCAGATCTTTTTCATTTCAGTTAACACTGAAAATATGTTAGATAGATACTTTTTAAACATCAAAGCTTTTAGCGTTGATACCGCTCTCAACTTTTAAATATTAAGAGTAAGAAACAGCAGCTTAACTATGATAAATAGTTTGAGTTGAAATAATACACTAGGAGTATTTCTAAGACATAATACCTCGCCTTCTCTTTCTCTTTCTCTCATATTCAATCTTCCTTTTTTTAGTTTAAAAGAAAAAGAAAAATAGCGATAGTGTTAGGAATAATTTGATATGTATTAGGCAACTATTGGATTCTCTAATGTTTCCCAAGGCTGAAGAGTAGGTCAGGATCCTACTAAGGGTTTCAATTGTGTGATTTAGATGATAATCTTAAACCAAAAGAGATTGAATTCAAATACACCTTAGAGCAATTCCCCCTTTTGTTAAATATCAAAAATACTTTAATCAAGATTATCCTGAAACAATAATTGTTTAGTTTAGATAATTAAATAGGGAGGGGGCTAGGCATCTTAGGTACAAAAAATCAATAAATTTGCGTCATTCTGGAGAGTAAAATCAAAAAGAAATCAAAGAAAGATATTTCTAAAACATTAAAATAGGATTATATTGATTTATTCACAAAAAGAGTGAGATGAAAGCATTAGTCGGAGTTAAAAGAGTGCTGGACTACACAACAGCTAAAGTAACGCTAGCAGCAACAATTACATATCAAATCCATTTCAAAGTTCATTTAGTTTATTATTCTTGGCTAATCATCACATACAATTGTACAATTTGTTTTTTGAACATTTTTGAAAAAATGAAAAGATTAAAGTTAAACCTGATGGATCAGGAGTTGATTTATCTGGTAAACAAATTATCAATCCCTTCTGCGAAATCGCTATTGAGGAAGCTGTCAAGCTTAAAGAGAAAAACATAGTTAAGGAGGTTATTGCTTTGTCTATTGGTCCTAAAAATTTCGTTGATGCACTGAGACATTCCCTAGCTTTAGGAGCTGATAGAGCTATCCATATCACTACTGATTTGTCTTAAGACTCAGCACTTCAGCCACTCATTGTTGCAAGAGCTATTCAGAAGATTGTTCAATAGGAATAACTTGAACTTGTCCTTCTCGGTAAGCAATCCGTTGACGATGACTTTGCACAGACTGGATAACTTCTTGCTGGACTTCTCGATTGGCCTCAAGTTACCTTTGCATCATAAATTGCATTCAACAATAAGTCTGTTCAAGTCACTAGAGAAATCGACTCAGGGCTTTAGACCGTAAATATTAGGAGAACAAAAAATGGCATTTCAATTAATATTTTAAAGATCGTTTGATATTTCAATTTTTTATTATGAGCGTGCTGTTGCCTTATTTGGTCACAAAGTTTGGCTAATTTCTTTCTTTTTTCTTCTTTCAAAGATCGCATTCAATCTACCAGGAATCATTACTTGCGATTTAAGACTCAATACTCCTCGTTATGCTTCGATCCCTAACATTATGAAGGTATAATTAGAGTTTTAATTTTCCAACAAAAAAATAAACATATTTTCTTGTGATTGTCCCAAAAATTAATAAGTTCCTCTCTCATTTCATTTTTATCTTAGGCCAAGAAGAAACCTCTTTAGGAAATCACCCTTGCCAGTCTAGGAATCGATACAAACACAGGATTCAATGTTGTTAAGGTTGAAGCTCCTTCTCAAAGAAAAGGAGGCCAAATCGTAGCATCTGTCGATGATCTTGTGGCTAAACTCAGAAACGAAGCTAAGTTGTTCTGATAAGAAAATCATTCATTGCATAAACAAATAGCAATGTTTATGTGCTTGTTTCAACTTTTAACGAATCAAACTATCTTTTTAATATGCAATTCTGTTTTTAACCCCAACACAAATCAAAAAGAAATTGAGAAAGAGAAAAAATGGGAAAGAAAGAGCATTGCGAAAATTAATCTTGGTGACATTTTTTCAAACGAAATATTTTTATCCTGGATACATAAATGTAGATAGAATATGCTGTTATTTTATGCTGTTTTTGTGTATTTTCACTGTTGTCCGAAAGGATTAGCTGGATTGAATCCCATGGGAGGCTGAGGCATTCCGAATGGAGGTGGTGCCATGCCGAAAGGTGGTTACTACTACTGCATACCGAAAGGTGGTTATTATTGCATGCCGAAAGGAGGCTGCTAGACAAAACCAACTGGAGGGGGTGCTCCAATCATAAGAGTAGTTGGGAGAATCTCATGAGTGGGAATGAACATGTTTTAATTCAATTACTAGTTAGCCTTTTTCTCTTCTTCTTTTTCACGTTTTTCATGTTTCTTCTGAACGTTGTCAACGCGAGAAGTCAATTCTTTTGTGATTTAGATGAAATATGGCATAACAAACTCAAAGAGGTTGAATCTCCATGCAAATTCCATGGCGAGATCTGGTCTGATAAGGTCATAAGCAGTGTATAGAGTCACAGCGATAAACTCCTTTTCTCCTTTCTGGACAAAGAAACGAAGGAGATCCTCAACAAGCTCTGGTTTTCCAGACTCCTAGGCAGTTTCGATTGCATCCTGTTTTGAATTCAAAAAATTAATAATTATAAATAAATTCATGTTGGAAAAAATATAAATGCCTTATTTGTTTTTCATTAGTGTTTTATGTACCCTGTAAATGTTGTCTTGTTTAGACAATGCAATAGAGAATTCGTATTTCTGAATACGTCTGTAGAGATAAGCAGAAATGCGTCTGAATTCTAAAAGCTAGTGGCGTTCACAGTTTTATGCCAAAGTTAATTGATCGAAATTCTCATAGGAAGTGATCGACTAACGTAAGTTCTCATAATCATAACTCTCAAGGTAGATTTCATTAAGACATTCGTTGACTTCCTTGTTATTGGCATTTTAGACTGATTTAAGGAATGGGGCAATCAAACCAACGTAGCCAGTTTTACGCATCTTGAAAAAAGGTGGAAAAAAAGAATTAAAAGTTAATATTTGGAAATCTTGCTAATTTTAATAAAAAAACTAGAAAAAATGATATTTTTAAATTAATGTCTTACCACAGAAACGCATTTAGTGAGGTCAATCTTGGTCGTTAGAGAGCGAAGAAGATCATTAAGTTGTTCTGGTTGTTCGTCAAGATAGAAAAGAATTGCTTTGTAGTAAAGATCATAATTTGAAGCTTTAATAAGAAGATTCACGAATTGATCTGGATTGAATGCAATTGGAGAGTGTTCAATCATGATGTTGATAGCATTATCATATTGATCATAGTTAGCATGAAGGAATACAGCTTCACTCCAATGTTGATATCTCTCGCAGACTCTGAGAAGTTTTGAGATGTTCATTTTCTAAAAAGAAAGAAAAAGAAAATATTAACATATTATTGAGAAAAAATAAGTATTTTATAAAATTATTTTACTGATGTATACTACTTGCAGTGTTCCATTAATCTCTCGGGACGATACTTAGCTAAGAGAACTCCTAGTTCAGTGAAAATACCAACATGAGCACGCTCTAAACCCATACCAGTTTCGAGCAGTGAGATCATTTCGTTTGCATATCCGAATTCTTCGTAATACTAAGTAAGTTCTTCGAGGTGATCTGGATGGACAATGATATTGAGACCAGCAACAGCAGCTAACTTGAATTCAGCAGATTCAACGCAAGCCATGGTTAGTTCCTTCCAAGTTTTAGGAGTATTAGCTTTTTTCGCAGCATCAATAGCTTGCTAGAATTATTTCAATCTAACCAGGCAAGATGCGATTTTGGAGTTATTCTTTGTCGCAATAAACAGCAGCTTAGCGGCTTCGTAAAGCTTCTCATCGTAGCATCTATCACCAACTCTAGGATAATCCACAGAATTCGGGCCAGAGATGAAATTTTCGATTTCTGTGTTCTTTCCAACTTTGGCATATGCAAAAACTAAAGCGTTGTCGATATTTGCGTCTTTGATGTTATCTCTTGCCATGATGAGATACTTAATGAGCTACTCGAATTTACTGTCAAGTTCAGAAGAAGCGATGACTTAGAGATAAGTCGAGTGATCCTTAGCTTTAGTGTAGCAATCGATGGCTTCAACGATTAAAGATCTATCGAGATATGCATTTCCAAGTTTAGACCAGACTTCAGGGATGTTGACTTTTTAGGAATACTCAGCTGCTCTTGCAATATCGTCAATGTTGTTGAGGAGCACTTCGACAGCTTAGACAGGTAGATTGTTTTTAGTGTAGATGATGTAAGCCTCTTCGTAGAGTTGATATTGCTCACCTAATGCGATCTTGGCAATTTCAGGTCCATCGTAGTTATCCAATCTGTTGATGTAATCCATGACTTTAGTCTTATCACTCTTGATCGCTGTGATGATCAGTAAATTTTAAAGTTTCTTGTATTAGCCGAATTCATGGTTGTGGAGGACAATCTTTTCCAAGAGGGTGATTAAAAATTCAGGAAGATCTGCATCCATGAATGCTTTCACTGCAGTGGAGACTTACTCGACATCTTTGCTCTCAGGAAGAGCACTTTGAACAATCTACTCGATGACTTGTTTTCTGTAAGGATTATCAGGAGTTAAGACGCTAGCCCAGAGTTCCTTTGATTGTCTTTCAACAAGATACCTAGCTTATAATCTGAAGAGAGCATTTTTATTTGTGATCATAATGAGTTCTTCGTCACACTCGCCCCATTGTCTCTTGTAAGCGATGACTGCGAGATGAGGGTCTCTTTCTTCACAGAATTTACCAACGACTAAACAAAATCAAGAAGAATAATTATGAACAAAATGCCAATTTAAAATAAGATTATTAATCTTAGTTTACCTTTTGCATCATAGAATTGATTGTTAGTAAGGAAACTCTCAGGATCTTGGTTGGTATCAATCTTGATCTTGGCGAGAGCGTTGTGGATGGCAGGGATCTGATTGCCTTCAGTGGCTCTGGCTTCTAACCAGCCTTCAAGAACTCTCAGCTTATTGCGCTTTTCGAATTCCTCAATTAGTGGTTCATAGGCTTGAGGGGCTAGTTTTCCACCGATTTGTTGGAGAATCATTTGGATCTGTCTTTCTTCGCATTCTTAATCGATAAGAGTTCCAAGGACAACAGGTGTAGCTTGGGGATTCACTTGGAAGAGATAAATCTAAATGTAGTTCAGGAAGTCTATACAAATAACGCAAAAGGATAAATTAGAAAAATATAATCAAAAAGATTAGGCTTCAAAATTTAGGAAAGCTAGGTTACTATTCTGGTAGAGATAAGTCGTGAGTTCTTCAACAAACTTATGAATATCGCATAGGAAAATGAGTGGCTTCGGGTCTGGAAGTTTAAGACCTTTGAGGAAATCCTTGACCTTGACTGGATCATAGCAATTAGGTTTTTCTTGAATAATCTATTCGACAGTTCGGAGTTAGTTGCATTTAGTAGCAGCTTCGATGTACTTGAAGTAGATCTCCTTGTCTTCAGTAGAATTGATGATTTAACTTAAGAACATGAACACACCGTCCCAAGAGCCAACCTATTAATCAAAAAAGCAAATAAATGTGTCAGATATTAAGGAATTAAGAAATAATGCAATTAAAAATATACCTATTCAAAGCATTTGATTGCTCCAGGAACTGTGAGTTTCTAAGAATTCTTGACGGCAACGTCCACAACTAGTTGAAGATTCTAGCGATTATGTCTTAGCATATCTTGCATGCATCCAAGAGTCCATTCTGGTTGAATATTTCCAAGGAAGTTGACCAACCAGGGAGCTGGAATGACTTGAGTGTTCAGAACAACTCTACGGATATCTTTAACGTCGCTGTAGTTTTCTAGTGCTCTCTGGAAGAGTTGCTTTCGTTCACAGAGAGTAGCGATTTACAGGCGATTGTATTGGTTCCATTTAGTGAGATCGAATATGGCATCGACAATGTTTGGCTCATTGAGAATATTCCACTCGAGGACCTTTGTCTACCAAGGACCATCTTCAGGTCGGTTCGCTTTCATGCAGTCAACGAGGAATGCACTCATTTCCTTGAATTTGCCTGCTTGACCGAAGATTTCAGCAACTGAATGGACATTCGTGGAAGGATTAGTGGCAACCATTGTCTTTGCAAGTTGGACAGCTTATTGAGGGTTAGTCAATACTGTGGAGCGGATCATCTATGTGTAATCCATGTTGATACCTCTGCTTGAAGCATATTGATTTGCTTCATCGATTCTTCCAAGGCCACCAAGAGTTGACACTACTTTCAAAGAAGCATTTGCTTTCTTGTAGATCTCCAGTGCTTGTAGTTGATCAGTAACAGCTACTAAATCACCTAAGGGCTCAGAATAATCAAGCTTGTTTTCGGAAAGTAACTTGTCGAAAGCATTCTTCTTATTCTAAGACAGCAAGAGTTAAGCAAGCTCAAGGGACTCTAGTTGATTTAGAGTGCCTTTTTGGATGAGGCTCTAGAAATAAACCAGAAGTGGAGAAGGTGTTCCTTGCAAGGACTTGAATTTAGCGATTGTTTAGGCGTTTCTGATAAGCTCACCAGGTGCACCTGCTGCTGTTTAAGCTGCGTTAGCGTAGTCACCAGCCATCATGAAGCGGTTAAATTAGTCAAGGAACATGGCATCTGCTCCAGGGAGATGATATCTTGAAGCTAGTTTAAAAGCAAGTTGAACAACATTAGGAATTTACTATTGACGTTGGATATGAGAAACGAGATTAGCAGTGTCAACTTGGACGAGAATAACATTTCCGTTTTTGGCAATGGCGTAAATTCCATCTTCTTTGGAATCGGCTGAGCCAATGAACACAGAGGAATCAGTGATGCGCTGTTGGTAAATTAGAGTGCTGGAGGTGAGCTCAAAGACTGAGACAAATCCACTTTTGCTGAGGCAGAAGAGTTGTCCATATTTAGTGCTGACTTGCATGTAGATTGGGAAATCAGCAGGGAATTATGGATTGAAAGGATATTCAGAGGCTCCTTTGTATTTAGCAAATCCTTCAGGTGCGGCAGAGAGTTCTCTTAAGACAATTCTTGCGTTAGTCTCACCAGGCTTTCTCTCGTAATAAGCGAAAATATCAGAAAGATTAGTATCTGTGTGGATGTATGCTTATCCGAAGCAGCAGCAGTGACCTTTAAGAGGCTATTAACTATTTTCATCAATCTTGTAGAGCTGAATATCTCCGTTAATTTGCTTTTGATCTGGTGAAGAAATTCCAAACAATGCACCCCAGTTTCCTTGAGATGAAACCTTGTATCCAATAATCTAGCAATTAGGGTTAGCTAAGTCACCAGCTCTATTAATTACAAAAGAATAATTAATTAATGAAAAGAATCTTTAAATAGCAATGAGTCCCTGTTTAATTCTGAGTAGAAATTAATTTGAAACAATGATTTGCTCTAAGAAAAGAAAATTATTGAACTTGGATCTTAACCCCCTCCCCAATCTATCACTTTAATTAAAAGGATTACCTTTCGAAGACTTGAACGAATTAAGCTGGGTTCGAGAGATCACTATGATAGACCTTAGTAAGGGTGACCATAGCTAGAACGTTGTTATTCACCCAGTTCATGTACAGGATCTACTCGTTTATCTCAATGTTCTTGAGCTTAGCCTTAGTGTCGAGGTTGTAGACCTAGAGGGAAACGGGAAAAAAAGTTTAAAAAGAAATAAATAAGATGGTTTTTTTTTTACTTGAACAATAGCACCTTCTCCATTAGGATTGGCAGCTCTCATGCACATGATATTGGCTTGAGAAGGATGGGGGAGAGAATACTCTGCCTTTTGTGGCTTTCTGTTAACATTGAAGTTGTTGTCAACTTAGATCTAAGTCAGCTGATTTTGTCCTTGCTATTATTTAAAATATTTAAAAAGGTTAGATTTCAAACAAGATTCGAAAGAAAGTTGGAAAATATATTTTGTTTAAAATCTCTCTCTCTTTTGCAGCTCCCTCTTTTTTAAGCCCTCAACCCATGTTAACAATAGACCATATGTCCATATCCATGAAATAGGTTTGGATTTTTGAATGTAAAATGATGAATTTTTTGAAATATCTCCAAAAATGTAATCAAAAGATAAACAAAAGACTTGAAATTTACAGGGGTTTTGTCATTAATGCAAATGGTTTTGTCTGAGGGGAAACTAGTCGCATTGAGCTTCAGGTATTGAGGGTCAACACCGAGATTGATAAGTGACGCGACTACTTATACTTTAATAGGAGCACCGCCTTGCATCAGCTTTAGAGTTTGTTGTTTTCTTTGCTGTTTTTTTCTCTCTTTTATTTCAGATTTTATTTAATTATTTTTTTATTTTCTGTTTCACTGCCAACTTCCTCAGATTTCTCTTGGCACAATGAATGTCGATTTATTTTTATTTTGTTTGAAATTTTCTTCTTGTTTTCTACTTTTTTTAAAATTATTCATTGTATTTTTTTATCAAATGACGAAAGCATGAATCAGATTAAGTAATTTCCTTTTGATTTGCTCTTAACTGCCATTAAAGAATCAAAGAGAAGATTTTCATGTTTTATTGTTGAATTTCAAATAAAATGAGATTGATTTCTGAGTAATATTACATTTAAATTGCAATTTTTTATCTAATAAAGGGTAGGGTGGGAGAACAGCAAAGATAATTATCAACTAAAGAAGTTCTTTTCTAGATATTTCTGTTGTAATGAAGTTTTAAATAATAATATATTGATTTCTAAAGGAGAGAAAGATAATCTTGGTAAAGTTATTTACTGTTAATAAATGGAAAAATAATAATAAGATATTTCATGAAGTATTTTCGGAAATTAAAAACATTTACCTATGCTAGCAGGAATATTTTAAACTGATATTAATTTTCACCTTTTTGATCACATACTAATAACCTTAACCAAACCTAAAAGCTTTTTTAAGAGGAAAAACAAGCAAATCAATTTGAAATCTAATGCATAGATTTTGATTTGTTGATACTTGAGCTTAGGGACTCAATTTGATTGCACACATCTCAACAAAATCACCAAATATTCAGCTAGAAATAACACACACACATCTCAATTTGATGTTTAAATGAATAATTCCTCTGCATCATTGGAGATATTTGTGAATGAAACATCAACAATACTTAAAAAATATTAATTTTTCCAAATTTAAAAAACCAATTCTCTAATCCCTCTAATTCACATCAAACGATACCTAAAAATCAAATAAAAAGAAACCAACTGAGCATTCTGTCAAACTGACATAACAGGAGGAAATAAATAAAGGAAAAAATCAAAACTGAAAAATTAAATTATCTGTCTTCTTCTTGTTTTTTTTTTGCAGAAGTATTTTTTGTTCAGTTTTAAAATTCTCCATCTAAACATGGGAAATCAATAAGGATCTGATAAACAAACAGAAGGGCAGGATATCTGCATCAACGAAAAGGGAGTGTAGATTTCATATGAATAGCAACAATAACTCAGTAGAATCAATGGAAATAATACTCTCAAAATAAATAAACTCTGTTCTGATGATGCCAACTCGATGGACAAGAGATACAAGAAAAAGAAAACAACTGCATCAGGTGGCATAACGACATGTTTAGGATGTGTGCAACACGATCCAACTGAACTTAGGTTTGACTGCCATGAACTAAACATAGATTTTGATAAAAGCAAACCCAAAGGAAAGCTGACAACTTCTTCAATATCATATCTTTCTCAGAACGAAGTAAACTTCTTCAAAAGCAGTGCAACTCGAAATGTCACAGCAATTCGATTCTTTCTGTAAAGAGGTGTGAATATTAACATCCTCGATGAAGAGCGAACCTCTCCATTACATGTAGCTTGCAGACATGGGTCTCTTTAAGTTGTTGAAGAGCTTTTAAATTGTGGAGCAGACTGTGATATCACAGATATCGCTGGATGGACTCCACTTCATGTAGCTACATTCTTCGAAAGAGATGCTATATGCAAGGTCCTCCTTGAACGAGGGGCTCGATTCTGAATGAAAAACCGTGAAGGATAAAAGCCTTATGACCTAGCCAACAACTCCAAAACCAAACAGATTTTTGAATAATTTATTGCAACCAAAAAAAATGCCAACCATCTTTAATTTCGAAGCTAGCAGATCTAAGGAGAGGAATATTACCTGAGAGATCCAGAAGAAGAATATAATTTTAAAACAGATTAATGCTTCGTAGGTTCGGGGCTAGATTAGCAGCTCCAAGTCTACCCAAATAATCGTCCAAGAGTGCCTTCAGCAGTGAGTTCTTCTGTTAATAATAATGAATCCAAACTTCAAACCACCTAGCAATAAGAACTCTTTACACAACAAGGGAACACAAATACGCAAGGAAACAGTCATGTCTAAACCCAAGGGAATAATAATACTTTGAGCCAATAATTTCCTTAGAATTCTATGAATTTCAGATTCAAAAGCTAGAGCTTTGAAAAAAGTGAATCTAAATCGCTAAACTGCATCCCAAAGGAAGGTTTGAATTCATCAAAATATGATAAAACTGCAAGTGTTGCACATAGTAGTTCTAACATCTCAATTGATAAAACTAAAAACCCAAGCTAAACTCACACAACTCCGAATCATCCACACACAGCCATCCATAGGTTTCCTCCTGAATTATTGAAAATTGATCTTTCGAAGCTAAACAGCAATCACACTATCTCCAAGAAAAGAGAGAAAACAAAGGAAGAATCCTATTCAAGTTAGAAAAAAAATAAAGAAAACGAATAGTAGAAGAAGGAAATCAATGAAGATAATGAAATAGAAGAGCAGAAAGAAGAGCGGGCCATCATCAAAGACTCAATATGCGTGCTATCTCCTAGGTTTTCCATTCACTAAAAAGAACAAGAAATACAGTAGAATCACGATGCTTACGATGATGTTGAAGATCTCGGGAGTAAGTGGATCAGCTAATCTCCAGCAAGCATCCCTATAACTACTGGGGCTGAAGATAACTTAAGTCATACCCGCTTAGCCCAGTTCCAATAGGAATAAGATTTCTTAGAACCCAGTGAATTCTCTCCAAAAAAATAAAAATATTATATTTACTTTAGAACACTGAAAAATAGACTTACTTAAGAAAAAGCACTTGGCTAGCCTGAAGGCGATACCAGCTAAGTTACTTTTACAAACTACAATTACAATGGATTTGTGACACCTTCTAAGTAATAAGTCAACAATCCATCTTTTTTCAATGACCAATAAAGCAGTGCCCATGACCTCAAAGACATTTAAAGTCTTATGTAACTTTCAACAAATAAGAATTTGAACAGCAATAATGGGTAGATTACGAATGAATTTGATATCTCGGTGAACGAGGAATCGAAATATAAAAATGAAGACAGACCTTCTGTGCCACAGTTTCAGTCGTTTTTTAACTTAAAATAGACCTGTAAATTGATAAAATATTTATTTAATTAATTAATAATTTTTCATTAAAAAATTTATGATATTTTTTAAATAGAAATGAAATTCGAAGAAAAAGAAGTAGATGAAGAATTCAATTAGAAACAATAGCACGACTTCGATGAATCTAACATTGTTGCTGATGATACTGATCAAAAGTCAGCTTTCATTAAAATCTAAGAAAGCCTCAAGCTAGTGAAAATTCTCGACAAAGGATCTTCAGAAGAAGGGTACATCTAGAAAAAATAACAAATCAAAGAATATCTGCAGGTAAAAAATTTTTATTAATACAAACTAAACTTACATTTAAATCTTATTTAGAGACATGTTAAAAAATATCATTTTCCCTTATTTATTATATATTTATTATTCTAAGAATAACCAAGGTATTCCTTTCAAATTAAAAAACATCTACAACACACCTTGTGATCCGAAGAAAGATCTTGACTTTAAAATGACAATTCCTTCTTCTAACCACAGCCTCGCAAATAACGGAGAAACTAAAAATATATCTAAAAAAATACATTCAAAATAAACTATTGAAAACATAGGATACCTCTCTGAAGGTGGCGAAGGAAGCTAAACTGAATTCAATGGAAGGATCGTCAGTGGAAGTAATGTTATGTTAACTGATCAGCGATATGATTAAACCAGTTAAATGTCTAATTAGAGCATATCAAATAAACCACCCAAAAATATAATAAATAATAGTAATTATAATAAAAATATCAACAATAAATTTAGCGAAATAAACGCAAACGGGTTGAATCTTGACAGTAATAGAAAAATCCAAAATGAAGAAATCTAAGAAAGAAGTCCAAAATCGAAAGGGAAAAGAGACAGCAGTCTTATTGTTCCATAAAGTGGAAATAAAAGAAGGATGCCAGCAAGTCCGACGCCATCGACAAATAGTATATTTTTAGTGAATCGATAAATATTTAGTTTGCGAAATCTTGTAGCAGATTCGTTTAATATTATCAACTAAAACCTCATGAACATAAATAACTTTAATGGTAGTCAAAAAACAATATTTGATCTTCATAATAATAATGGAAACCCTCATTAAAAAGCTAATAACAAACCATCAGCTGGTTAGGTTTAGTCATATTCCTTTAACGATGTGCTAACTTCTCCAGAATAATCTCTGAATTTGCTGGAAATTGGTGTCAGCCTTTTCAACTCAGCATCTATTACTGGACTCTCTTTTCTGATTTTATTTAGATTTATTAAACCTGAAGCGGAGGATATTGTTAGATTTCTCATGTAAAACCCTCTTGAATTAACTAATCTCAAAGATTCCGTCATTGGGAGAGCACAAGAACATAGAAATACTCATCAATCAGATAAATAACCTTTACCACAAAATAATTAAAGATAAGTCTAAGAACAAAAACTGATGACTTAGTTCTAATAATACCCAACATTTGCCACCCAACAATCTCCACAATTCAATCAGATCATCAAATAATTTGACAACGGCCATATTTTCATCGAATCAACTCAAAATAGTGCTCGTTTCGCTTCCTTCGAACCCATTTCAAATGCATCTTCTTCATCTTCTATTCCTTAATTCTAGTAAGATCTTTCTCAATCCTACTTCCTCAAACGAAGCAAGCAAGCAATTACTTCTATCCTCACTGACCTGTCTATCTCTGAAAACTCTGAGCTACTCTAATAATACAGCACATTTTTTAATTTTTCAAGCAGCAGTTTCTGTAGTGCTTTGCGATATTTCGTTGAAGAACTGCAACTTGAAAATGATCCAGAATAAATAGATGTATTATTAGGATGTTTTGCGAAGAAATTCTTCCTGTAAAATCGCTAATAATCGACTTTGTTTGAGAGTGCTGATGCTGTACACATGCTGGCATTCGCGACTTTCATGCTGGACATCGACATACATTTTCATAAACAACCAAATCTTTCGAAACTCATATCAGAATTCAATCTTAATATCCAAGGAATCAACGATGGCAGAAATTTCTCATAAGATTTCGTTAGCAACATCATTGAAAACGTGCTCGATAAGAAAATTGCTAGCGTTGTGTCATCAAAATTATCTGAAAAATAGCGATAACATTACCTCACTGTTTTCCGATTGTTACTTCATGAGAGAGCTTAACTCGTGCTCACAGTCTAGAAGATCTCTCGATCGAAAGATCTGTCACTTTCATCAAATTCTTCTGCACCTAGGTTTTAGCAAAACTAGCCTGATTTTCTCTTATTTATTATCGACAGAATCGCAATAATTGTAGGCAAAGATTTACCACATTCGTTGAATCACTTCCGACTCTTTTCGATGTTGAGTGTAATCGTGAACTTATCAAATCAACAGCTAATCTTTAAACCTGCAGCGATTTTCGGAAAGCAAGCCATTTCAGTTGTTAAGCTTGACCCAACAACTCAAGGTTTAGTGATAAAACACAAATCAAATTTGCAATTCCAAGTCAAAAATCAAGAGGAAGCAAAATCATTAGACTAAAAACTTCGTCAGCTTTTCTAAGCAGAATGAGATAGATTCACAAAATGAACAAAATAAATAAACAAATTTCATGTATTTTTGTATCAATTTCAAACATCAATCTTTCAAAAACATTTTAAGAAGAAAAAAAGCTGAAAATCAAAGTAAACTTAGAATGTGAAACTAACAGATGAAAAGTTAAAATTATTAAACAAGATCAATGTGAATTTGTTTTTCTTATTAAAAAAGTGAAAAGTGAGAATAAAGTAATGATAATAAAGTTGATTTGGATCTTTTCAGAGTTCAACATACTCAAAGTGGTGGAAAGTCATCTACTATGGAGAAATGAGTGATTGATATTTCATTTCCAGCTAGATAAAGCAAAAATGAGATATAATATTATTACTCATCCACCAACCTAAGCTTTTCATCTGATTTCAATCCACAAACGTTGCTATATTCCGGATAATCCAAGCATATGAAATATCGATCTTTCACGCAGAATCTAATTTCAACTTCTTAGTAGTGACTTTTAACATCTTAGTGGGAGAGCAAATGTCCTTTGAGTACCTTACTCACTCCAACATCCTTCGTGTTACAAAAAATCACTGATTTACTGTTATTGCTCCAATCTGTGTTTGCTGCGTTCAAACTCAATAACCCAACAAATAAATAGAAATTCTAGCGACTTCCTTTTCGCCTGTCGAAAATGAGTCTCGCAATGTATTTCAGATTATTATTAATAGGATCTTTCATCCTCACGGACACTCTACTGTCAGAATTGATTTTTCTGACAAACAAATGTCCTAGATTGTCTCTGCCGATTTCAGTGTCAGTTTCAGTTTAGTTTAAGGCTGTCTTGACCAACTCAGAATAAGGCAGCAAGTTTGTTGAGCCTTAGGTACTCTGTTGTTATTAGGAATTCCTTCCAATCAGGCATAAGCTATTCAAGGGTGGGCCACTAGAATTGTTATTGCTCACAACCAAAATATTGTTTTTTTGATTATTTTTAGGGTTTGAATTGGCATTATTATTGTTGTTGTTATTTTAGTTATTGTCGAAATGGTTATTATCCTTGTTGTCATAGTTATTATTGTTCTGATTAACATTACCGTTGGTGCTATTGAAATTTGTCGAGCTATTGTAGTTGGAAGGGAAGAGATTATTTGGAGTTGGGTTATTGCCATTGTAGTTAAAAATATCATTTCTGTGTTGTTTATTCAAGAGAAATGGTGATTCGAGATCCTTGGCAGTTTTTCGAATCGATGTGAAATCAATTTGATCCAATACTAAGGAGTGTCGTCTGAGGCATTCTTCGACTTACTTCAAAAAAGAGTCGTTGCAGAGTGTAGACGTGGAATTCGTAATCAGCTTCATAACCTCTCCAACTTTATCTAGTGGCATTGTACTGGCAGCTGTAGCTCTTTCATGGATCATTTAATCTGTAGCTTCCGATCTCCATCCGAACTAGCTCATTCTTTTGACTTAGTCAATTACATATCCTTTAATACCATCCAATGTCTCTGTGTCTAATGATAATTTCTATTTCTTAAATGTATCTAATGCATCCTGCATTTTCTTAGTATTTTATTCTCTTTACGCTGTTTTTTTACCTATTTACTCCCTCAGTGCATCCCATTCTGCTTTATCAGTTAATTTACTAGGCCCTTTTGAGGTCATAAGGTTCCCTAATCGTTCTACTTCTCGTTTTAGCTCAGATAATGAAGATACTTATTAGTAAACTCGCATAACTTCAAGATCTAAATCTATCTTTTTATTCATTTCACTAGTTATTTCTGAATACAAATTATCGATCGCCTAGCAGACTTGAACTTTGAATTCATCCATGAATTCTTTAAGTCGGATAGTCTCTGTATGAAGGGTTCCATTATATGCTTTGACTTCTTGCAATCCTTCAAACATTTTCTATTGATTTTCAAATGGAGGCCAGTTTGGAACGTAAGTCTTTTCATTGCATTTCATGATGTCTTCAAGCATCACCAGATCAGAAGGACGAAATTTATCAGAGACAATGCATCTCACGCAATACAGTGGGGGATGCGTTTGTGATGTTAAGGATAACACCTCACAAGGATGACCTGGATGAAAAGGGCAATCAATCCATTTCCCGTTATAAGGATGACTCATAAAATTGTAAGCTAAAAGTTGAGTTCTCTCTGTCTTTCTTCTTGTCCTAATTATTATTTTTCCACTGAGAAATCCAATTGATTTACTACTTTTTATCTTGTAGTTATGATTAGGTTTCAATCGGTTTTGGCTTAAATCTTTAGAAATCTTCTCATTCTGTGAAAGTTTTTAATAACAAACCTATAAATATTTCAAAATATTAAGGATTAAAAAGCAAGGATATGTTTTTATTAAGAATAAATTAAATATTTTGCCTGACTTTCCAAAGCATATATTTTGTTTATTGGGGATATTTATTAGTGGCATTTCTATTGCTAAACTCTTTTTTATTTGAGAGAAATCTATTAAAAATGATATTTATCTCAAAAATAAATCAATAAAATGAAGTCAATAAAATAGTACTTATTGGAATACTAAATTCAAATTACTAAAATAAAGTTCTTCACATATTTTTCATTTAAAATATTTATGAATTGTATTTCTTAAATAAGCTCATTACAATTCATCTTTTTCATATTCCTACAAGAAGGAAAGATAATAGTTTTCACTATGAGATCTACGATATTTGCAAAGAACTACCCTTAAGAAAAGAAAAGTTCCCTATCAGGCAACTTGATGGAAAACCTAAAAACAAAATTTAGCATTTCCCTGAAGTTAAAAACTCAAACAAATCCTTAAGTTAATCTGGCGTAATTACCAAACTTTATCTAAGCATTCAGTAAAAAGAAGATTAATTTTTCAGAAAAAAAGTTTTTCATTTACACAAAAAATAAGATAAAAGAATAAAAAAAGTCATCTTGGGAATAGTCATGTGTTCTAAAGATATTTCCAAGAAATATTCTTTGAGCTTTCTCAAAGTATCTTGGCTAATATGTTTGCTTTCCAGTAGCTTGGCAATGTGTTAAATATTTCTAGAGTTGAATGGCTAAGATGAAGTTTAATATGAGTTAAGTGAGAATATGACCAAACATGAGACACTAGAGTACTCGATTCTTTTGAGTTGTAAAAACTCAGAAACAAATAACTCGAGCTTCAATTTACTTATCGAGGATATGATAGGCTGCGGAAGATTTACCATTGAAGTCTAGCTAGTAAAGCCTCGCTAGGAGATTATTTGCACTCTTGGGGCTGAAGATAGATTTTGTCTTTGGAACCTTAACCAAATATCTCAAGGGATATGCAAAAAATCAGAGTTTCAGATTAATATTATGTGTCTTTCACAAGCTTGCAAAGCAAAAATCTACTTCGGCATTTTGTTTCCCCTATTATTCCCTCTTCCAAAACATAAACTAGGTGATTACTTTTTTATCTCTGAACTTCCTTGAGTAATAATTAACTTTTGATTCTTTTTGTAAATCATGAAAAAGATTCAGAACTTAGGAAATATTTATTGTATCCTGTAGCTAAGATTGCATTTTCTGATGACAATTTGCCAGCTGGTGAGGATTATTACGAGATCCTAAGTGATTATAAAGGCATAGACTTCTAAGTTTTCAGCAATGAAGAATGCAAAAGCTAAATTGAATATGACACATTTCGATAGATTCTGACACTCCCAAGTGTCTGCAAAAATGAACTTGAGATATTTTTGTTCTTCCAATAAGACTTTCCATATCTTCGAATAAAAAAAATCAACTAATCAACCCATGTGATAACTGGAACACGAATAATCAACGATCTGGGCATATTTGGGGAATCATTTTGCATATTGGGAGATGGTAGTTGCTCTATTTCAATATATTAAGGAGAAGATCAAGAAGATGAAATTTTTATTCTTCATAAGAACAATGACTACTAGTTAAGTAACACCTCAATAATTAACCACAGCATTACATTGAAATGCTCAAATGACAGCAAGATTTTCAGAAATCAACAGCACCGCACACTCTCGACTTAAAAAATACACTTTTTAGACACACCATCAATAATAATACAATAAAAGGATTTTTAGGTTAGTTCAAATGCACGATAACTAACACACTGCTTCTCGATAGGCCAACCAAACACTGCAGTTCAAATTTTCTAAATCTTTCTCTCAGGCAAGAATCATATGAACCTTTTTACTCGTTTCTCTAGTTTTACTTCTGAAGATTAATTTAACAGCATTTCTCAATTCCTTTACAAATCCAAACTTATTTTTGAAGCATAAGCTACATAAGCATGCTTTCCACCTTGGGAAGGTATCTTTCAGACACTTGAGTTTTCTCAGAACGAACCAGTCGTTGTTATCTTCGCTGTTCTCAGTAAAGATTCTTTAAACTTAGATGAAAAAAGAAAATGATAATAATCGAAATGAAAATATAAACTTTGATATTGTTTGCTTTATTAGATCTTCAATACCCTAAGCCAGTGGCTTTTACTTATTTTATTGACTCACATACAATTTACAACGATGCATCTATTCATAATTTCAAGAGAGAAGATAACTAATTTATGTTGTCCAATAATATTCAAGCACTTTCTGTAGCACTCCCATCGTCTTGGCATGCAGTGCGCTTAGAGATTATCCAGAGCAGCTAATCAGTAAGATAATTAACAAACAGTTCAAGAATGGTTTAGGAAATACATGCTAATGCCAAATTTATTTAATTTTTTGGTAGTTTTCTCACATAACACCTGCAGAAACATCAACTGTCATGAAAGATTTATCTGAATCATGTTTGCTCATCGATATCACTGATTAATAGTCTCTTGCGAATAGCAAGATATATTTCCACTTAGATTGGTAGGATTCTTCTGAATCTCATGAATTTATTAAAGTTTCCATGATTATCTAAGAAAAACAAACTAAAGATCCTTGCTAAACAATTTAAATTAATCCGTTCTACGAGAATATACAGAATTTTGGTTCTTTTACTTTTGATAGATCTCCATCCATCGTTGAGCTGCAATTTTTGCATAACCATTTCGACGCAATTCTAATATCCTTAGAATAAATCATACCTTCTCCGATGAGATAAGGATTGGAGTTGATAAGTATCGACAAAGAAACCAAAGCAAGTGAAATACTAGCTAAAGACGATGGACGTATAGGACTTTAAATCTCCTAATCTATTCTAGCCAGATGTACTGTTTTTAAGAACAGAACACTCTTTCTACAGCTTCACGTTTAAAGTGAAGGGGAAGTGTATATAAATATTATAACAAATAAAATCATCTAATAAAACATGATAATATTTAATTATCTCTAAAGTGATGCTGTCTACATAAATTCTCAGATAAGCCTGATTGGTTTTCCTAGTAATTTTCTAACAATAATACATCGAAATCAACTTCAAACTGATCATAAATAATTAGAAAATCTCATTCTTTTCAATAAAACAACACCTTTACTAACTTCTTTCATCGGGGAATATGCAATTACACAAATAAACTTGAAGTCAATAGGACAATCTGCTTCTTCTCCATTTTCCCTCAGTCTTTGCTGCAAAACAAGCAGTTTGGACATGATAATAATTTTCGGATATCCAATTATTCTCAACTTTCCTCCACCCTTCTTAACTGGTCTTTTGACACTGATTGACTCAATGAATTGGTATTATTTCTAATGTTTGACAAACGATATAAGAAATTAATACTTTTATCTTCGAGGAGAACGCAATTATATCAGAGTGAAAAGTTTTGATGAAGTCAAAGAGATCAATTCCTTGTAGACAAAGCAAATCTTTGAGAAATACCCACTTGAAATCAAACCCTAACACACAGCATTTGAGAAACGTGATTCTGCTTGTCTCTTCATTGAAACCAAGGTTTATTCGGATGATCATATTACTTCGAAGGAGTATGACATAGGTTTAACAAAATTATTGTTTTTTTTCTTCCTTACTTTTTGATTTTTTCTTATCTGAAAAAACTAAATTAGATTTGAGTCTCGGACAGCAAATAATCGTAATAGTAAGCGATTATCAGGAATATTCTTTTTTCTTGAGAGAAATCGTTTATGTCTAACTTGAAATTGAGCATTCAGCTGGTTTATTATTCTTATAAATTAACGAATCACAGCAATAATTAAATTAGATTAAAGCACTCTCATTTATCAATGGGAGTTAAGGCAAATTCAGTTTGCTTTCCACATTCATTGAGAGTTTATTTCTAGTGGGGAAACTAATCTTTCGACAAGCATTCATAAGTGATATGGAACTTTTTACAAATTTTACATTGACAATGAAAAACGAAGATATCGTCGAAGCTGCTAGATTCTAATATTTGCCTGATTATGATTATGAAATAGAAACATCTGAAACTAGTTCAAGTGAAGAGAATTTCTAGCTGATTATCTGGTTTGAAGAAATGATGGGGAATTATGAGAAAATGTAATTCTTCTATCTGAATTACAACAGCGAACAATCTTTTGTAATATCTCATGAATAGAAGATTTTTCTGCCACAATTCACTAAACCATTGCTGTGCTACATCAAAAAGGGCGAGATATTTCCTAGAAGTTTGCAGTTTCAGGTTAAAATGAGCTAGAACACCATCCTAGTTGCAGAGGAGAGAGTAGTCACCTTGAAAAAGAAATATCATTCTATTTCGTTTGATAAAATATATTCTGCACACTCTATCTCTCTCATCAATTCCCTTTAGAAAAGTTATATCATGGACTGCTCGGGAAGATAATTTTTTCAGAGAATAAAAAAAATCTAATAACATCAAGTCAATAATAAGAAGTTCCTTGATCTTTTTGAAGGTTTCTCGCCTCTCTTCATTTATCCTTCTCTGCTACAGGGAGTAAGAAATTATTCTTTTTTGTTTAGTCATTTTTTTAATTGAGTAATATCAAATTTTTCTTAAAACGCAAATGTTTTCAAGACAATCAGCTAACCAATAACTGATTTTTTGTTTTGTTTTTTTCTTAGAAAGGTAAATGTTTGTGGATTTAGAATGACAATTATGAAGAATTCTAGAATAAAAAGTTGTTTGTGAAAGAATTGGAGAGCCCAATAGTATAATTGAACGCAAATGAGCTCAACAAAATCTATAAAAAAAAGGATTCTGCTTTGCATTCTGTGATTGAAATAACCAGTGGGTTTTCCGTAAACTACCTATCGGTGCTGCTGACATGCAATGCGAATTATTTAGATGAAATTCGCTCAACCTTTGGGTTGATCAGATACATCGACAAAGAAGAGAAGGTAGTTATATTACAGTTCTCGAATCAGGACAAATAGCTTAGCATTCTGCTGAAAGAAGTTGTCTTTATCGAAATATTGATCCCTTAGGGTTTTGAAATTACCCTGGTCTATTTGCTGACACTCGATCCAGTTGCATTTACATCAATCGATGAAACTTCCTTATCAATCAATCATAATTCCAATTCCCAAGAATCCCGGTAGATTATTACTGTTTCTAAAGCAGTTTTTTTCCAATATCCCCCATATATCTTAGTTGCTACAATTATTAGTAACAATGATTAACTGAATAATGATCAAGGGCATTCAACTCTTAGTAGTCGAACTTTACAAGAGATATCTAAGGATTTCTTTATTTTAATGTAAAATGGAGATCTTGAATTTTCCATTATTCCTGTTAAAGATTATGAAAGTAAAATGGTAATTGCTTGGATATTTTCAGCTCACAGTTAAAGCAAAATTACTTATGAATATGTTTAAGATGAAGTGTTTTTCGACTAACTTCTGCCTCTTTTCAAAGATGAACTAGTCGATAAACAACAACGAGCTACTCTGATTCAGAGTGTAACACCGTAGAACAACTATTATTCTTTGATCTAGATATCTCTTGGAAATTAAGAAATGGAAGAGCTAAATGGGATAAACTTTAGAAATTGCTCTGTTTTAGCCTTGGTAGGAGCTGAAAAAGATGATTTAATGAGATTGATTGATCTCTCGTAAATTTCAAATAAAGCTTAAGTAAACTGTTCTTTCTCCATAATTGAATTCATTAATTTTTCAATTTTTATTGTTTTGGTTTTGCTTATTTTACATAAAGCTTCGAAATGCGGTATTAGTTTTCAACGGAAGACTTGGCTTTGCAGAAAGTGCTGAGACCGAATAGCAAGATCATCAAGAGATTGTCGTTTTTTAATTGCCTAAATTCTTATTTGGATAGTCGAAAAAAGCACTGTTTTTAAGGCTATTTTTCATTTGCCCAGAAAATAAGTCAAAAATTAGCCAATAATTTAATCAATAAACAAAGTCTCTTCCAAAGATTTATACGTTAGAAATGGCATTACGCAAAGAAGACATCCCAGAATTTAAAATATTTCTTGCAAAGTTATGTCTTTTAGTAATTATTATGATAATACTGGCAGGAGTTGTGTTTTAGGTAAAAAAACCCTCAAAAAAAATGTTATTTGACTGAGTAATATGAATAAAAAGAGAAGAAGACTCACATATTAATGATTTTTTGTTCTAATTCAATATTACGAGAATCAATTCTTGGAAAAACATATTTTTTATGTCTAATACTGTCTTTTTTATTTTTATTCTTTTGAATCCCTCTAAGAAAACTTTAAAATATTGAGTTTTGACATTTCAATCCTATATTTTTCTTTAAACCTGAGGTAAATTAAAGATTAGCGAGAATTTAGATTGATTTCTTTGCTATTTCGATAAGAAAGATTCCATTGAAGAAAATCTTCAGGAAAAAAAGAGTTCTTAATTGAAAACCTCGCAAAAATACATTAATTTTTACTTATGAACCAAGCTAGAAGCTTCAAACTCTCTTGCTAGGTACTCAAATACTTATTGATTGCATGCTCTTTTGTTGTGAGAAGTCAAATCCTTCTGAATTTGAATTACGAAACTGAAAGTCAATATGAACTCAGCAAGCCTCTTAGCAAAAATGAGAAAAGCACATATTCTGTCATCATCAACTGCAGAAATGACTATACATATAACTCTGATTTTAATGTGATCCTAGAGGATATGATTGGTTGTGGAGATTTCGGCTTAGAAGTTAAGCTAATTTCCCCTAGAGAAGAAGTCATTTGTGATAAACCACTAGATGCTAAATTTTGTCTTTGGAAGCTAAAAAACATATCCAATGGGTTTTGCGTTAGATCGGAGCTAAGTGTGACTATTTAGTGTTTAACCGAAGCTTGCAAAGCTAAAATCTACTTTGGAATAATCTTTCCATGGGAGTTCTCTCAATCCGAACCAGAAGGTAGGTTATTATGATTTTTTTTTAGATTTGCTTTCTTTACCCTTTGTTGTGTATTTCAACTAGAAATAAATAGGTTCCCTTTGCAATATCCTGCAGTGACAATCAATCTAAATCCATGGTGTTTGTAAGAAAACGAACCAAAGGTTGCTTTTGAAATCATAAGTTCCTACACGATCATAGAGCTCTTTCCGAGCAATATAGACTGCAGAAATCTCTTAGAATACAATAATTACAGATAAATTTTAGTGTTGCCTAGGATTTGCTTTATAAATCGTGATCCTTTTGATTCTACTGAGATTCTCACAACATTTGAGATCTTTTTGATATTCAAAAATGAGAGACTTTCTCAATTAGAATTCAATTAGATTCCTGCAAGTCATATGCTGAATGTGTTGTAACTGAACAAACAGGAATTCTAATAATCTATTACTTTCTCAGTGATCGATTAGAACTGTCATCTACAAGTTACTGAAGAAAAAGGAACTTAGGTTATGACAATTTAACTTGAAGAATAAATTGATTACATCCTAACTTAAAAACAAAAGATTAATGAGCAAGATTTTCCCCATCAAGCCTTAAGATTCAGTTGCTTAGAAAATAGCACAGTTTTTTTAAACTTAACAAGTCCTGCTTCGATCACAAAGACTATTTATTTGCTAGATAAACCCTGGCTGATTTTTGAATCACCGATTTCAAATAAGTATTAAATTTATTCATTTGACTGCTTTTCGATTGAAGATCAAAATATCAGTATTTATAGATTGCTCTCTACAGTAAAACCTGACATCTTAATAGAAACAATATTGGCAAACTTTTAAAACTTTAAATCTTCAGATTAACTTGAGGATGTTAAAGAATTAATTTTTAAATAAAAACTTGAGTTTAAAAATGAGAAAGATGAACCCATCACTTAAGCTTGCTTTAACTACTTAAACTCTCAATACTAAGAAGCAGAAGAGCTTCTACTAAATTCAGATTTTTAGGATGTTAACTCTTTCTTCATTGCGTTTAAAAGTAAATTCAATAAAAAAATATTATTATTATTATTATTATTATTTTTATTATTATTATTATTATTAAATAATACAAAATAATAGTGCATTTTTCTAAAATTATTTGCTTTTTTTCCTTTAGACTCTAATGAAAAGGAATAATTCTTAGTACTCATGCATTTCAAACGACCATATAAGGTGCATTACTATTTAAATGATAAAAACAATTCTAGAA
>Ga0302271_10000235_pt1 | contig 52422 bp, 23 predicted proteins | sample III_Bog_N1_1_FD_198767 | JGI IMG/M metagenome (GOLD analysis project Ga0302271, IMG submission 198767) | Peat permafrost microbial communities from Stordalen Mire near Abisko, Sweden - III_Bog_N1_1 | ecosystem: Environmental > Terrestrial > Soil > Wetlands > Peat | place: Sweden: Abisko...
GCTTTTCATTGCATTCAAATGGCGCTGAAATAACCTTTCGAACGTCGAGTTTAAGCAATTCGAATTTATCTTTTCTCGATGGTCAAATAACAGCTTCCGATTTCAATTAAATGGCATGAAAGAGAATCAAAATGATTCAAAAGTTAAGGTAACGTCATAATAATCTGTTTTGTGTTAATCTTTTAAGCTTCCTAGGCTCTTTCTTACACAACAAAATAAAGGAGAGGGTAAACAAATTAATTCAAGTGGTTTTTAAATCGTATATCTTTAGTCCTTTCTGAGTTGAAGTTGCTGAACAGTAGTAACTTCAATAGGAGGCTGCTGATAGTTTTTTTGATTCTTCCATTGGGTGGAAACGAGAGATTAGATAACAGAGAAGAAGAGTAATAAATCTTCTTTAATCTCATTGCGGTTTTATTCATACAGTTTCTAAGGGAGTTACTCGTTGCTTTATTAATGCAGTTCATATGGCGATTACTGAAGCAATCTGCTGTGATTAATGCAGATAATAATTTTAATTGAGACATCGCTGATCAGTTTTGAGTCTATTACTTCATTTACCACCAGTGACTCTCCCAACAAACCAGCACAAAAGGGGGGAATACTTCCAAATCAGGAAATATTTCTCATGTAGTGGATGGATTGTCAGATAAACAAAGCTAATAGTTTGAGTTTTGTCATTAGTTGTTGATTCTCATGAGGAGGGTAATCATAATCTCAATCCCCCTCCCCCCTTGTCATCTTTGATCAGCTTCTTTCTAGATTCTTGTGGCTATTCTTGGGGAGTCAAAAAGTTTTTTAAGATTTAAGTCACAGATTTGATCATCCACTTGAATTCCCAGCCAGTCAGAAACCAAAATTAGTATTTGCTTTTTTTTTTCAGTTAGTTCATGGGATCTTTAATTAAGTTTAGTTCAGGGAGATATGTAGTTGGTTCTTATGAATTCTGTTGAGTATTGTGGATAATGACATATTTTAGTTTAGGATGATGGTTCAAAAATACTTAATTTCCCTTCGTTTGCTATTCTCAAAAAAGAATGGGGGGAATTTGGAGGAAGAATATATTTTTTATGTATTTACTCAAACCCACAAAATATTTAATGGAAAAAGTTTTGAGAAATTGGAGGATTTAAATAAATCAAGAGAGCATAAATAGATATTGGTTTTACAATAGTAATGTAATAGCTATGATAATCATATGAAAACAATTAGTTAAATTGTAGCATCATAGTCTTTAACGACAGCTTAACATCTTACATAATTATACGTGCAATAAGCAACAAAGATAAGAGATGAATTAATATTTTTGTATGTTTGTCTATTTTGATGTTTAAAATAACTGACTCTTCGTTCAGCAGATTGAATAGAAAAAAGAAAAAATGGCAAGGATTTAGATGTCTTTGACAATTAGCTTGAAACTATCTTTTTTATCTTATTCTGTTATTTTCATAAAGGAAAACGAATTCAAGTTCAATTTGATTTTTGACTCAAAAAAAAAGTATTGGAATCTACTTTGAAGAAATGAAGAAATAACCACAAAATTTAGCAAAATAAGATTAGATAGTTAAAAAGTACTCTAGTTTTGAAGAAGAAGCTATAATACTTTTAAAGTAAATATTTCATGTGAAATTGAATTTCTGTGTTGTATTATTTTAAAGTAAAAATATCAGATATTTCATTTGCTAAACGAACAACTTAGGTTTTGGATAGTTAGCTTTGTTATTGTTCTTCTTTATCCTTTGCATAAAAAGAATTCAATTCAACGGGAATTTAAGATTAGAGAAGAGTTGAGAGAAAGAACTACAATAATCCAAACTTTTTTAACTTTTCAGAACAATTAAGAGGATTCTGATTAAGCTGCTAATTAATAAATTCGATCTGAAATAAAGAAATATTCTGAAATCTTTACTTTTATTAATAACACAAACATAATCTCATAAGCAATTCCATAGGATTAGAATAACAATGAATCTGTCACTTCATTCATTTTTAATTTTCAAAAACTCTGCTTCTAATACATTATCTTTATCTTTGAGTTGCAGTATTCAACTGAAAAATACTTAATGGGATGAATTTAAAAGATCTCAACTTTTCAAATTGATTTAATTTAAACTAATGCCTTATTTGAATTAATTCTAATTAAAGTTACCCTCACAACGGCAAGATTTAGTTTGATTAGAAATTCTGGAGAAATCCCTGCCCAAAAATGTCAACGTTGCCAAACAATTAAAATACTAATATCTTTTCGGTATTCTTGAAAAAGTATCTTCAAAACACAGTTTAATTACTAAATATTTAGATGAAATAGCAAATTTATTTCAACAACAAATAATATAAACTCCTTACTCATTCAAATCATAAATCACTGATCATCTCAACTTTAGACCGAATCAAAAAGTAAGTGAGAGTATCACAATATTTTTTAACAATATCGATGTGTTGCTCCTTAGATAGTTTATATAAGTAGAGATTATCTTTGATTTCATAAGCTTGCTTGTCAATGATATTGATGATCTCATTGAAACCTTTCTTGAATGTCTTGTAAATTTAGCGGCACTGAACCTTTTATTCAGTGAGAAGTTCAACTTCCCTTTTGTATTGTTCTTGAACGTTGATTCTGTTTTATGCATTCTTCTTTTATTTTTTGAGCTGAATAGCTACTTTAGTAAGAGCTTTTAATGAGATTGTGTTCTTCTATTGCTCAGAGATCACTTACTACGATTAAGATTTCTTTAGCAATGGCTACTTTACAATTTAAGTTATTTGCTGAGACTGCTATTTGAATTGTAACCCAGCTTATGAAGAAATCTCTTTCTCAGATTAATCTTTTTCAGCAAAAGGATTCTCCAAATCTTCTAAGTTATTAGACTAAAAGCTAGTTATCTGTTAACTCATCTTTTCTTAGGAATGTTTTAAGGGAGAGGCATCTTAGTCTTTAATTTCTTCGAGAGAACGAGAGAGAGGAGAGTTCATTTATTATTTTTATTCTTCTTCTTCGGATTAATGTTCAAATGTCTATTTCTCAGTTTCGCTGAGCTAAACAGAAGGGATATCTCTTTCATCACGAGGGTGTAAGCCAGTGATTGCATCTGATATAAAAAAATATCTTAAAAATAGTATGAGTAACCAAATCACAATTTACTCATTTTTGTAATGCTTCTTGAATGAATGACTTCTTAGCTGTCGAATGAAGATAGCATTAGTGGGTTAATTTTATCTGGACTTGAAGAATCATCATTTATATTATTTTATTCAATCGCTTTGATCCGCTCTTCTTGGTTTTTTTGGGCTAATTCAATCTTCTTCTTGTATTTCTCCATTTTTTTAAAGGCTTTCTCTTTCTCTAATTTGTTTTTACGATGCTCTACTTCTTCTTGGATGATAGCAATCATAATATTATTCACGGCAAGCATGAAAACAATGATGAAGAAGATAATATAGAATATTCCCAATACAGACGAGACACCATTATCTCCAATATCATCAGTAATATCGTGAATAGAATCACCTAAGAGAAGCGAAAAAAGAGTAGCAAAACTATCTCTCATTGTAGCGAATCTCTGGCTTCCTCCGAACGAAGTCATCCCGATTATCACAAATGAGGAAAGAATAGGAATGAAACCTATGAAGTGCTTTCCGATCTTAGGAAATGAACGCTTTATGAGCTCTGAGGTGATGTTGAAGGAAGAAACGTAATCAAAATATTTAAGAGCAGTCAGCCAAGCAAGTGAACAACCTGATATAACACATGATTAAAGATAAAATTAATAAAATAATTGTTTACCCATTCCTTGGAGCCATCTAAAAGGCTCACTCAGGCGAGAAACTAGGCTGTTTTGTCCGAATTATAAAAGAATAAACAGACTGGATGATATTTAGCAGATGTTTCCAAGAAGAATGATGACAAACCAGAGATCGAAATATGATCTCTTTTCTTTGAACGTTAACTCATCCCAAGGGCGTTGTTCAGAGAGAATTTGAATAAGCTCCTACTAAGAATCTTCTTTTAAATTACGATTTTTATCAGAGTTAACTTTTGGGACAAGAATCTGTCCTTTCTTTTTGAAGATCATGTAGTCCTAAATCATATCGAAGATATATTTGAAGGCAAGAAAGCTACTGATAGTAGCTAGAAATAAAATTGCAAAGATAATAAAGGTCTATTATCCTTGGAACAATAAAGACGAGAGCCTGGATTAATGCTCATTTCCATTAGGACATTCCTTACCATAAGCTTAAATGAGAGATTAAATAAAGGTAGCTGATATCATTCGATATTCAATGTCAAAATCCCAGCAAGAAAAAGGGTGAGAATCTCTCTAAAGTGTGAGGGCAAGACTATGAATAGAAATTTTAAAGAAATGTGTTTTATCTAGAAACCTTTTGATTGATTTGGGAGTGTTCTAATTAAAAGGCTTTAAAATACCTAATTTTGGATCGATTGGTTCGTCCTAAAATTCTATGCGTGTGTCCTTTTCAGTAACAGCGGTAGGAGCATAAGAGAGGAAAATATCTGCAGAATCTAAATTTATACTCTGGAAATAATTGTCATTGAATCCATTCAGGTTTGCAAAGAGCGATTTGAAGTGATTCTGAAGGTCTTGAATGGTGTAAAAGGAGTATATTCCATTGCTTGCACTAGCACTTGCATCATCGTAAAACAAATTTAGCCATTATTAGTCTTAATTACGACTATATGGAGTGAAAGGTTATTATGTACTGTCTATTTGCAGTGTAGTGAACACAATCAGACCAACATGGATCAGCAGTTTGAATGGAAACTTTCCGTATTTGGCATATTTCTTCAGAGGAGACAATGTGAGCTTATCTTTGAATTCATCTTTATAAATCACTCTGCCTTAGTCTCCACTGATTTAGTACTAATCTTTCAATTTTTGTAATTCCATTTGCATATCGCTCACTGCATTCTATTAGACATTTTAGCCATCATTCTTAAGAGATGCAGCACCTTCTCCGTTGCTCTCCTTATTATAATAAGACCCACTTTTATCCTCTGTAAACATTTTTTATTTGCGCGAACCTCAAAGATTTGATTTAGTCTTAAATAGATTTTTGGTGAAATTAAAGAGACAAACATACGTCTTACATAGGTCAATCTTACAGATTTAAGGATTGGGAAAAACAAGGAAAGATTCTAAGTTAAAAAAAGGTTGTACATATCAAATACTTCTTAAAATAGAAAAATGAAACTAATTTCAAATTAAGTTATTTCTGTTTTTTCAAAGTTAAGCATTTTTAAAGGAGATAGGACAACATTAATATAGTCTGTAAATTATTAATATGTATGGATTTCAGCTTGCTTGGATCATAGCTCAGAGTCGCAGACTTCACAGAATTATCTGTGAGAAGGATTCACGAGAGTACAAGCAGGACAAACCTTTTCTCCATTATTATCCGTATAAAATAGTGGAGCCTGTTGAAGTTTGTTTTCATCAATGTTCTCGATTTTATTTGAATCTTCTCCAGATGGCACTTCAATAGTCCTACCCAGATCAGTATCTCCTGACTTTGGGTTCGATTTTTAAGCAGAATTGCTTTCTTTCTATTATGGCTGTGCTCCAGAAGATTCTTATTATTGTCTTGCTGAGGGAAGGAAGAAACACTCAGCTGAAATAGCAAATTTATCCCATTCTCTATTCGGATCAACTTTCTTCATCGAAAAAATGGCATGAGAAGAGTTAGGTTAAATTTCTGCTGAAACTTATTAAGGCATGCACTAATTGAAAGGTGAACCAGACAAATGCTTTGCTTCTGAGGAGAAATCGATTACTACACGTACAACACTCTCACTGCTATTATCAATTACATACCTTCTTACCACTGGTCCTTATGATTCCTCGAGTTTAACTGTTATTTTAACGGTCTGATCGGAGTTTTATCCATCCAAGTTGGGATTAGAATTTTCTAATGGGATTGGAGATATTGGATGAAGGATAGGTGGGGCAATAGGTATTTCTAGTTTATTCTGTGCAATACCAATTTAGGTGCTGGTTTAGCTTTGATCAGATGCCACTGAAATATGAGTTTACTAATTGGCAACTACTACTTTTTCAGAATTAGAATTATTAGCTAACTCATTCTCATTGTCATTTTTGGATATTTCTTCAACCTTCTTTTCATCGTTCTTTCCTTCCTAGTGGCTATCAGATTTAGAAGCCTTTGCGACTATTTCTTCGTCATTCAATTTCTTAGTCCCAAGATCGGTATCTTGATTTGCTTAATCTTCAGAAGGAAGCATTTACTAGGGATTCATACTTTCAAAAAATGAAGCAGCTGAGTTAATATTGCTTGATAATGAGTTATCTTCTCCTGCACAGGCTTTATTGCTATCGACACTCTCCTTATCAGAATTATCACCGCCATTGTCAAGGTTAGACTGATTGGCCGTTTCTTTGACATTTTTGTTACTTCCAGTTCGCTGAATGTTAATTAACAGAGGATTTGGCCTATTTTTTCCATTTTTTTAAAGGTTTGTGATATCTTCTTTTTCCCCTATATCCCTCAAAAGATTTACTACTCTAATATCTCCATGATTTTCTTAAGCCATTTCAGAGTCAGTTTGATAGTTGAATGCATCTTCCACAGCTTGGGTTTGAGAATGATGTGCAAAAGAGTTGAAGAAGAATTTATGAATATTTGACTCAATAAGATTTAGTGAATTTAGCAATATTATTGGACCAGCTTTCACCTCATTTGGGATGATATCGTTAGTAGATCCTGTTGGTTTGGATTCAGTATACAGAACAGTATATTCAAGCTCTCTTAATATCACTCCATTTTCGTATTGATCTTCTCCTATCGGCATCACCATCATTTCCTCTACAAACTAAGTTGTTCCAATAATATAATTTGGCTATAGGCTCCTCAGTCTTTTCTTCTATTGTTCATCTTTTTTCTCTTCTGAGATATCCTTGTTTTGTTTTTATTCCTCTTTATTACTGTTCTCTTAAGGGGCTTGTTCATTACACTTTTCCTCTTTTGCTTCTTCTACATCATCTGATGGTTTATCTTGACTAGGAGATACTTCACATGATTTTTCTTTTTTCTCTTGGTCTTTTTGATTTGCATACTTGTTTACAATATCTTCAATTTCTGTGTAGAGAGCAAGGGCCTATTTAGTTAGCTCCTCCTTTGTTTAGTTCACATAGTTTTTCTAAGGATTCGCAAGAATATTTTCCAAATGAGGTCTCACCCAACTTAGGTAATGGGCACAAGTGTAATTAGGTGCAGGTAATTACATGATGTAGTTCAGGAAACAGACATCTTTTTTACACAAGGTGAGAATGCGGAAAAGAATATGCAAACACAGGATTTCTTAGGTTAAACGATTAGTAAATAATATGTGTAGCACACAGAAAACTCCTTCTGTTTTCAATTTAGTTTCGTAGGTCACAATTTCTTCATCCAAATTAGGTTTGGATTCGTACCCATCAGCAGGGTTTATCTCTGAATCAATGAGTAGAATTTAAGAGGCTACTTTTTCAACCATCTTTGTTGTTTTTTTTTAATAATTTTACTGTCAAATACTGTACCTAACACTTTTCTTTTGAATTGCATTATTAGTAGATAATTCGTCATTATTTGTCAGAGATTCTAATCTTATCACCCATCTTCTGAATCTCTCTCTCTCTCTTTCTCTCTCTCCAACCTTTCCCTAAATCAACAAGAACTATCATATTTGAAAATTAAAATAATAATCTGATATAAAACCTTTTAAAATCTTTTTTTCTAACACATTTTAATGAATTAATCCAACAAACATAACACGCAGAACATATTACTTAAAACAAATACATTCAAAACAATCAATCACACACACATACACATCCATCTAATCATACATCCTCTCTCTCTCAAATAAACTACCTAGGCGCTGACAGATCAACATAATACACTACTCCTTCTTTATTCAGTACATATATTTTGTTCGCGTGTTTCTAGAAGCACGCCTACGCTACAAGACTATTTTTCAATACTTACGCATGATACTCCAGTTCATACTTATCCAGTGAATGAAAGAAGTAAATCGCTGAATTCTCATACAGCACAAACAAATACGTCTAATCTACTGTGTATCCCATGCATTTAACCTAACCATTCTAAGGTATTTCTGCAAATCGCACTGACGCAAATACTGTTCCATCCTTGTTTGTCACTATAATTCCTTCATTCGTTAGAATAGCTAATTACCCTAACAATTAAGAATACGCTAACGATTTCACATCTTGCTTCTCGAAGATGGTCTTATTAACATAATGAGCTACATCGATTTAATTCCCTTTTCTAAAACAAACCGCTGTGTTCTTCTCTAGTGGCTTAACTTATTCTTTTCCATTATCCTCTTCCATCGCAGTGTCTTTCGGTGAATCAGCAAAGAGAATCTTAACCATTTAGTTATTCCTCGAGAACTCACTAATCGTCGATCCATCAGCAGCATCGAATAGTGTCACTGATATATTCGATTTCAAAGCTAAAATATCCGATATTTCCGTAGCTTCTAGTTCTTCTTCTAATCCTAAGAAGCTATTCTCCTCCATCTCCCTTTGCGGACGAATATAATCCACTCCAACGTATTGTACCTTTCCAAGAGTTATCACGAGTGTTTATTCTTTTTCAAAGACATTCTTCGCTGCAGTCAGCTAATACCCTATGATATTCCCATCAGCTTGCAGAATCACTAAGGAATTCACATCACAAGGATTGATTGTAGCATCGACGATTTCAAATCCTGAATATATTTGACTTCTTAATTTCCCAAATTATTCAAAGACCTACACTTCAAATTGCTTGATCACTAGCAGCAATCCCTGAATTGTCTTGATACCTATCGTCTTAAGCATGCTAACAGGATAGGAAAACTTCTTGATTGATAATGGGAACGATGTCAGAATCGGTGGTGGGATGTTTTGCTGCGATGATTCGAGGAAAGCTGGTTAGGATGCGAAGAACAGCTACCGAATATGATTTAGATTATGGTAGAGTTCTCTTCTGACATTATGCGCTAGGAGTAGTCCTTCAGATTATGATAGTGCAGTGGATAAATTCAACGCATCGAATCCGCCATCGATTATGTAGACATTACGGATGAATTTGAGTGCGCACTGCAGCCATTAAAGGATCTCTAGAATTACTTCCTCTGCGATGTTTATTTCTAGCTAATTTTCAAGGAACATTTGGAAGAATTTCTACATGGAATCGAAATCATATTTGTTGTTGTATTGCGTGTGGAAATTCTTAATGGATTCGTTGATTTTCGTAGCGAGGGAGATAAATCCAGGAATCTCGAGGAGTAATTCAGATTAATGCGATGGATTAGTGACTCTTTGAATGACTTAAGTTAGTTTGAGAGAGAGATCTTCACAGTTGATTTGAAGAGGACGGAATAATGTGCGGATTTGGCTGACGGTGAAGAATAGTTAGAAGAAATCAAGACTTAGATCTTCAGAGACAACTGTCGATATTTGGAAAGTGTATTTCTCATGAGATTTAGGGTGACTTGATTGTGAAGGATCACAGCATTGAGCGCATTTTAATCGGCTGGAACATTTCTCGCCTTTCGATGGGAGCTTAAAACAAACATGAGTGATCTTACTTAGCTTATGGAAAGGGCAATCCATGAGTGAAGAACAATATGATAGAGGCTGTTTGAAGGATCTTCTTTGGTCTTTCTTTTTGATTCTACTACTGTTTTAGTTTATCTTCAATTTGATTTTTTGTTTATTAGATTATTATTACAAATATTTGAAATATTTTAACCAAGCTTTTATCAAACAATATTAAGCTTAGGAGAGGGAAGGGATGCTATGAAACACAACAAAGAGTCAATCCCAAGCTAGCGACTCATCAGATTATGTCTCATAAAGAATAGCGAGAGCTATTACCACAAATTGTTTCCCGCCTTTCACACAAAACAAATTAATTCATTCTTAAAAAAGTTATTTTGAGCTATTAGCTTGAGAATGATATTGAATCCTTTTGTTATTATTTATTCTCAGAAGAAGTTCCTAATATTATTAATAATCTTGAACTCACTTTTTCATCTGATAATGGACATAACTAGATTTAACAAAATAAATGTATTTGATAATACTAGACTGTGCTGGCTTTCATTTTCTCAAAGTCCTATTTATACTTGATTATTCACCCAAATTCCTACTCATTCTTTGAAAATGTCGATTATCCTTATCAAGAATCAAATACAAGTTGTTAATTATTTTTTCTTATTTATTCTTTCTTTTTCTATTTTTTTCTTCTATTTTTCCAATAGTAATAGACATCAAATGCAAAAACCTCCCAATAAACAGAACAATTGATATTCTCTAAAAGTTTCAATAAAATCTCTGCACAACAGATATTAATAGCACCTAATCCTTCTTTTCCTCCTCATCTTCCTCTGTTATTCTCATCTTTGAATGATTCCAATATTGCGACTGCTATCATTAGTTGGAAAGGTGTTTTCTCAGCCAATTTTAGTGCTGTTCAAATTGGGTATCCACAAAATAGGTGGTAAACCACGAGAGCAGTTAGTGAAATGGGGAAACGTTGTGCATAACTGGGAAGCCATTGTAAACAGGCGGTTTCTAGGTTACGAAGGTGAAGTAAAGAAAATCGTTCTAGATGAGGAAAAAGCATTAGAGAGTTTTGGAAATTTCTTCATTGAAATCGTAGTGATATACGGCGTGCTTGGATACTACACAATATCTTCAGGAATAAGCAAAGCACATGATTCGTTGGCTGAAACTAAACGAAAGGAATTACTGGAAGGAAAAGTTGAAACTCTCATAAATGAAAATGAAACCATGAAACAGGAACTTCTAGAAATCAAAGCAGCCAATGAACAGGCACTTAAACTTTGCTAAGCTCTTGTCAACGCATCAGGATCATTTCTTACTTTTAACACATTAGATTTAACACCAACAGTATTCTCTTAGGATCAATAAAGTTCAGTTCCAAATAACAATAATTACAACCTATGATCACGAATTAAACAATAAAAATTCATTTAAATGTTGATTTCCCTGTTATCTTTGAGTATTTTTTTAACAAATCTCAGCTCGAAATCTTCATTTAATACACAAAAGCTTTAAAATATTTTTAGTTTAGCTATCTGATATCACTGTAGAACAACAATTCTACTATTTGTATCATATTTCTAACCAACAATTCGTTAGTTTCTTTATTAAAATATGTACTTCTCTATCAAACTAATAACTAATAATCTTAAAACTTTTATATTACCAAGCTTTTCAAATATTTTTTCTAGCTGTTAAATTTATACGCTTATTTTTAATAGAATTCCCGCGAAATTTGAAATTAGTCCTTCTAGAATGTTTGTCTTCTTTTCTTTTCTGTTGAAATTTACTCATCCGACTAGTTTGATCGAAGAAACAATCTCAAAAACTAAAGTTGCAACAAGCAATAATTACTAAAACATCTCTATCTAAGAACAAAGCCATAAATCAAAGAAACCTACTGCCTTCCATCGTCTACACACCATTAGCATGTCTTTCTCAAAAGTCAACGATCTCATCTTTAACGCTGAAACCATGAAGACGCTAAGCAACGTGATAGCTTCAGCTTATCCTGCGTTCAACTCCAAGCTCTTTTAAAACCTCCTCTTCGACTAGACTTGGAAATAGCGAGGCCTCAAAGACAGAATGCATCATATATCCACAGTGCTGAACGATGTCATAGACAGGCCCTACGATCAAGCTATTTAAATAATCCTAAATGCTAATAGAAGCCTCTCATTCAGTTACACCCATGTGGTATTTCCAGATTTTGTTGAAAAATATGGAATCGATCATTTCGAGTTGTCCATGCAAGCACTCAAAGTAAGGATAAATATGCAAAATTAATGATAAAAATGTTGAGTCCTTTAATACAATAAATACCAAATTAGCATTTTCAGTTTTTGAATACCCATTTTCATCAAAAAGTAACTATTTCCTATTTTTATCTAAAGGAATTGACACCAAGTAGCACATCAGAGTTCGCGATACGTCCATTTATTCGTCGGTATGGATCTGATGCTATGGTTTACATGTATAAATGGTCAAAAGATGAAAATGAACATGTACGCAGGCTTTCCAGTGAAGGTTGCAGGCCACTTCTTCCTTTGAGTATCAATTTACCTGAGTTTATCAAAAATCCAACTCCTATTCTGCCTATTCTAGAGCAACTCAAGCACGATGATGCTTTGTATGTCTAAAAGAGCGTCGGTAACAACATGAACGACATCAGTAGGAACCATCCCGATATTATTTTGAAGCTCTGCAGAGAATGGAAACAATAATAGAAATTTAATGGAGTTGTGAATCTTGATTTTGCTGCAAACTAAACTGATCAAACAAACTCCAAGAACAAAAGTACAAAAGTGGATTTTATCACAACGAAAGCTTGCAGGACACTCTTGAAACAGGGGAACTAAGAGGCTCTGGAGATGTTTGGTGTTGGAGAGAAAGAAGGGATCATTGTTAGAAACCTAGTAGTTTTAAGTGAAAATGTTGAAATAGGTGGGCAAGTGGATTTTGAGTTCGAGCTTGTAGATTTAAGATAATGCGGAAAAGAACAAGGAGAATAAGGGGCTTCATAGTAGGAATCGAATTCCACAGTGGAGAGTATCAAAAGGTCGAAGAGTCTCACTAAAATTCTAAATGAAGTAAAGGAAGATGAGAATATTCAAATATTAGAAGAAGAAAAAGAAAAATAATAAGACGACAGAGATGACACTCAAACTCAAGGATCCAAATAATCTTAGAAAAAAAATAAGGCAAATGCAGGAAAGTAGTAAGTTCAAAGAAATCAAGGAGAAAACAGCAATATTAATCTAAACTATATGGAAACTCCTCGAAAATCAACAACAACAACGAATATTTAACTGGATACTTCATAAGATTCGATATCTAAGCATATCTTGCGAGTTGAGTACAAGATCAATTATTTGAAATCAAATGGAACTCACTCGAGTAAAATCTTTATGCTTAGGAACAACTACAAGCTCGACTAAGGCACTTCAATCAAACTCAAAAGCTCTCAGAGAATGCAGCAGCTAGCTACTAGAAAGCACTATCCAGGGTAACATTATGTTGAAATCATGGTAAATGGTATCTCAAAGGCAAAGGCACCTTTTATGTTAGCACCTTAAAGAGAGGTGCAAGTTTGACGCAAGATGAATGAGAAGAGAAGAGAGAGAGACACAAGATCAACAAAATAATATATTTACAATTCTCTTAAAAATCCAAAATGTTGATTTTCATTTGAAATGTTCAAATTCCTTAAAATATACTTTTGAGTAATTATTTTCTATTTCAAATTGTATGATAAATAAACTTGACAAAATGTCTAAAAATCATTAATGAACATATTATCATATTCCTAAATAGCATTTAGCCAGAATTAGATCTCTCTCTTGAGTTACCTTTTCACATTCAAGTATGCAAAAAGCTCAAAAAAACTCGGTTCTAATTTGGTAGTTATTTCGCAATGAAATTTCCAGAAATTCGCATCTACTGCTCCTAACTATTTAGCCAAATTATTCAAATAAAGAAGCAAACCCTAAAATGGTAGAAAATAAGAAAGAAGGCTCCTCTTAAGTAAAGAATCCTATTTATCCAAATTCAAAGAACTTAGTCACCGAACAATCCAAATAAGCCAAAGAAGAAAGCACACGCTGATCTCAATGATGAGATGGAGGGAAATATCACAAAGAAAATGCCAAAAAAATTGTTTTGGTTTTAATTCAATCAAAACAGTCAAGAAAGATAAAAACACAAACAAATCAAAACAATCCTTAAGGATGAGTACAATTAAATGCACGAGCTATGTTATGTTATGCTAGCTTTTTTTAATTTGATTTGGTTGAGGTAAGAAGTAAAAGAATATTATTGTGTGATTTGAACAAAAAGCAAGTTTTTTTATTGTTTGGCAAAAGAAGATCTAGGAATTCATATTTATTACTCGAAATCGTTAATAAGTAAAGATAATTTATTTGAGTAATTCAATCTTTTAATTTAGCAAATATTCGTTGACATCAAAGTAACTTGTTCAATGATCTCTCCTGATGATCGATAGAGTTTACCTGGTCCATTGCGCTTGTCTTTCTTGTATTCCCCCTCAAATATTTTTCCATTAGGATAGAAGGACTTGCCTTTTTAACAGAAATAAAAGAATGAAAGAAGTGCTATTAAAGAAGATTTAGTTTTTTGAATACCAATCATAATTTAAAATAAAAGAAAAGTAACAAAAAACTATCTCTACCTTATCCATCACGCTTGTTGTCCTTGAGCTCTCCTTCATATCTAGCTCCCCTTCATATCTAGCTCCATCAGACCAGAAATACTTACCTATGAAAAGTAAAAAGTTATGCGAACAGATAATAATAAACTTTTGAGAATAATAAATACACTATCAATACTTAATATTAAAAAAGTTTATTATTATCTTCTTAACCTTATCCACTCCTCATGTCGTCCTTGAACTCTCCCTCATATCTATCTCCGCTTTCACTAAATAGCTTTCCTTCAAAGTTAATGAACAAAAATAATACTTAGAGAAAATGATAATAATTCTCACTTTAATTAAAATGAATGAATAATTAAAGAAATCCATTAATTAAATAGGATTATTAAATAGTATTTCTCTTGTTACCTTGTCCGCTGCGTTTGTTGTTTTTCCAATCTCCTTCATATTTATTTCCATTAGAATAGAAGAACTCGCCTTTTAAAGCATGCTTAAAATTAGAATCATACTTTTAAGTTATTTATTGATTTACCCTTTCCGTGCCTAATTTTATTATCGATAAGCTCTCCTTCATATCTTCCATCTTCGAACTCCAGAATTTCAATTCTTTTGGAGCTAGAAAAAATAGTTAAGGATGAGAATGAATGATTAAAATGCATTTTCAGACAATAAAAGAAAAAGATATTAAGAAGATTGTTTTTAAAGTGAAATCTTAAATTGTTTTATGCCTGCAATTCATTAAACAAAAGCTCTTTTACTTCTTCAGCTTTTCATTGAGTTCATTCTCTTAGTTCTTTAACAAAATAGACTCAAATATTAGGACTATTCATAAATTACATTTGATATTTTCTTTAGTTGTTTACTTATATTTGATTTCTTAGCTCTTTAATTTAGAAGCTCTCTGATTAGCTTTGGTGGTTTAAGTCAGGGTTCATTCCAGGCAGAGAATACTTTAAATACAAAGAAATATTCAGAAATAATTTGACTAAGAGCCTTTACTAATAAAGGAAGTGGTATTATCAAGGCAGGTAAATTGACTGAAGTCTCAGTTGTACCCATGAATAAATCCAACTAGCCAATTAAGTCACTTGCTAGTTCTATGATTTCTTCAGGCTATTTTAAAGAAAACTAGTCACTGAATGGCTAGAATTCCTTGAGTTCAGCCTTAATCAGAAGAGAGTTTGCTTGCGATCGCTGTACATGAGTTTAGATATATTGTTTGAATGCACTACTACTTTGGTCTTGCATTTGCAAGAAAAAATGATTTTAGTTCTTCAATTCTAGCAACATCCTTATAGCAATCTAGCATCTTCTTGTACTATTCTGCGAGTTGGGTTAGTTTCAACTTCTAAGAATTTTTGGCCTTCTCGATGGAGGTTTTTATTGCATATTTGAGGTTGATAAAATACTTCTCATACTGATTGATTGCTGCTTCAACAGACCCTACGATCGATTATACAGAATTGATTAGTTGCATGTCTTCTAAAACAGGAAAGCTCTTTAAATAACTATCCTTAGATGAAGAGAGCAACTAGCGGATAGAGAGAACTTTATTTGTCGGAATATTGAGCTCTTGGATGAATTAGAAACGTATTCTTGCGTTTTAGGTGGAAAGACTGAGGTCAATAAAATCACAGAGCTCTTATTTATGGAGACTACATTTGAGGGTTAGGACTTTTTCTTTCTCAGTTTTATCATTCGAAGAAAATGAAATTCCAGTTACTTCCATTTTTGTTGGTGTGACTCTTTTTACTAGTGATATTATTGTGGTTCTTTTATTCCGTCGCAAATTCTTCTTCAATCTTATTTTTTTTCCCTTAAGTAGTAAATTTCTTGAGAGCATTATGATATTAATAATTCTCACAAATTCTAAAAAATGCTTAAAGAAAAACGAAGCAGTTCCAAGACCATTCGCTCAAAAGATAAATAATGAAAATCATAAAAACATCTAGAAATTATTTGAAAAGCTTGATAAAAAAAAGTTGTTTAAGATTATTAGTTAACAGTTCTATTGAGAATTGTTAGAAAAGTACATATTTAATAAAGAAATTAACGAATTTTAGGTTGTAAATGGAATGGTCTCTCTTAAAATTTATCATACTATTATTATTATTATTATTATTATTATAATTATTAAATGGAAGGAAGGCAAGGAAAAATATCCAACTTTGATTTATTAAGTCTCCCTTTTCTTTAATTTTTCTGTAAGGGAAGCTGAAATTTGAGTAACCAGACTATTTCAAATCTGGGCCAGAAAATAACTTCAGAGACCACCTAACTCTTATTTTTTTGTTGCCATCTTCATAATCTTCTTTATTGCGTAAATTAAGTATTATGATTCTAATAATTGTCCTTTTTTAATTAGTCTTTGTGAAAACATAGAAAACTTGATTCTTAAGCTCATTATTTACTATTATTTTGTTCGTAACATTGACAATACTGATAATGACTCAAGCATACGCTGCAGTATCAAATATGCTACCATTTCTTTTGAATGATAAAACTCTCATTACACTTTCAATAGTTATGATGAAGGAATTTACAAAAATATCTTTCAAAAAAAAATCCATCTTGATTAAAATCTCTTATCGCAATATTCTAAAAAAAAAACATTCATCATATCCAGATTGAATCTATTTGTCCATGACACATTATCTCTCTCTGTCGTCATAATCGTATTAATATGTAAAAATAATTGCTCAACATGTTAAACTAACTTATTCTTCAACTTTTTCTTTCACTGCGAAGTTATTTGAAGATAAGAATATTTTCAAAGGTGAACATTATTAAACATTTCAAGTGAATTCATATGGGAGTCTTGTGGAAAATAATAAAAATGCAGATCTAGTCATATTAGCTTATTTCTGTTTTCTTTGTGGTAAATTCAAACAATTTAAGATGAAATAGAAGAGAATACAAAAAGAAAGTACTAGTATTTAAGCACTCATTTTTAAATATCATTTTCTAAAATCTGGATCATGTAAAAACAAGAATTATTTTAAAAAATGTAACAAAATTATCAAAAAAATTATTGAAATCAAATAAGGTCAAGATTTAAATTTGCGAACTGCTTTTATTACCACAAAATGTTTCAATAGAGCCTGGGGAATGAGTGTTCTTAAAATTCTAAATTTTTGAAGATTTCTTGTTATTAAAACAAAATTATCAAAAAGGGAGGGAAATCAATTTGTGTTGCATGGCAGTGACATAATCTTTGAGTTCAAAAGATAATACAAACTGAAAATTTTGATAATAATAATTAATTATTCAGAACTTTCTTTGGCTTGAAAAACAATCAAAAGTTAGATAAACAATAACAAATAAACCTACTGGAGAAGAGAACAAAATGATCTCGAGAAACGAAAAATCTCCAACGTACAAAGAACGCAAAGAAATTTACAATTCTCAATAAAATCAGTAAGTTGAAAAAAAATAGAAGGAAGAAAATGAGGAAGACATTCTTAATTCCTCCAATAATACTCTGATATCCGAAAGAAAAATCAGTGTGAATGTTGAAATAACTGAAAAAGTATACTCTCGAGGTCGTTCTATGAATTCTGAAATTATTACTGAGAGAGAATCAATTTCTAGTATGAAAACGTAGGTAGTATTCTACTTTCTGAATGGAAAGAGTTTAATTTTAGATAAATAAATCATAAAGGAATTCAAAGAAACTTTTGAATCATCAATTCAGCCAAATTACTTTCAAGTTCTCAGTTGCGTCTATAATATAATGATGGAAGAAAACAATCTTCATGATGAGGGGACTTGGGACTAGAAAAACTTTTACGCGTCCATCAAGTATCCACAACAATTGAGAACATACTTAAGCTACTATTACTTTTAGAAATATGAGTAAGAACTAGAGCAGGAGATACCGAAATTTCAGAAGGAAAGCGATTCGCTGGAGGCATCATTTAAGGAAAAAGTTAAGTCTTCACCTGGTTTGAATTCTATCGAGTTTGCTATGCTCTCACTCAAAAAGCACTTCAATCTACAGCGTAAAAGAGTTTTTTTCACTCAAGAAACAGACCATAATAAAAAAAACGATTCTGTTGCCTAGTAATAGTAACAAGGAATTGACATTGTTTATAAAAATTATGAGCAGGAACAAGATTTTATTTCGAAAACAAACTTTTCTTATGGTAACTATCATAGAATAATTTTGAATGACTTGGATAACTGGACGTACGAAAATGCAATGTCCAATCGGCGAAAATTTGCTCAGTATTTCAAAGAGAAGCTTGGTTCATAGAATAATAATTTTTCTAATATAGATTATTCCCGATTGACAATACTCAAAATCACAAAAGGATCTATGATTATTGATTTTGCATATCCAGAAGAAGAACTAGGAGAGTTAGTCTTTGAGAGGGCTCACATAAAAGTACATTCGATCATGGGGATACTGAAAATTAACTGTGGAATTTTTGATCCAAAATGGAATATGACTTGGAGTTCCACAGATCAAAGATTCTTTAGAGGACAAATTAACGGAGAGAAATAAGAGTACTTTCTTCCAGTGGGTTATAATGGAGTAGGATTGAAAGTCTTAGGAGAAGGCTTACGTTGTTACCCTGATGATGGCTGGTTAAATTCAGATGAGGGAGAGAAAACCTGGATGGTTCTTTTTCACAAGACTACTGGTTCATTTGCTCCTATGATTTTAGAAAATGGATTTAAACAAGGAGGGCGTTAATAGTACAGGAAATCAGAATGCAGATTTGGAAGAGGGCTAGTTGGAGAAGGGATTTATTTTTCAAATAAAATAGAAGAGTGTTAATAATTTGGAGGTGGCTTTGATGTTGAAGGGCAAGATATCGAGTTGATATTCTAAGTGAGAGTGAATACAAAGACTGTCAAAAGTCCCAAAGAGAAACCATAATATTTTGTTGTCTAAGATCCAAAGGACATTCGCCCATATAGAATCTGCCTTGGACGTGTTAAAAAGAGCTGATTCATGTGATAGTAACATAAACAATGGTACTCCAAATCAACCAGTATTTTATGGTGGTAAATTAAACAGAATTTCCACTGTTCAAAAAGACTGCTAATTGTAAATTAACAATTTAATTGATCACCCATGATTCTTTCATTTTTAATTGTATTTTTTAATTATCTTTGTCATTTCAGTCACTTTCAGCAAATACTTTTCTAAAACACAAATAAAATATAAAAATAAAAAATGAACGTATTATCTCATTTCATAAATGAGATATTATTCAAGTTAGATATCTCTAATGTATTAAATTTTCATATTCAAATAAGCAAAATGATAAAGAAAAATTAGGTTCTATTTTTAAAAAAAATTTACAAATCAATTTCTAGAAATCATAGACTACTACTTATTATTTAGTGAAATTAAATAAAAGAAATTATTAAATCCGGCTAAATGAATAAAGAAAAGAGGAGTTAATGTATTACTCATAGAATCATATGAGGAAACTAGCATCTTTTCTCCTGTAAAAAACCATCCAAACATTGTTTGATTCTTATAAAGTTGATGCTTTTGCAATTGCATTTAGATCTAGCCCTCAATTTCTCAAAAAAGAAATGCAAAAATATATCCATTTCCCTTTTAGCATAGCATAGCATGAAATGAAGAAAGCTCTGCTATTTTTAATTCAAGATTTTCAAATAATTTCTACCTATTTTTTATGCTAATTGTATTTAGAATTCCCTCGAAATTCGAAATTATTCCTTTAGAATGTTTGTCTGATTTTTAAAAAACTCAAAAGACCAAAAAGTGACAGTGCCAACAGCAATTATTACTTTAAACCCCTCTACCTGATAACAAAAGCCCAAACAACGAAACCAACTTTTCTTACTTCACAACATATGTCTTACTCCGCAGTCAAATATATCTTCTTTAACACTGAAACCATGAAGGTACTAAGCAAAGTGATAGCTTCAGCTTATCCTGCATTCAATTCAATTCAAACCTCTTTTTATACCTCGTATTCGACTAGATTTGGAAATAGAGAGGTGTCAAAGACAGAATGCATCATATTTCCACAGTGCTAAACGATGTCATCGACAGGCCCTATGATCAAGCCATAAAGATACTCCTTGATACCAATAAGAACCTCTCATTTAACTACACATGATATTTCCAGATTTCGTGGAGAAATATGGAATCGACCATTTCTAGTTGTCCATGCAAGCTCTCAAAGTAAAGAGAAACCAACAACCCAATCAATACATCATTAGTTTCAATGAAAATATCTTTCAAAACAAGAATCTTAATCTTTTACTTGTTTATTTGGATTTTTCATGTCTTTTTAATACTTTCTTCTTTGTTTATTTTTTTAAAGGAATTAACTTCTCATAGCACATCAGAGTTCGCGATACGTCCATTTATTAGTAAAGGCTGCAGATCACTTCTTCCTTGGAGTACTACTTTACCTGAGTTTATCAATGATCCAACTCCTATTCTACCTTTGTTCTAACTGTGGAATTCTTCTTGAAACTATTAATTAGGAGTACCCTTGAGCTTGAATTAATAATGGAAATAAGCTCCTCTCCTTAGGGAAGGCTGATCTTCTCCTATGAACTTATGTTATGATAGTTCTAAACATCAGGACATTTCAAATAACTTTGAGAAAGGATTTTCGATTATTCATCTGAGTTGCCTTCTTGTTTGGCTCAAGGAAAATAATTAACACATGGGAAAATATGCAAATTTGATTTTTAAGTCTCCTTTTTCTTTATTTTTCCTTTTGAAAAGCTGAGATTCAACGATTCCTAACAAGAACATTCTTAATATTAATCTCGTATCAAATTATTCAAAACAAAAATGTTGTATTATTTGTCCAGATCGCCTTCTATCTCTATCAATTTTTAAAAATCTCTTTCTCTTGTAATAATCATATTAATATGTAAAAATAAAATAATGAACAAGCTAAACTAGCTTGATCTCCAACTTTTAAAAATATTAATTTTTTAAAAACCAGAAAATCTTAAACAAGATCCAACCTTATCTTTCTTTCTAGCAGAATTAATTTGGAGAAAAGAATATCTTCAAAGGTGAGCACTATTAAACAATTCTAGCTAATTCATTTTCCATTTTTGTAGGAAATGATAAAAATGAAGATCTGGTTACATTAGCTTATTTCGGTTATCTTTTTTTTGTAAACACAAGAAATTGAGATGAATGAGAAGAGAATACGAAAAGGAAGAAGCAGTTAAACATTCCTTTTGTTAAATATCTCAATCTAGAATCTAAGTCATGTAAAACAAGAATATTTTAAATGACAACTCTTTTAGAAAGAGAGATTTTCAAACATTCCTTAGAGATTAGGGAGGTCCTCCTTAAGAAAAAAGTAATTAATTTAAGAGTAAAAAAGAGACTTAATGATAATACCTGAACACATAACCGTGTAATTAAAACCCTATGAAATCAAATCAAATACTAGAAGGTGATAAATTAATCCTGTTTTTCCAAACAATTCTCCTTTTTCACCTTGATTGAATTTTTAAGGTTTCTATTCTTATTTAACAATATCCCTTTTTGTGACGTAATCTGATTAGACAAAAGCTGCCGTGATTTAATATTTCAGTTCAAAAGAGAATACTAATTGTATTGTTTATATAAATAATAAATTAGTAAGAATATTTACTTAAGAAATAATCACGCTCTAAAGATTTTCAAATAGCAATGGATCAAATAAACTTCTATAGTGAAAGCAATGAGAAAGAGAGGATTCCCAGAAGTAAGAACAAATAATCAACAAAGGAGAAATCTCCAACTTATAAAGATTATTTAAATTAACGTTTAAAATCTAGTTAATCCTTCAAATGGGAGTTATCTTAGGTACCTGAAAATCAAGATGAGGATTATCTTTGTAATTTTACTCAATTAATGGAGTAAGAGGAAAATAAATCAAAGGAATAAAAATAGGAAGATGATCTGAATTCTTGCAATGGTACTCTGATATCTGAAAGAAAATACAATGTCAATATTGAAATAACTGAAAAAACATTCATGCGAGGTCGTTCTATGAATCCAGAGATTATTAAAAAGAGAGATACACATTCAGTTTGTAAAACACAGGAAGTATTCTACTACTTAAATGGAAAAACTGAGATTTATGATAATACGATCAGCAAATAAATCTAAGAGACTTTTGAGTCATCAATTCAACCGAATTACTTTCAAGTTCTCAGTTGTGTCTATAAAATAATGATGGAAGAAAACAACCTATATGATTAAGGAACTTGGGATGAGAAAAACTTTTACGCATCGATTAAATATCCACAATAATTGAGAACATATCTGAGTTACTTCTACTTCAAGAAATATGAGAAAGAAATCGAGCCGGAGATACCTAAACTTCAGAAAGAAAGCGATAAGCTGGAAGAATCATTTAAAGAAAAAGTCAAGTCTGATCCTGATTTGGATTCTATCGAATTTAGTATGCTCGCACTCAAAAAATACTTCAATTAACAGGGTCAAAAAGTTTTTTTTGTTCACGAAGCAGATAATAATGACTCAATCGCAAGAAAATAATAAGAAGACTTTGACATTGTTTATAAAAATTACGAACATGAACAAAATTACATTTCTAAAACAAGCTTCTCCTATGGCAACTATCATAGATTAACTTTGGATAATTTGGATAGCTGGACATTCGAATCAGCAATGGCTAGTCGGCGAAAATTCGCTCAATATTTCAAGGAAAAGTTAGAGTTGAATAATAATAATTTTACTAAAAAAGATTATTCTCGATTGACAATACTCAAAATCACAAAAGGATCTATGATCATTGATTATGCGTATCCAGAAGAAGAACTTGGAGAATTAATCTTTGAGAAGGCTCAAATAAAAGTACACTCAATCATGGGGATATTGAAAATTAACTGTGGAATTTTCGATCCATAGTGGAATATGACTTGGGAAGAAACAGAAGATAGATTCTACAGGGGACAAATTAATGGAGAGAAACAGGAATACTTTCTTCCAGTGGGTTACAATGGAGTAGGATTGAAAGTCTTAGGAGAAGGCTTACGTTGTTACCCTGATGATGGCTGGTTAAATTCAGATGAGGGAGAGAAAACCTGGATGGTTCTTTTTCACAAGACTACTGATTCATTTGCTCCTATGATTTTAGAAAATGGATTTAAACAAGGAGAACGTTAATAATACAGTGAATCAGAATGCAGATTTGGAAGAGGGTTAGTTGGAGAAGGGATTTATTTTTCAAATAAAATAGAAGAGTGTTAAGAATACGGAGAAAGTTTTGATGTTGAAGGGTACGAAATAGAGTTGATATTCTAAGTGAGAGTGAATACAAAGACTGTCAAAAGCCCAAGTGATTGTCCAGAATATTTTGTTGTCTAAGATCCAAAGGATATTCGGCCTTATAGAATATGCCTTAGACGTGTTGAGTGATTTGAAAATGTGATGATAATGTTAAAAATAATACTCTAAAGCAATTTGTATTTCAAATAGAAATATTTAGCTGAACAGAATATCCACTGTCTAAAAAGACTACTATTTGTATTCTTACATATTTATGAGCACACATTATTCCTTTAATGATAATTGTTTATTTTTTAATAAATTATCTTTCTCATTTTAAGTCACTTTTCAGGAAATTGAATTGTAATACTTTTCTAAATTCTAAAATAGGTATTTCAACTCCAAGAAAAGAAAAGGAAAACTAAGATTAACCTAATAATTATTTCTTGTTAAGTAAAAATTGCCCAAAATTTATTAACTAATACATTGTTCATCTCAAAAAGCAAATAAATAGAGTTAAAAATGTATTCAATTTTCCTCTCTTCAAGTATCTTTCATTTTTTCTTTGGGTAAATGGATCTTTGCTGTATTTTATCCAAATTAATTCATTTTCTTCTGACTAATTCATTTTCTTATCATTCTTGATTATCTCATATTTACCTTGGAGGGTTCAATTATTGTAAATTAATCCTCTCGATATCAAAACCATTTCAATACTTATCTCCCCTCCCCACTCTATTTTATCTCTGCGTGTTGTGTGCTCGATTGAGGTGAATAATTCCCAAATCAAAAGGCAATAGTTTTAATTAGTCTTTCTATATTTTCAGAAATCCTTACTTAATAATTGAGGCTAATATCAATCTATTAATTTCTCTTATGCCATAGAGCTCAAAGCAACCAGGGATTTATTCAAATAAATTATATTTCCTAACCTTTTCAATTAATCAAATGAATGATAGAAACTCCTTTTAAGACAATCATTTCGATATTGATTTTACAGACAACTTTATCTAAGGTGTTTGAGTAGAAAAAGAAGATGATATCAACAAAGTCAATTTCAATAATTCACTGAATTCCTATGATTTCTCTCTTTTGAGTGAAAAATGAAATTCTTTTCCTTTTTAGTTCTTTATTCAAATCCTGCTAAAAACCTCCTGCAATTCAAAGAAATCCTTTGTTACTGAAGTAGTAATTGCTGTGATTAAAATTCTTTTAGAACCCGGCCGACTTAGAGATTCCCCTAAATCTATTAAAAGTAACTTTGAAAATCAGCAAGAATTTTTGTAGATTTAGGAGAATCCACATGCGTCAAGTAAAACCAATTTGATTTAAATGATAAAAAATAATAATCGATTAAAACATTCTTACTGAAAAGCACATACTCAATCGAATAAAGTAATTCAACAAACACACGGACAATATCAAAGCTGAACCTATTATGCAGATTAGGCAGTTAGCTTTTTTGCTTCTTTTAGAAGTACAGTTCATTTTATCAAGTAATAAAAACTAATCTTCAAACTTCTTTTCTTGTTGACATTAATCCTTTTCCTATGAAAAGAGGAGTACTTAGTTTCAAAGGAGTTTGTAGATTATGATTTTACAACAGCCTAAACTAGCTCATGGAGTATTAGTAGAGTTTATGATTGCCCCACAGGCGATTTCTAAGATTTCAGCTCTAGAAGCTTCTTAGGAATGTTTGGCTTGCAAGAAAACTGCAATAAAACCTTCTCTGGTCTTCCTCCACATTGGAGTATCTCTGTGCGATTTGATATTTTGTTGTTTGCTTCACTAAACGTGAGTTTGAGTGATTCAGTTTAAGTGTAAATCAACTCTGTCACATATGGAAGCTATACCAAAAACAACACAGGAATCAACTACATATGTTCAATCAATACTTCAGGTGTTCATGATACTATAGTGCTCTATCACAAAAATTTAACATCTCAACTAAGTTCTGTAACCATTGGAATTATTACGAACACGAATGAAGATCAAACTATCAAAGGAGCAGCTATCAGAAATTTCTTTTTTTATGTAGATACTTGCGATCCTTCTTGCTTGACTTGCAATGGCCCAACTGCAGTAAAAGAAATTTGAAACATATATTGAACAAGTCTCTCTGACCATTTGATTGTTTTGATAAAATTAAGAGCCAATGCTTGACATGTCCATCCCAATCAACGAAAAGTGGAAACACATGCACTTGCAACAGCAGCTTTTTTTCTCATTAATACTCTTGTGTTGCTACTTGTCCTGATGGATACATGAATTCAAATTCAGTTTGCGTAGTCAATCCCTGTTTCTCGAACTGTTAAACATGCGATTCAGGAAATAAACTATGCAGTCTTTGCAGTGCAGGGTATTATTTATACATGGGATCCTGTGTGCTTGAATGTCCTGTCTCTTCTTCACTGAGCTCTACGACATGTGTAGACTTTAGTTCTTCTTTGACAAGTAAGAAAAGATGCTCTTAAAATGAAAAACAGTTATTTTTATCATTGAAGATGGAGAATATTTGGCAAATGGACTCTCTTCGGATACTTTCGGTCAAAGTGAGGTCAACGGATTAGGTTTGTCTGCAACAGGTTTCAAGGGAAACAAAGGAAGTGGTGATACAACAGCAGTGACATCATAATGTGGATAATCCTTACATCTGTTAGGCGGAGCTTTTCTCGCTGGATATGGAGCTTCCATACAAGGAACTTATTTGAATCTGTAAAACAGACAAATAATAAATAAATATTCAACAGTTAAACATGATTTAGCCTTGAAGAAATGGTTGATTAAAACTTATTTTAGAGCTGCTCATTGGACAGTGCGAATTCGATACACTCTAGTGAAGATCGATTCTTGGAGCGACCAAATCACATACTTGTACGTTGATTCAGTGCTAGTGAATTCAACTGTATTTTCCTTGACGAGTGGAACATAGCAATGCGGGCTGAAAAACTAAAATGATATGGCTGCTGTTTTTGACTTCAACCTTACTCACACGGCCACAACCTTAGCAATTACAATAACTACAAATTTAGACCAAACCCCCCTCAGACAATCCTTTGGAATCAAGGATTTGTTTTTCCTTGTTGATTATGTACTTTAATGAATATTTTTTTCTATAATTTTTTATTCATTTTTATTATTCCCATGAGAAACTCTTTATTTTTGATTAAGTGTACAGCTAACTGCCATAGCTGCGATGCTTCTGGATGTTTAAGTTGCGTAAATGGGAACTATCTTTACAACAAACTCTGTGTTAGTCCATGTCCAATAGGGACACATGCTTCAAATGGATCTTGCCTTGCTTGTAGCATCTCGTGCTATTAGTGTAATGGCTCAGGTAAACAACAACAACAACAATGATAATTTGATTTTTCAATTTTGGCTGCAAATTATTGTGATTATTGAGAAGATTCGACATGCACAACTTGCTCTGGATTGGCGTACCTCTACAACGGTGCATGTACTACTACATGCCCTCCTAGCTATTTCAAAAGCACAGGTAAGAAAGAATAAAGAAACAAATTACCCAATTCAATTATTGTTTTTTTTCCGTATTTTTCATTCCTTAGTTACAGACAACAACAAATGTTTACCTTGTGATGGAAGTTGCACAACATGCAATGGGACTAGCCCAACTAACTGCTTAACTTGCTCTGGATCGCTTTATCTGCAAACAAGCACCTCAAAATGCATTTCAGACTGTGGAATTCGATTTTATAAAAATAAAGACCCCTAACAATGTGAAGCATGCCATTCTTCTTGCACAACTTGCAGCGGTACGAGTAGTTCGCAGTGTCTCTCTTGCTATGCAGATTTCTAATATCTCTACGGTAATAGTTGCTATTCTGACTGTCCCAATGGGTATTAGAAAATCAGCTGCAATTATACATGCAGCAAGTGCGCAGTATTTTCAAGTCCAGATTGCTAGCCTTGCTATTCGACATGTGAATTCTGCACCCTTCTCAGTAGACAAACTCAGCTTCCTGTACAAGTTGTTATCCATCTAGAGTGAATTTAAGTGGAAGATGCGTGTGCAAAGACCCTGAAGACGACAGGATAAGTTTCTACGAATGCAGTAATTTAAACCAAGCTGTCGTTGAAATCCTCCTATCCAGCTCTACTCCGACCATGGCCATAAATTTCGGAAAACCTTTATTAGATCTCAACGGTTTTCCTGCAAACACTAATTCCCCAGCTGTTTGTGCTGCTGTATTTTCACCTGCAAGCATAAACCTTCTCAGCCCTCTTTCAAGCTGCACAATATCAGGCAAATGGCTAAATGTCACCCTCGGTAAGCAGAAATGACCAAATTTTTATCAATCCCCATATGAAATAAGATTATTTTTCAAAATATTACTTTCAAATAATCTTTTTAACAGATTTTTCCTCTATCTTATTCGTTGGTGATACTCTAACATTCCTACCAAGCGTCTTGATCTTTGCAACAACTCCGCCAAATTCAATCGACATATTCCTCAATAATATTGTTTTCCAAGAAACTCTTTCTTAGACACCTGTTGTTGAATTTACCTACCCTTCCTAAGGCAACTCTTGCAATGATTATGTGATTTCTTTGAATAAGGTTACAGGAGACTGTTCAAGAGGTTTCAAGACTATCACTTGGTCGCTCTAAAATTACGATAGCGCTAATCCTTTCGACAACAACATCTAAGCGATTATTACTAGTGCAAACAGTTAAAAATTAGTGAATCTTGTGCTTCCCATGGGAACATTCCCATTAGAAACTACCAAAGTAATCAAAGTCACCTATTTACTCAAGAATGCATACAGCAGTTCTACAATATGCACATTCAAGCTAGCCATACTAGCTTCCTTTTAACTTAATGTAGTCAGCACCATTTCCTCTCCTCAATACAGGTACTTCGTATAATTCATTACAATACCTTTGTGAGCATTCTTTTCCCCTTAGATTTAACTCTTTCGACATGACAATGAACTATCTCTTGAGATTCTGCAACATGTACGGAAAAGAAGATTACTTGATCTCAAATGTGGACATATTAATCTCATCACCTCAGTCTGCGCTGCTGTCATTTGCTTCTATGAACAACAGCAAGTCTTATTACACATTCACTGTTCCTGCATATGCTCTCCTGCAAGACACGAACTACTCTATGAATGTAATGCTTTTTGCACTCTAATGAAAAAACAATACGTTATTCTTTTTCGCTTTTATTGAAAACCAACTTTGATATTCTTGTAATAATCAATCCTTTTTCATTGCAGATCCACCTTTCAATGGCCGCTGATTCCTCTGTTGCAATAGATGAGACTTTTACGTTTTACATAAGTGTGTCTCCGCTGATTGTATAGATCATTGGAGGAAACAGACTCAACGATTATCGAACTGACATGTTCTGCAAGGGCATTCTCAGAGACAGAGACATTCAAAATGCAGCAAGCGATTAGCTGATTACTTCATCTTGGACTTGTCAAGATCCCATCAGTAAAGATCCTTGCATTGATAAAAACGGAAACACAGTGAGTCTGATTCTTTCTGCAAGTATTGAAATGGAAATACCCAAGAGAACCTTCACTCCTTATTCTCTCATTTAATTAATCTTCTCTGGAGTCAAAGACTCTCGCTCCTCCAGCCAATCAATATATGTACTCTTCCAAGAGTTCGGTTTACCCGCTGTTTCAGTGGACATTACAGTCGTTGATCCCTTTGCTAGAACACTCAACTTAAATGAAGAAGTAATTGTCAAATTAAACTACGATACTTCAGTGAACACCGATATTCTGTCTTATTCAGGGACTGTTACATACAACGATGCAACAATCGGCGTGATTTCATTTGATTACGTGATCCTTCGCTTCAAGCTCTGGGATATTTTCTCCAATTTCAATCGAGCAATCTTACCCATCGAAATACGCTTCTCAATATACAATCCTAACTTCTTCATGCCGAGCATAGCAATTCTCTTGTTTACATTGAATTTCCCTCCAGAGAATTGTGTATTCACCTGCACAGCAGACACTAGTGTTCAAATAGCGCTGACGACAGTGTTTAGACTGTCAATGGATGGATGTCAAGACACTGATTCTCCAATATCATATTAGTTTTTCTTCTTTAACAATCAATCTGAGCTGAATCAAGAACTAACCAAACCACAGATTATACATAGAAAGTAAATCACTGATATTCAATAGAGTTCTTTAGTTGAGACTGTGCTTCCTTCTGGCGATTTAGTATTGTTAGGCATTGCTATTGACTCAAAGCAAGCTGTATTTAACTAGACTTTAAACATCACTGTAAATCCAATTTCTATTTCTGAATCAGCTTACTCTTCGCTTATCACTTAGTTTCTCTCACTTTAAGGGAAAACAAATGAGAAATACATTCAGTAACTATCAGTTTTATCTGAAGATCTCAGCTAGAAATATAGTTTTACATCTAATATCATTAATTCCTAGAAGGTGTAAATAATCTCGGCTCTACAATCAGCTGTTTCCACTCTTCCGTTGTCTTCTTAGTTCTCGAGTGTTTCTGACAAAGCTGTGAACAGCTTGATTGCTTCTGGGATAAGCTACACAGAAACCTAGCAGAAAGGCAATCTACAATTTATGCAAGACTCTCTGACTTCGCTCTTGCCAGCTTAGTTCACTTAAATCCAATAAGAAATAAAAAAACAGCAGCTAACTGATTATTTCCTAATCATCAGCAGTCTCACAATCTACAGCTATCTCAACGCTACCCAGGACATTTCACAATTAAAGCTGAATGTTGTCTAGCAAATTGGAGATCTCTTGAATGCTAACAGCTTACCTAACGAAGGACAGTTCCAAATTCAGGGATAGAATTTACTACTTAAAAGCTAGTTGATCACTGAAAAGAACATCTGTGCATACTATCAATGCAATCAAGACAAATTCTTTGAGTCAATTGCTATTCCCTCCAATTCTACAACGATCATTTACTCCCTTGTGTTCTCACAATACAAAGAGAATCCCTTTTACTAAGACCTAAGTTATTACAACTACACTAATACATTGAAGCAATACACTAACGACTCTCTGACTACTTACCCAATCGTAATTCCCTCTATAAAGACAGGTGGAAACAAAGCCAATGTCAGTAAGCTCATAAAGTTAGATTATTCATAAAAAGACAGGAAATCAACTAATCTGACTTGCATATCGAGAAAATCAAATAATATCTGGACTTCATCGAATTGTCGAGAAACCTATTCTCCTAAAGAAAAGCAGTTCTCTTGCATCTGCGACGAGCCTATTGCAACGACAATCATCGATGACTTGGAGAATCTCATTCTCAATAAGAATCTAAGAACAGCATTCTCATCCCAAGGAATCTCAAATATCTCTAATTGGACGAATTTCTACTGTTATGTCTCGTTTTGGTTACTTCTCACTAAGACACTAGTATTTATCGGATTGGTTATCAAAGGAAAGAGCCTTGATAAGATAGGAGCTGGTAACTATAGCAGAATAAGTAGTGCTCAAGCGATTAACTTTCAGTAAACCTCCACTGCTAAAGTATCTCCACAGATGATACCATCATAGTCTGATCCTGAAATAATTAACTTCGAAAAGACCCACATTAGATTGGATCATCATCTCAGATAGAAGCGCAACCGTCACTCAAATTAAATAGTCATTGAGGGAATGGTAAGCTCTTTCAACGATGTTTAGACGAAAATGTTCCAAAAGAGCACACAACAAATCGAAGATATTCCAGCTCTCACCAAAAAGGAAACATAATTAATTGGCTTGCCGTCAATCCCTGAGATACAAAATTGTGAAGAGGGAATAACAACAAATCCATCAGATAAATTAGATAATCTGCTGAAGGAAAGCACCAAGAACGAACACGATCACATATCGGAGTGTTCAATTTCAGATAAGTAGTCTATCAGGAGCAACCGTAGCAGCAGGAGCAGGAATAGTAGCAGCGATCGAAATAAAGATATCAATGATAAAACTAAAGAACAAGAAGACTAAGCTAAAGAACGAGAGCTTCAAGCAAATTTGTAAAGGGTCAAGAAGTTTAAATCAACTAAAATGTTCATCTAAATATTATTCTTCCACAATTTCTTCAGCATTTTCTTGATCAAGGATACTGTGCTATCTAGACCTTTTCGATTCGCTGTTTTTTATGTGAGAATGATTCATTCTCTGGCTGTGAGCATTGTTTACTCATCTTAGTACAATGTAATAGAGATGGGTGTTCTTTCGATCTTCAACAGTCTCATCATAGTAGTTGGCTTAAAGGCATTGGAACTTCTCAGTAGTATCCGAGCCGTTGGAAAGGGATTAAGTTCGTTTTTTTGTATTGGAATGCTAGGATTCTATTATTATTTAATTCTTTCCATAGTTAGTGGGTAAGATTACTCTTAATCAAATGAGTTTATGGCATCCTACGTGGTTGTCTTTGTGAACGATTTGCTGATTATTTCTGTGATGGTTTCTATTATGATGAGGTATTTTGCTGCGTATCTGATGACGAATTGGGGAACTGTGAGATATTGGAACTAGTTGTTCAACCTACTGAAACTTGAGTTGATATTGAATACAGTTAATTGTTACTGAAATTGTTTGGTTCTATGTGTGTGTGCGTGAATAACCATTCAGATGCAAAGTTTCTAATGAATTGGTAAAATGAAGATAAAGTTTTAACAAAAAAATTAGTTTAAGAACAAATAAAGGCAGAACGAAAGGTTTTAGGGAGAATCAATTATTTACACTCAATTGATGGATTTCAAGTGAACATTTTCTAAGTGTTTAATAAATAGGAGACACATTATTTCAATGATTTGAACTACATTTGTGTTTATGATCGATTTTTAGATAAAAAATGAAAGGGGGTAATTAAACACAGAGCAATGAACATATGAATAAAATGAGTGAAATTGAAATACATTAATGCGATAGCTATTTTTATTAAACACTAAGCAACAAATATTATTTATTTTGAGTCATACATAATCTCTATCATTTTGAATGATAAAACACGAATAAAAATACAAATTCAAGGAATGTTAAATATGCTTTTTCTTTTAATTATTATTTTATTGGAGACTCATTAAATTATTTTAGTTTTTAATTTGATTTGGTTGAGATAAGAAGTAAAAGAATATTATTGGGTTATTTGAACAAAAAGCAGGTTTATTTTAATGTTTAGCAAAAGAAGATCTAGGGATTGATATTTATTACTCAAAATTGTTGTTTAGTAAGGAAAATTTATAGGAATAATTCAATCTTTTAATGTAGCAAATATTCATTGATATCAAAGTAACTTGCCGTCTTAATAATTTCCTTGTTCAATGATCTCTCCTGATGATCGATAGAGTTTACCTAGTCCATTGCGCTTGTCTTTCTTGTATTCTCCCTCAAATATTTTCCCATTAGGATAGAAGTACTTGCCTTTTTAACAGAAATAAAAAAATGAATGAAAGAGTGCTATTAAAGAGGATTAAATTGTTTGAATAACAATCATAATTGATAATAATAGAAAAGTAACAAATAACTATCTCTACCTTGTCCGTCACACATGTTGTCCTTGAACTCTCCTTCTTGTCTAGCTCCACTAGGCCAGAAATACTAACCTATGAAAAGTAAAAAGTTATGCTAACAGATAATAATAAAACTTTTAAGAAAAATAAATACACAACCAATACTGAATTTAAAAAAAGTTTATTATTCTCTTCATAACCTTATCCATTCCTCAAGTTGTCCTTGAACTCTCCCTCATATCTCTACCCGTTTTTTAAAAATAGCTTTCCTTCAAAGTTAATGAACAAAAAATAATAATATTAGAAAATGATAATAATTTTCACATTAATTAAATCAAATGAATGAAGAATTAAAAGAATCTTAAATTAAATATTATTATTAAATAATAATTCTCTTGTAACCTTGTCCACTGCGTTTGTCGTCTTTCCATTCTCCTTCATATTTATCTCCATTAGAATAGAGGAACTGACCTTTTAAAGCATGCTTACAATTAGAATCCCATACTTTTAAGTGATTTATTGATTTACCCTTTCCGTGCCTAACTTTATTATCAATAAGCTCTCCTTCATATCTTCCATCTTCGAACTGCCGAATTTCAATTCTTTAATAGCCAGAAAAATAATTAAGGATGAGAGTGGATGATAAAAATGCATTTTCAGATAATAAAAGAAAAAGCTATGAAGAAGATTTATATTATTTATTAAACAAGCTCTATTACTTCTTCAGATTTTCATTAAGTTCACTCTCTTAGTTCTTTAACAAAATAAACTCAAATAGTAAGACTATTCATAATTGAGATTATGCTATTTTCTTTAGTTGTTTACTTTTATTTGATTTCTTAGCTCTTTAATTTAGAAGCTCTCTGATTAGCTTTGATGTTTCAAGTTGAGGTTCATTTCAGGCAGAGAAGACTTCAAATACAAAAAAATATTAAGAAATCATTTGATCACGAGCCTTTACTAATAAGGGAAGTGGCACCATTATGGCAGGTAATCTCACCGAAGTCTCAGTTGGACCCAAGAATAAATCTAATTAGCCAATTAAGTTATTTGCTAGTTCTAAGATTTATTCAGGCTAGTTTAAAGAAAACTAATCTCTAAATCGCTAGAATTCCTTGAGCTCAGCATTAATCATAAGAGAATTTGCTTGCGATCTCTGAACATGAGTTTATATATAATTTTTAAATGCACTGCTGCTTTGGTCTGCATTCGCAAGAAAGAAGGCTTTTAGTTCTTCAATTCTAGCAACATCTTAAAAACAATCTAGCGTCTTCTTGTACTATTCTGCGAGTCGGATTAGTTTCAACTTCGAGAAATGTTTAGCCTTCTCGATGGAGGCTTCTATTGCAGATTTGAGATTGACAAAATACTTCTCATACTGATTGGCTGTTGCTTCAATAGACCCTATGATCGATTTTACAGAGTTGATTAGTTGCATGTCTTCCAAAACAGGAAAGCTCTTCAAATAACTATCCGCAGATGAAGAGAGTAGCTAGCGGATAGAGAGAACTTTGCTTGTCGGAATATTGAGCTCTTGGATACATTAGAAACATATTCTTGTGTTTTAAGTGGAAAGACTGAGGTCAATAAAATCACAGAGCTCTTATTTATGGAGACTGCATTTGAGGGATAGAATTTTTTCTTCCGCAGTTTTATCATTCGAAGAAAGCGAAATTCCAGATGCGTCCATTTTTGTTGGTGCGGTACTTTTTGCTAGTGATATTATTGTGATTCTTTTATTCCTTGTCACAAATTCCTCTTTAATCTTGTTTTTTTTTCCCTTAAGTAGTAAATTTCTTGAGAGGATTATGAAATTAATAATTCTCACAAATTCTAAAAAGTGTCATGGAAAAACGAAGCAGTTTCAAGAGCACTAGCTCAAAAGATAAATAATGAAAATCAAAACTACTTCTTCATTTTTTCAATTATTTTTAGTACTTAATAAAATATAACAATCAAAAATGAACATATTATCTTATTTCATAAATAATTTTTAATTCAAGTTAGATATCTCTAATCTATTAACTTTTCAAATACGAATACACCAAAAGATAAAGAAAACTAGGTTCTATTTTAAAAACAAAAAATTTGCAATGAAATTTCAAGAAATCTAATTCAATTGCTACTTATTATGAAATGAAATTATTTCAAATAAATGATTAAATCCAGCAAAAAGAACAAAGAGAAAAGGGGAATAAATGTATCACTCTCTTATAATCATAGGAGGAAACTAGCATCTTTGAAATCAGGCAACTTTTCTTCATTAAAAATTATCCAGATATTGTTTGATTCTTGCATAAAGCTGATGATTTTTCATTTTCATTTAGATCTAGCCCTCAATCTTTCAAAAAATAAATGCAAAATTTGTTTCTAGAGAAAATATTTTATCTGTTTGCTCTTTTTAAGCATAATTAGTTGATTTATTTCCCTTATGGCATAGCATGAAACATGTATTCTGTTTCTTAAACTATTCTAGAACTATTTTTAACGACTAGAAAGCTCTACAATTTTTAATTCAAGATTTTCAAATAATATCTAGCTGTTTTTTATGCTTATTTTATTAAGAATTTCCGCGAAATTCGAAATTATTTCTTATAGAACGTTTGTCTGATTGTTCGGTTGAAATTTTCTCATCCGGCTCTTTGATCAAGAAAAACTATCAAAAGACCAAAAAGTGACAGCGCCTACAGCAAACCAATTTTCTTAACTTCACAACTCATATTCATATGTCTTACTCCACAGTCAAGGATATCTTCTTTAACACTGAAACCATGAAGGCACTAAGCAAAGTGATAGCTTCAGCTTATCCTGCATTCAATTCAAACCTCTTTTTATACCTTGTCTTCGACTAGACTTGGAAATAGAGAGGCGTCAAAGACAGAATGCATCATATTTCCACAGTGCTGAACGATGTCATCGACAGGCCCTACGATCAAACCATATAGATACTCCTTGATGCCAATAAGAGCCTCTCATTTAACTACACACACATGATATTTCCAGATTTCGTGGAGAAATATGGAATCGACCATTTCGAGTTGTCCATGCAAGCACTCAAAGTAAAGAGAAACCAACAGCCCAATCAATGCATCATTAGTTTCAATTAAACCAGCTTTCATAACAAGAATCTTAATCTTTCTTGTTTATTTGGATTTTTCAGTCATTTTAATTCTTTCTATTTTGTTTCTTTTTTTTAAAGGAGTTAACTTCTCGTAGCACATCAGAGTTCGCGATACGTCCATTTATCCGTAGGTATGGATCTGATGCTATGGCTTACATGTATGAATGGTCTAAAGATGAAAATGAACATGTCCGTAGGCTTTCTAGTGAAGGCTGCAGACCACTTCTTCCTTGGAGCAATGCTTTACCTGAGTTTATCAAAGATCCAACTCCTATTCTGCCTATCCTCGAGCAACTCAAACACGATGATGCTTTGTATGTCTAAAAGAGCGTCGGTAACATCATGAACGATATTAGCAAAAGTCATCCCGATTTGATATTAAAACTATGCAGAGAATGGAAACAATAACAGAAATTGAATGGAATTTTGAATCTTGTTTTTGCTGCAAACTAAACTGATCGAAGAAACTCTAAGGACAAGAGTGCAATAGTGAATTTTATCACAACAAAAGCTTGTAGGACGCTCATGAAACAAGGTAACTAAGAGGCTCTGGAGATGTTTGGTGTTGGAGAGAAAGAAGAGATCATTGTTAGAAACCTAGTAGTTTTAAGTGAAAATGTTGAAATAGGTGGGCAAGTAGATTTTTAGTTCGAACTTGTAGATTTAAGGTAATGTGGAAAAGGAGAAGGAGATGTCTCATCACAATAATCGAATGTAACAGTGGAAAATCTCAGAAGATCAAAGAGGCTCAATATTAGTAGGAAGTAAAGTTAGAAGATTCATGAAGAAGAAGAGAACACTCAAACTCAGCTGTTCGAACAATCAGCCAAAAAGATTAAGACTAATGAAGGAAAGTAGCAAATTGAAGAAGAAAATGAAAAAAACATCGGTAATAACCAAAATGATACCGAAACACCTCAAAAATCATCCACAACAACGAATACTTAACTGGATTCTTCTTTTGACTCAATCTCCCAGCATCTCTTGCGAGTAGAGTACAAGATCATTTATTTGAAGTCAAATGGAACTCACTCTAGTAAAATCTTCATGCTCAAGAACAACTACAAGCTCGACTAAGGGACATCCATCAAACTCAAAAGCTCTCAGAGAATGCAGTAGCTCTCTACAAGAAAGCACTATCCAGGGTAACATTATGTTGAAATCATGGTAAATGGCATCTCAAAGGCAAAGACACCTTTTACACTGACTCCTCAAAAAGAGGTTTAAATCTAGCCAAGGTGAGTGTGAAAGAACTCCAAAGAGAGAGACATCATAAATCAAAGAGGATATATTAAAAATTCTCCGTTTATTTTAATTTTATGTAATCGAAATCATACATACAATTTACACAATTATGAACTATTTAAAGGCAATTTTATATGTTTTCACTAGGGAAAAGCAAGATCATAATCCTATTGATTATTTTCATCTTTTATTGAGATTTAACATCGCATAACACCATGCACTTTTTTTGCTTTACACTTTCTTTCTTATCTTCACATATCATTCCATAGCTATGTGACATCTAACGGCAACTATGCTGATTTAGCTATTTTCTCCATTCTCTTATTAAATTCATCTTTCTATGATGCTTACATAAGCTACTGCGTGTGATAAAATGCTGTTTCATTCCCTTGAATCCTATTATTATTCTTCATTTTCTTCTCTGAAAAAGTTATTTTATTCTAAACTTTAATTGATCTTCCATTCTCAAAGAATCTACCAACTCCATAATAATTCTTACTGTTGTCGTCATTCCTACCATCATTTCTCATCCGTTCCATAACAGCTGCAGCATTATTCCAATTATAGCCAGTAGAGTTCCATGTCCTTTTTTATTTCAGCAGCGATTTATGTAATCGCAGAGATTATTATTTAAGAGCTTCACTTTAACTGTCTAGAACCAAAGAATCAGCTCTTTTTTAGTTTTAATTGCCATTTATGCTTTACAGTAAAAAGTTATCATCATCATTAGAGTTCATATTCTATGTTTTTTGCTTTAATCCAACCCTCGCTGGAAGAGTAGTATTCTAATTATCTTTCCCTTCAAGGTAATAACTCCTAATACCATCCGTTTTATGAACTAGCACTACTCTTTCCAATGAACTTCTTTAATAATATCGATTTGATTTAGAATCAGAATTATTATTTTTATTCCCATTTATTTTCCTTTTCTTCTTTGCATCCACTGATAATTAACCTTTCTGTTATCCTGAACCTTAATGTCTTGATATCTTCCCTGAAGAACCGATTTCTCTATTATCTGGAGAACTTCTTAAGACTGTTACTCTCTTTGACACCTTAAAAATAGGTCTTTTTCCTTCAACATCGAACTTATTACTTCTTGTCTTTGAAGTTGTGTTGAATTCTCTCACAGAGACATCCTCCAAACGATATTAATTGCATTCTCTCACAATAGGAGGAGATAATCTAGATGAATGAAATCTATCAGCAGTTTTAGCATCTCTGCTTGTTCTGAAATCTTTGTTTTTTCTTTTCTTTGAACTCATTTTCTGCTGGTAGACTTACTAAGGAGAAACATAAGGTAAAACTTAAATTCCACTGGAAATAACTGTATCAACATTCCCATCAACTTAACTGCCCTATTAATTGCTAGAATTCAAATTATTATTGACATTTTTATGATTAATCGCTGTATCAGCTAGACTATTAAGGAGATTAGTGTATTCGTTGATTTTATAAGGAGCAAATTTATTCTTATCTCTGAGATTTTTTTATTTTTCTAAAATATCTGATTTGTTATCCTCTATTTGAACTCCAACAGGTGAAATAGAAGGGCTTGTGTATGATTTAGGTTATTTATTGGTATACCTAGTGAATTATGTGTAGTTATTGCTTCTGGGAATATGATTGGTGGATTTTTCTTGTTTTTTTTGGTTTTATTTCTTTTGTTCTGTATCTGCTGATTCATTGTTTGTTTTCAAGGGGAAAATCCCTCCAGCTGATTGATTTTTCTTCTGTGTATCAGGAGACGAATTGATGAGAGCTAGAGGCTGATCTAGCTTATTAATTTATTGCTTTGCTAAATTGTTGTTTTTGTTGTAGGAAAGAATTTTCGAAGAAGATAGTAAGTATGTGAGTTGTTCAGATGGTTCGGAGAGGCTATTACTACTTGCTGCTACTGCGGCTATTGTTGTACGTTCCAAGTGAGATGAAGAAGGTAGTCTTGAACCAGATTTATCTTCATTTTCCTGATAGGGATCAACTCTTGTTTAGTCTTGGTTTCCTTGTACTGGAAGGTTTAAATGAAACACAGGGCGCTTTTTCCTTGTTGGCGTCATTTCGAAGTTACTAATTCACTGCCAAATAATATTTATTAATTGCTGAAGTAATCTTATTATTTGCGGGGATATTAATTATGTTTTTAAGCTGGATCAACTACAAATTTAGCGGAATTTATTATTTTAATTAATGATTTTTCTAATAATTCAATGGATAAAGATGATAAAAAAGTACTCTCAACAGAGAGGTAGATTTATTTTAAAGGTAGCTAAAGAGTTGATATTCTCCAATAAAAAATGAGTTTACAATTTAATTGACGAGTTTATTTATCATTCTATTTGATACAATCCAAACCAAAAGCAAATGGATCAAGTATCATGATTTTTAACTTATTAACTTATTTTTTCTCAAAATTTTTTCATCTTTCCATGTGCCTGTAGCGTATTTTCAAAAACCAATCTTTTTCATAATTTTTTATTTTATTATTGATACATTGTTCATTTAGAAATCTATCTATTTAGAAGTATCGCCCCCACCCTCTCCCTCCCCCCCTCAAATTCTCATAATTTTCCATTTCTTCCATTTTTTGCTCTCTTTCGGTCTTAGCCAATTTCTTTGTCGACTAAAGAAACAGAAATTCTAAAAACTCTCAAAACATCATCACATTTCATGACGAAAAACAGAATCAACAGCCTCTAACTCTTCCAAAGGACACCACTTAAAAATGAGATTCCTCCTCTCTGGCTAAATCAGCTAATGATAATCCTTGAAGATGTCATCGTACAACAGGCTTTTATTATCATCATCCTCTTGTAATAGTGATGATATTCTCCCATGAAAATAAAATAAATATCATCAAAAATTATGATTTACAAGATTCAAAAACAAAAACTCTTAAACAAATGAACAAACATTAAAAAATACAGTATCTCCATTTATTTTTCTCAATCAAATTGAATATCTTTGTTGAATCTAAACCACTTTTATTTTTCTTCTCTTCATATCTATTTCGGTGTCACAACTGAAGCTGATGGAGCCTAAGCTACTTTAGCTCCTCCAACATCTTTTATAGCTCCAGTATCTTGCACTTTCTATAACATAAGAACAAAAAACCAATTTTACTCCTTTATCATAAACAAAATACAAATCCCTAAAATATGAGTTTCCTTACAGCAGCAACTTGACTTCGATTGATGAAGACATAGATAGCGTAGAAAAACAATCCACCAATAGACACAAAGAACACCACTAGATTCAAGATTGCTATTCCATAATAGGAAGTTGATGTCTACAATCAAAGAAAACAACATTCTCAAACAAAAATAAGGAATGAGCTCGAATATTGTAAACTCATTTTATCTTTTTTTTGTAAATTGATAATAAACTTCCTACGCAATGCGACTTATTAACGAGAGTAGCTCCGATGATGTTCCAAACAAAACTTCCAATCGTCCAGACAGCGAGAAGCGTAAAGCTCGTAAGGAGCCCTTTAAGTTTTGGGACAAATTCAATCAAAATATTCGCATATATTCCAAGGAAGATATATCCAACTACAATTGAACCGAGCACATATTATTGCAAGTAATCATTTTCAGCTGGTTTAGCAGCTACGCATATTTCATAGATGTTCTTCTTAGTTATGTACACTGAGCTGCTGATAATTGTGACGAAGAACACTAGAATACAAGCAGCTGCCGGGTAAACATAGATTATCTAATTGAGAAAAATAAAAAGGAGTTAAAATTAATGAAAATGCAATAAAAAAAGTGTAATCATTATCGATTTCATTGAGAACTAACTAAATAGCTGATGCACTTTACTTCGCTTCTATCTTTAAGGTAGTTATTGATGCGAGATTTAAGAGATTGGAACATTTCTTTTCAACTTGCTTTTTCGTTGTTTTCTGCTATTTTTCTCAATCAAATTCGATACATCTCGAATTCCACCAAGCAGCTTTTAAAACATTCAAATTATCAAATTAGATAAAGAGAAAAAGGTCAATTAAAATAGATAGGTACAATGATTGAGTGAAAGACAATCACTGCTCAAACAGTTTCAGAAGATAAAAAGCGTTTGTCAAATTATCGAAATTACTATTTGCGGTTTTAAGTATTTATGAGTAGATTGGTCAACTTTCTAAGGGAATTTTAACCATTTAATCACATATTTTCTTGAAACAAAGTCTATTTTACTATCCAAACTTGTGATATCCATGAGATCAAGCCTGATAAACCACTCATTAGCATTATTCTTTTCCAATAATTGAATCCACAGAAACATAAAAGCCTCTTAGTAAGATTTCCTATTGTTTTTATGATTAAACAATTACCTTTAATTAATCCCACCAAGAATTACTATTGTTTTTGTGTTTTCTTCACTTCCAAAGCACTTTCCCAATCAAAATTAATATTTATTGTCTTACTCAAGAATAAACCCACCCAATTGTAGAGCTTGCCCAACAAATCAATCACCTAAATTAAACCCTCATCCCACTTTTGAGATGCTCGGTAATAGAAGCCAAATGTTGCTTGGTTCTCAGCCATATGGTCAGCCATATAATTACACTCCAACTAGTTCAGTCTAACTTGGTTATTCTCCATTTGCTGTTCCTTAGCAATATCCAACTTAAACTTAACAATAGTTCTAATCGCAGAAGCCTAGTTTCTTTAATACTTAGTAAAAAGGAAACAGTGTTATGTTCGCTGATAGTGTAGACAAAGAAATGATCATGCAGTAAGATCGAACTCAGAAATAGTCGAATCAATCATATTAATATACCCCTCATTTAGGCGAAACACGATCGTTAAGCGAAGTGATTTTGAATCGAAAAAAGAAAAATGAGTATGCAGAAGCACTGCAATATCAATTGAAACTCAAAAATGATCTGAAAAACGAGAAAGATTGGTTGGAATCGAAACATGATTTCCTCGAACGCACACAGAGGGAGAGCAACAACAACACAATCTAAACCTACAATATGCCAAGAAGAGACTTCAATGGGAATATTCTATCCAGCAAGGCTACACCTGGTAATAAAAACTACGAACAATAAGATTGGTTCACACATCTTCCGAATGTAAAATCTTCAATGAAAGACCTATTCATTGGATAATAGATATTACCAGATAGTCTCGGAGCTAGTATGATGTCATCTTAGACAAATACCTAATAGCTGAATCCTTAATTGTTTTAAAAACCTCTCAAAAATATTGGTTTCTAAGCTAAAGGTGATTATGGTCATTTATCGAGTGTCTATCAGCCTGAAATCACTGAGGATCTAGTAGAAGAGGATGTCAGCTAGAAGATTGTTAGGATCGTGACTCCAAAGAAGAGAAAGAGACTAATAGCGAAAAGTTGTTAAACACCTCATAATCCAGAAGAACTGTAATAACTCACAAATGGGTAGATTGGATCACTGTATCCTTCATTATTAGCGTAAAACGAGGAATATTCAGTCATGCACGATGCATGGGAAACCAGTAATAATTAGAATAATAGCTCCGTTCAGTTTAGCAGTCCAAACAGAAACTACAATTTGAAATACGATGGAATGATGACTGCATCTTAGAATCCGATGTTTCTCTAGTAATTTGCTTCCAATACAACTGGTTCTCGAGTCAAAGCTGCTATAACAGGTAATTCTTATGACCAATCAATATTAGAGAAGATAGCTAAGCGAAATTCATATATTCAGTTGTAGGAAGTGTAAATGCACTAGATTGAAGAGAAAAAACGATAAAAATAATTAGAATCCGCTCAAGAAAAGCAGTTAAAATACTTAGACAATTTGAGATTGTAAAGAGAGCAAGCAGAGATGGGAGACATGACTGAATAATAGTCATATCTTGGAAGTGTTGGATCCTGGTCTTCTAGGCTCCCAAAAGATTGGAGATAGAAGATTTTGATAAATGATGTGCCACCTGAAGCATATCTCATGGATACTACTACTAGATCGCGAAAAGGAATAAGACCAAGAACTCCGATTGAGCTTGCAAACGATCCATTCAAGAACAGATAACTGTAATTGAAACAAATGAAGGATAATCATGAAAAGACAGAAATCAAGGTAATCAAACAGGAAATAAAGAGATAATTTTTCTAACAATTTGGTTTGTTTTATCTTTGGGTGAGAAAGTCACCAGAATAGAAAGCTCGAGAAGAACGAGAACGACTTGAGAAGCTCAAAAAAGAAAGGGCTGCTGCTGAAGAGAAAAAGAAATTAGAGATGGAATTAAAGGAATCAAAAGAGCAAGAGAAGAGAATGCGGGAGATATTGGTTAGATTGGAAGCGACTCAATAAATCGACTAAGCGAAAATTGCAGAAATATAGGAGAAAGTTAGAGGTGGTAGAAGTGAGAATTATTTAGATGATATCAGTAAGGCAAAGGCGATATTAGAAGAAGGGAATTATGATATCGATGGAGGGAAGAAATATTGGAATGAGGGAGCTGATAGACGAACCGGGGAGTATGAGTTTATGGCAGACAGTGAGTTACCGAATTTAAAGCTCATGGTTTCATATGATAAAAAGAATCGAGCGAAGCAGAATCTATTGGGTATGGATGGTTTGATGGATAATGTTAATGTAATTGGTGATGAGGAAAATGAATTACTTGATCGAGAATAAAAGATAATAGAGAAAAGACTTGATAAAATGGGGATATCTATGAAAGGAAAATTAGGATTATCTACAAAGGAAGGGTTTGAAAAGAATGGCAATAATAATGATATGAATACAGGTAATCCGTATTTCCTAGGAGATGCTTAAAATGAAGGATATATGGGGTTGCTTTCGATTAACGAAAAAGAGCTTCAAGAACAAGCTAAAAGAGATGTTCTTTAGTTAGACACAGAGGATCATGAAAATGGGTAATAATATCCGAGATTAGGGATCATTTAAGTCAAAGAACTTTAGTTTTGAAGGCATCATAAAGAAGGGAGTAGGTGATAAATGAAAATGCAAGTTTATTTTAATAATTTTATGTTTTAAATGATATTTGTAGGAGTTCCAGATATTACTTTTTTTAAAAGGATAAGGAAAATAGATCAAAAGGACAATAATAATAAACAAGAATGAGATTTTGCTTATTTAACAGTGTTTTTATGAGACAAGCTATGATAATAATTCTCATTTTTTGTCATTTGTTTGAAGATCACTTTGAATTAAAACGAGTAACTCAAATGAGATCCAACAATCTTATTCAAGAATTGAATTTTTATTAGAGCAATTTGACCAACATGTCAATTAATCGATTCGGGCAGAATACCAAAAAAAATAGTTGAAAAAAAGTGTCAGCAGAGTATTATTAGATCAAGCAGATCTTTTTTTATTCCAATATTTGAATTGGCTCTCTTAATATAAAAAAGAAAAGCTGATATTGTTAAACTCCCCAAATATCTCCGTAAGCACAACTCTTTAATTTACACAATACAGTTCAAGTATTCAAATAAATCAATTTTTTTTATCCAAATAGTGAAAAATTACAACACAATTCTATCACTGATAAAGAAAAAGAAACACTCGAAGAATCCTTTCTGGCAGAGTACATAAAAATAGAACAAAGGAATCAAATCAATCTCAATAGGGAAGATTACCAGGAGGGTGCTCATTGTAAGGTGGTATCTTATAAGGTTATTGATGATAATACTGATCTATTTCCAGAGGTTTGTTATTCATTGTTGGATTAATGGGATTAATGTTCTGACCTGGCACTCCTGCTTGAAGGAATTTCTGGTAACCTGCAGGTGCAAAATCTTTACGGTAGGTGAGTGCATTTTATGCTGAATGTACATGTTTAGGGTAGTAATAACTTGGATTAAAACCAACAGATTTTGATTGTAATGTTAGATCCATGAGTTGATCTTCAATTTCAAGGCTAGGAGCAGGATGAGCGATTGCAGGGGGGTACATAGATTAGCGATGAATTTAAGGGAACTCATTAACACCGTTGTTACTAATAAATTAATTTTGTAGTGTTTATTATCTCAACTTCTGAATTTGTTTTTCCTAGGAAGGGGGGTTCTTTTTGAAGACATTTGAGTCCACTTCAAATTGTTCTGAGCCTTCCAGATTGCTTTTTGTTTGGAGTCGAATCTCTTTACATTTTCTAAACTATTAAAAACAAGGAAATAAATCAATTTAAAATATGCCGTGTACAATACACTCTAATTTACTTTGTCGAGTCCTTTGAGAAATTTTCCCATTTAAGTTGGGTGAAGAAGGGAAAGGCCATCAAGAAGTTTTTCAATGGATTCCTCACGCTTAAAAGCACTTTTTCTTATTTTTTTCATTTATCTATAACACCTAAATCACACACAGCAATTTAGTGATAAAGAATATTAGAAAAATATAGAACTGCTTACATTTTGAAGTTCTCTCTAGACTCAAGAAACTTTTTTAAGCATGGCAGAAACTTAAACACTTAAGCTTCGTCCTAGATGTTGCATATCTTTTTAAATATTTCAACACATCTGTTGAATTCCTAATCCTCTATAAAAACAAACAATATTAAGGCTCATTCTTTTCAAAAGAGTTTATATTACCACTGATATTTGGCTGGTACCCATAGATTAAATAAGGCACTGTTGATTGCATGAAATGCTTCATAATTGTTCTAAAATATAGCGACATAGCTTTTTATCTACATGTGCCTTAAGCTCCAATCCTGAGCTAGTTAGAAAATATAGTTTTAACTATTATTAATTTGTGAAATTACAAAAAATTTGTATTACTCTAAGAGAATCGAGGATGTAGCCTAATTACTCTGTATTTGGTTTCTCTGCATTAGCCATCTCACCAATCTTTTGAAGATAATCGTGTCTTGTCTGTACGAAAGCTTTAATCTACATAAAAAATCATTGATATTAACAAAATGAAAACAAATCAAATTTGTTATTTACATGATTATGGTTGTCAAGAATCTTGCATATTTCCTTCTAAGATTTTTCTATGCCTACACACTGATCTTCAATTTGAGATTGGAGATCATTTATCTTTTTCAAATAAGGAATGTGATTAAGATGAGAAACTGATTCTGAAACAAAGACTGTTATGTTTCATTAAATAATATCCCTCCAAATTCTATTTTTTTAAACTCTTAATAAAGTGTTGTGAAATATTTATTATTTTTTACCTTTTTTTCGAGCAATTCAATGTAGATTTTCTTTCTTTATCTCGAATTTCTAGCTGATTCTCTGTTTTTCATAACTTTTTTTCCATCCTCTTATTTTGTATTGTCATAAGATTTAGAGATAGAATTATCTGAATCATCTGAGTTTTCATTTCGGCGTGGTTCTTAGAAACTATCATTGAAAAATTCTTTTAATAATGATCAATCAATAAAGGCAAGAGTGAATTACTTATCATGCTACTCAGTAGGAGCTTCATTTTGTAGATTAAGGAGGGATGTAATCTTTTTGATGTAGGCATTTTTGACATTTCCTTTTATCTTAGAAAGATTTTTTTGTTGTTGCGATTTATCTGTGCCACCATTTAGTGATGTGTTTGACTCAACTTTTTTTACAGTCTCTCGAGTTGGTGAGTAGTTTGTTAGTTAAATTGAAGATGAAGGCTTTGATAAATATACATTTTTAGCATCATTCTCAATTTTGAGCTTCTTTTGTATTTAGTTGTGCTTCTCTTATTCTTCTAAAATATGCTCTAAGTCTTGAGGTTTACTTTTCAGCGCTGTTATCATTTTATTCTATTTTTGTTATTCCTAATCTGCAATACTACTACTTAGTTTTTGCTTCATTGTAGCTTAACTTTGGCTTGATTGTTATTGCTGATTCTCTCCAATTTGAGTTGAAAATACTCCTTCCTTTCCAGATTACTAGTTACTAAATTGAAACGAAGTTCCCGATTAACCATTTTATCCTTTTAAATTTCCAAATGTTCCTCCAGTTTTTCCTTTCCATTAGTTTTCATAATTGGAAGGAAATTGCATAAAGCTGCCATCAGACCCACCATTTGGAAGACCAAGAGAATTCAAATACTTATTACCCCCTTGAAGAACTTCTTAGTGGCTATTTGTTCCATTCTAAGATTAAAGACGATACTATGGGACTCCAGAAGATCCCATCTTAAAACCTTGAAGACTATCAGCATCGAAATTATCATGTCCCATATCTTCCATTCCTAGTGCTATATTTTCAAAATCATGGTATTTTCCAAGATTAGTTTCTCCAGCATCCAAAAAATCTAAATCTCGTCTCTATTGTTGCTATTGTGACTAAGACGGTTGCTGCTGAATTTGCTTCTATTAGTTCTCAAGTGACATTTTTGAGCTGTTTTGGCTATTTTTGTAAGCCTGCGCCTAACTTTACAATACTACCTCTTCTGATCCCTTAAACTAATAATCAATCGTTTATTAATTTTTTTATTATTTTTCTTTTCAGATCACAACCCCGCCTTCTCAAACAGATTTTACAAATTATTTTTTTTTGATTTTTGAGAAAAATCCTTCCCATATCAATAGAATTTCTTGTGAAAATTGTTCCTTAGAAGACAACTAATGAATTAGAGGGTATAAACACATTGAGGAAGATTCTGTTTATTCTGTTTAAGATAAGTAAAGAACCATCATCAAACACAGCCACAAAATAAATCAAATTTATCCACAATTCAAATCATGTTGATGAAAAAGTGCCCTAAGTAATTATTTATTAACTTTTCAGCTCTTTAATTGTAGACAACATGTATTTTCTTTCTCTAAAATTTCATTAAAATAACAAATATGTTATTTGATAACAATTCGCGATATTAGTTTTTTAATAATATAAACTAAAACATTCTATTTTTTGTCTTTTAAGCATTTAAGGTATTCTAAAATGTAACAACTCAGAGTTCTTACTTACAATTGCTTGAAAGATTCATTATCATGGAACCTATCTAGAACACTAAGTTAGCAAAATGAACCTCTTTTTTCTTTGGAGTATTTCCTTTCAAAATTTTTACTAAACTGATACTTTTTTAGCAAGACTAATCCAAGATTATTCACTGAATAATTTCTTTAACTTTACACCTCAAATCTTACTCTCCTTTCTAAATTCAAATTATCTTTAGTCTTTGAAAAATAATGACTTAATTGTTTTCAAATAATCTTTATTCTTTACTATTTCTTTCATCAATTCTTTTGCAGATATTAAGCTGCTGTTGACTGGCTTTATACTTTCATTTTGGAGTTTAAAACTGTAAAGAACTAGTACACTTCTTCTAAACTACTATATTTTTTGTTTGATTCACTTTTTAGAGATGTTTTTTTTATTAGATTAATATTTTTTCACCAATATTTGTCTGATTTTTGCGATATTCAGAAACTCTTTTAATTTTAATTTTGATTTCTGTATTTATTTTTATCTTTTGCAGAATAAATATGAGTTTTTCATTTCAACATTTATAAATTTACTTACTTTAGATGTTCTTTGATATTCTTTTGCATTTGTCTTATTATGAACTATAAGTCTTTCCAAAAAATAAATAACAATACCAAATTGCTTCCTTAAAAAGAAAAAGAATGACTAATTTTGTAATAAAAGAAATTATTGTTTTAATCATTATCAACCCTTCATATTGTTGAAAGTAATGTTGAAAGTATTAATAATTCAAAATTGATAGAAGCTAAATATTAAATTTCTTTTGAGTGCATTTTTTTTTTACACTCAAATTTATCTAGTTGCTATTATCTAAAATCTTGAATTGACCTTATTTGAATCCATTTTTTCTTCAAGGGCTTGGCTGTTTAATTTCTATATTGATGATAGATCTCATCAGAATTGTTCACTGATCTCTCTATATGTAGAACAGAATGACGATTAAATTGTAATAGCATAGTGGAATTATTATTCAACAGTGAAACTAATAATTTTATTTTTTTAAATGATTTTTTAAGCGAGTTCCTTTTTAGCGCGTTCATAATTTGTAAAAGTTATTGATATTTTCATAAAGATTTTTAAATCTTTCAAGAGTATAACATTTGTCTTAAACATAACACCTTCAATCAATTCAACTTTTAAGCAAATAAAAATGAAAATAATAAATCAACTCACTCTCTTTTCTAGGTTCTTGGAAAAGTGTCTTTAGTTATCTGTCTATAACTTCTCTTTAATTAACAATAAAAAACTAGTTGAAAAGCCAGAGCTGCTTGATCAGGGAAATAATTAATAAAATAATAAAAATTACGCAAATTAAGAACTATCTTTGGATTACCATAGACAAATATGAGCAATAAAGAAACCAAATCAAACTAGAAAGCAGCTGTTGATCTTCTTGTAGAATAACTCAAGAGCTCTTCATTCGCTACTCGGTATGCAATCGAAACCAAAGTTGTAAGAGACTGGAGTCTTTCATCTAAGGTCTAACCAGCACGACTTCTCAGCTGCTATGTAAGAGGTACAAACAGCGAAGAAGTTGCTGAATTGGAAAAAATCACAGAAACCATAAAAGCAAAAGTCGAAGAGGATTCAACTAAATATGCTATTCTACAAGACTTTCAATTCATATAATCTCTCAAAGTCGGAGATAAACTACCTGCCTACTCAAATTTCTAGAGTGTTTTTAAAGAAACACCCGAAGAAATCAAACATTAAGTAGGAGAGGTAAACAATTGAAATATTTTAAGATAATTATTTTGTTAACAGTGTTTCTTTATCATAGGTCATTCTAATCGATGTATGGGCTACTTGGTGTGGTCCATGTTAGTCTCCAATGCAGCATAATCAAGAAATGCTCGAGAAAAACGCAGAGAAATGGGGTGACAAGGTTGATTAATATTTCTCTCTAATCTAATTATGATCTTTATTAATTCTAAAACTGAATACTTTGCAGGTGAAAATCATCGCTGTAAGTGTTGATGATGAAAGAGATGCAGTTGTGAAGAGAATTACTGATAAAAAATGGGAAAAAATCATCCACTACAAATTAAAAGGCTGGGATGGAGATCATCCTATGATCAAGGATTTTGAAATTTAAGGAATTCCTTTTGTTGCTCTAGTCGATACAACTGGCACCCTCAACTATGTTGGACATCCTTCTGAGGGTAACCTTGAAGAAAGAATTTCGGGTCTTCTTGAAGGAAAAGAAAGCAACAATGCTCAAGCAGCAGAAGTAAGGGATTTTTTTCATATATTTGTTAATTTGTTTAAATGATCTAATTTATTTTAAAGTTGAACTCTGCTCAATACAAGAAGCTAAAGAGCCTTGTAGAAAAGGAGCTTCCAGAATAAGCTGAATCCAAGTCATATTCTTTCGAATACAGCTTATCTTTCACTAAAACATCTCTGATCCAGCCTGAGTCTGTGAAAAAGACTTATCAGCAACCATTTTTTAACTCAAGTTATAATAAGAATGAGCAAGCATCATACAAAGAATTCAAAACCAATCTGTCTTAATCTCTTGGTGAAGGATTCCCACTCAAAAAATAAAGTGAAAAGGTAACGGCTCTTTGATTAACTTTGCTTCAATTTTGTACTGAAATTAATATTTTTAGTTTAAAGATGTGAAATCCGGCATCGCAGCTGATCTGAAAGAGCTAAAAAAGATATTTGAAAGTCAAGACTTGAAAGCTGTTGAAACTTAGCAGTAAGTCACTACCAAATTGAAGCTCAACAAAGATGGGAAACTAACCTAATCTAAAGAGGAAGTATTCTTACAATACTCTCAATTAATCGCTTAGGATGAATCAGCAAAGAAAAATATTGAAACAGGAACTGGAAAGGTAAGAGATTATGCTATTGGCAAGTTTAGAAGTGGAGAATTCGCAGATTACCTTAGGAAATTCTTTTAGAAAGGCCTTACAAGCGTAGAGGATAATTCTAAGCTAGTTTCTCAACCAGAAACAGACGATAAAGCATACAGATCATTCAAAGATATTTTAGAGTCAAAAAAGTTATTAGATCTCGAACTCAAAGTAGATTTACCTTACGACATAAAGCTAAGTCTTGTGTTGCGCAGACACAGAGTATTTGATTATCAAGGCTAAATGAAAGGTAAGTAGATTGTTACAAAAATGTTGAAATTTGTTCTAAATATTTTTTATTTGTAATAATTAAAAGCTAAGCATCATGATAAGCCTATCCTGAAATACCAAGTTAGATCAGATCATCAAGAGCTTGTGAAAACTACTGTGATCGATAAGCTCTTTACTTCTTTAGAATAATCAACTTTCGTGGTTAAACCAAAAATCCTAAATGTTGTTACTTTTGAAATTGGGAAAGTATGTGATCTCTGTAAGGCTGAGTTATCAATCCCTTAATACTACAATCATTTCAAAAAGCAACATCTTTGCATCCAATGCGGTGATAAACGAGACGAAACAAAGAAAACAATTGAGTAATTCGCTGTCCCAGATAATCTAGTTTGGCTTAATTCAAGTTAACCATACTTTATTGAGGAGTATAAGTTAGGCAAAAATACATAGCCAAAACAAGATGAGGAAGCGGGTTTCAAATTCAACTTTTCTTGTTCTGCTTGTGAGAATTCAGGATGCATAGGCCGATACATCTGCCTTTCATGCAGACCAGGACCACTTTAGGGAGATGGATATATCGAATTCTGTTCAGAATGCTACAATAAACTTGTCATTGAAAAAGATGCTGAAATTTTATAATAAGTTCAACTACATTCTCCAAATGCTCCTCTTCATACTTTAGAACATGCTCTCCTAAATGTTCGCACTTCAGCAGGAGCTTATTATGATTTTTGAGTATTTCTGCATGTTGATGATGATTAAATCAAACCTCTTTGCAGAGATCATTAAAATTATTATTTTTTTAATATTTTTAGCTAAATCAATAATTAAAAATAATATTATTATTATTATTATTATTATTATTATTATTATTATTATTAATGAATTGTTAATCCCTAAGGAGAATTCCCTGGATGAGGGCACAAATCTTTTTCTCTTATTTGAATATTATTGATATTCGTTTTTGGTTAGTTTGGATCAGAGACATAATTTTCATTAATTGAGAATGTCATTTTCTATTAATTAACTTTTACCTACAAATTTAGTTGCAAGATGGAAAGGTTTTTAGACAAATAATATTTTCTACGCTTTCGA
>Ga0302271_10000237_pt1 | contig 52058 bp, 27 predicted proteins | sample III_Bog_N1_1_FD_198767 | JGI IMG/M metagenome (GOLD analysis project Ga0302271, IMG submission 198767) | Peat permafrost microbial communities from Stordalen Mire near Abisko, Sweden - III_Bog_N1_1 | ecosystem: Environmental > Terrestrial > Soil > Wetlands > Peat | place: Sweden: Abisko...
AGTCTCTGAGGAAGCAGGGCATCATTCATCGAGACATCAAACTCAAAAATATCCTTGTCAAAAACAATGTCCTCAAAATAGCAGACTTTGGTCTCGCTGTGCAAAAAAACTACGCGACAAGCTAAGTTGGCACACCTTATACAAAAGCCCCTGAGGTTTATGAAGGTGTGAGTAAATATTCAGATAAAGCTGATATCTGGTCTCTTGGGATCATCTTCTATCAAATGCTCTTTGATCTCAACTACCCTTTCCCAGCAAAAGATGAGAAAGAATTACAGAATAAAATAAAATAAGGACAAATCAGCTTTAATATTCAAAAGATCAGTATCAGCTCAACTACTCAATCGCTTCTCAATGCAATGCTTCAACTGTAAATTATCTCTTTATTGATTTCAAATTATTAAGTTACAAAACAAGAGTAAACACAAAAACAAACAATCAACCAAGCAAAAGAAGAAGAATTCCTTTTATTTGGATGAATAATTAATTTTCTTTATTTTTTGGATATTTCTTTTATAATTGTTTTATTTCCTTATTTAACACAATAACTTTTGATCCCAGGAATCCAGAAACAAGAATAGATTGGAATCAACTTTTTACTCACCCCCTCTTCAGAGAATAGCCAAATCACATTGGATTTGAAATTCCATTAAAACTCAAAAGAAACGCTTCTTTAAATTGCTCTGAAAATGTCTAAGGATTAAATTCTGAAACGAGTGGGTAATTGTCTAAGTAATAGTCAATCTGCAATAATGAGCAAGTATTTCAAGTCAGAGAAGACGAATGTTCCTTTGATTTTTTTCATGAAGGCTCTTCAAAATAAATTAAGTAATTTTTATCCATTGATTATTTTAAATTTACATGAGATTATTGAAATGTGGGATGCAAATTAAGTTGTAACATTTCAGTTGAGCTTACAGATTATTTTAATTAGCCGATAGGATATGCATTTGCAGTCGAATGCTGCAAGTTAATTATCGACAATCTCATCTCCTGACCAACGCACTCCGAGGCACCGTGTAGCAATGAATCTGTTTCTCGAGACTTTGATCAACTGCTTTCTTCTCTGCCGAATAGATAAGAGTTTCAATGACAATCAAGATCTTTAAAAGTTTTGCTCAGGCACACAATTTGAGTTAAGTTTATTACTAAAAAGTATTGATGAAAGAGTGCAAGTAGATAGTTCTATTGTCTAGCTTCATAATGAGTTTTACAAAGAAGCGTCTCTTAATCTGATTCCTTTTCTCTCGGAGCCACGTAAACTCAAAGAAATCGATGCTTTTAACTAAGGGAAGTTTCTGAAATGCTTAGGAAGATATTTCTTTGCACTGACTGCATGGGCAAAGTAAATATTTGAAAATTCTCCATCTTCCTACCGCCCCTTGAAAATTCTCGATCATGCATCTGACATTCTTCGCTGTGCTTTGACTTCAGCTTAATTTTCCTTTTAGGGACACTCAGCATTCCCAACGACTCCACCAAAAGACAAAGATCAGGAGTCTTTAGATAAACTATCTTCTCCTCGCTTTTTAATCTACCATGCTAACTTATTAAGAAGTTCAAGGCGCTTCTTTTGAGAAGCTTTTACTATGAGCAGCTTCCTAAAAAATAATAGAAATCACTCTTTAAAAAACTAATAATCCCTAAAATAATTTCTTGAAAAACTCCCACAAAGAAGGTAAGTCCTATTTTTACTTAACCTAATTCAAAATTAGTGGGTAATGTACTTCGAAAATAATGAGGGTTCAAGTATTACTGAAATATTTTTTCACAAAGCTAAAAATCATAGGACTTCATTACAAAACTCCACTTTTGTCTCCTTTTATTATTACTATTCACCTCTATTCCAATGCTGCCAACACATCTATTCTTTGTAATAAATTAACATGTCTTTAAACTTTTATGTTAAAAGAGTTAATAAATACATATTTTAGTCAAAGATATGTCCTGCATATTAAAAATGTTTAACTAGTTAATAAATAAATAAGTTGGTCATGTTCTAAGCTAAATTTGAGTTATTCATTCAAAAGGTTTGAAAAATAAAATAAATTATTTTCCTTAATATTGTTTTTTAAGAAAAGAGTTGGACAAAGCATGAATGCTATTTTTAGGCTAGAATCATTCAGAATTCAATAAATAAAAAAAGATCATATTAGATCCTAGTAAAAAATTTGGAAGTTGTTTTAAGGTGATTTTTGGAAAACAGACAAAGCATCGTGATATTAAAATAATTGAATTAAATGAGAATAAAGTCATAAACAAGATTAAAACTAATTTAAAAAATTACAGAGCATTTTTAAAAATTTACATAGTATGAATCAAACTATTGAAATGCTGATGATCTTCATTACATGTATGAAATAACAGTCATAAAATGACAAGAAGTATGACATTACGGCATTTAAGCTATGGTATCTTGAAACACGCTGTTTTAATTAAATTCTGTTGATGAAGCAAGTTTAATTTCAAATCATAACTTCCGTTTGAAAAAAGCAAAGAGAAAAATAATCAACTTTATTAAACAATCTTTTATTTTTCGAATTCTTGGCTTAAAATACATTCTTTCTCCTTTGGTCTGCTCTTAACTCTAAGTAGTGTTTTTCAGGAATCAAAATGAAGGTTAGTGTATCAGAAAATAAGGAAAATATTAGCAGCACCTCTTCCCGCATTCAGCACATTGGCAACGGTAAATTGTTATTTTCATTACAGAACTCTAATGAAATTATTTTCAGATCAAACTGGATCTGGTTTACCTTAAGATAAGACACATGTCAGATAGTCTCAATCTCTTTAGAAGTCTTCTACTTAAAAGAATGGATCAGAAAACAAATCTATTTTACCAAATTCTGCTTCAAAATAAAACTCTTCTGCCTCCAAGATAACTCCTCATAATATTTAGTCATGTTCTTCTTCCAGCGGAAGACATGAAAGTCCTGCTCCAAGAGATAAAGGTTAGTCAGGTTCAACAAACATTAACTCTTCGTTACAATCTTCTCAGAGTCTTTCTTCTTGCTCAAGAGTCTCCAAATCGTTTCGTTAGACGATTAATGTTGACAATTTGATAGGGATATGCTCTAAAAAGCTAGCTTTAGATCCTGCTCATAAGAAGGCACTTTACATCAGAGCCTCATCATACATGAAAAAAGGACTTTTTGACGCTGCAATTGCTGATACTAACTCACTCATCTCAATTGATGAAGGCAATGTCGGTGCATATTATATTCGAGGTAAATTAATAACTTTGCTTGAAATTTAAAAAAAAATATAATTTCATAAAAGGCTGTGCATTCGAGAAGAAAGGAGACAATGAACGTAGTATTAAAGACTTCACTCTTGTCCTTGATCTAGATTCATCACACGTTAATGCAGTATTTGCAAGAGCCGCATGCTACAATAAAATGGGAGATTTCAACCTTGCCATAGAAGATTACAATAAGGCGCTGGAACTTGACCAAGAGAAACAATAGCTTATGAACTCGGGAGTAAAAAGGAACAGAAGGTTTCTTAGCTAAAAACTGTCTAGCAATCATTCTTCAAGCCAAAAAGGAACGATTTAAAAAATAGGATAAAATGAAGAAGATTTCATAAACCCTAACGAATCTAATATCAACTTTATCCACATGGATATCTCCTAAGTTATTTAAAGTGGATAGAAAGGCCTTTCATTGCATAAAAATTAATAGCGTGGCAGAACAGGGAGTTCATAAGGAAGGACTGGAAATAGTAGAGACAATTCGAGTTCAAAATCTCAATAATCAGGAGGAGGTATGTTGCTACGTGGGATGGGAGAAACTCCTGTAGATTCTTAGAAAAAGTAGAAAAATAGTCATTTAAACCTTGATGACGATATGACCCCAATTAGAAAACAGAACTCAAATAACTCCCTTCATTCTACGTTGCTTTCTAGTATTCGCATGGAAGAGCAGTCTTCCTTTACTTCTGATTCATAGCCAGACATAAAAAATAAAGAAAGCAAAAAATAAGCAGAAATATTGCATGCATAGGGTTTTGAAATGAGAAAATCTGGGAATTATCAAAAAGCCATTTAACTCTACACTCAAGCTCTGGAGCTAAACCCTAAACATTTCAAAGCTCTCTTTAACAGGTAACTTATAATTAAAATATATCTTTTTTAATAAGATGATTATAAAAAATAATCTTTTTAAATAGAGGATTTGCATATGACAAGCTAGAGATGTATGATAAAGCTATTGAAGATTACACAAAATCTCTTGAAATAGACCCTAATAATGCCTATGCTTATTATAATCGTGGTATCAGTCAAGATCGAAAAAGCTTATTTGAAGAAGCCATAAGAGATTTTTCTAAAGCAATCTCTTTGGACAGTAAGAAAGCAGATTTTTATCACAATCGAGCTTTTGCTTATCGAAAAAAGCGTAATTTCGATATGGCTATTGAAGATTATTCTCGAGCAATTTAAGAAGATCCTAAACACTTTAAAGCCTTTTACAACCGTGCTTTCTGTTATGACAAAATCAATCAATTTGAAAAGGCAGAAAGTGATTATAAATAAGCCTTGATTCTTTCTCCTAAAAACATTAATGTTCTCTATCATTATGGATGTCTCCTAGAAAAAATAGGATCATCTTAATCTCTTCAAGAAGCTCTTGTATGCTTCAACGAAGCTCTCTCAATCGATGAGAACTACGCTCCTGCATACAACGCTAGAGGATTAGTTTTCGATAAACTAAAGAATTATGATGCTGCTTTTGAAGATTTCTCCAAAGCCATCTAAATACAAGATAATAACTCTGTATTCATTCACAATCGTGCTTGCTGCTTAAGAAACATGGGAAAGTAAACAAAAAAATGAATATTTCAAAAATATTAATTTATTTTTTTCTAAGATTAAATGAAGCCATCGAAGACTTCAAAGCTGCTCTCTAAATTGATGCAACTAACCCAATCATTTATTCCAACATTGGGTATAAATTATCTACTTCCTTCTTAAAATGTCTTACATTTTATTTCCAGACTTGTGTACAGAAAGTTAGAGAATTTTGAAAAGGCCATTGAATGTTATTCAAAAGAGCTAGAATTCAGCGTAGAGACTTCAAAGACCATCAATAATAGAGCATATTGTTTCGCAAAACTAAAAGCATACAAATAAGCTGTGAATGATTATACACGGGCACTTACTCTTGAGGCTGACAACATTCATGCTCTCCACAACAGAGGAATCTGCTATGAAAGAATGGGACTTTACAGAAACGTAAAAAGGCTACAATTGCATTTTATCTTTTCAACTAATTATTTCTTATTTCATATTAGGCCATCGAGGATTTCACTTCTGTTATTGCATAAAACAAAGACAACGCCAACGCCTACTTTAATCGTGGATGCTGCTATGATTCGTACTTTTTTTTTAATTCATTTTTCATAAAACACATCTCCTAATGTTTTTTAACTAGCATTGGAGAACTCGATTTGGCTATTGCTGACTATTCTACTGCGTTAGAAATTGATTCCAAAAATTCAGTTTCTAATCCTAATTTACAGAAAGGACTTTCTCTTTAATCTGGAGAAAAGTGTTGATCCCATAATTAACAAAAATACTTGGATTCATTATCTACTTGTCTGTTTGCTGCTTGTAACAAATCATTAATAAAATATTATTTGAGTATATGATTTGCTTTCAAAAAGAAGAAGAATAAAACTAAGGAATAAATTACAATATCAAGAAAGAATAAATTAATTTGCAAACAAATTCTAGGCTTATTAACAAAAGGAAGAGATATTCTCTGAAATCAACGTTTCGAGTCAGGAAAGTTCGAGATGTTCAAAATAAATCCTAAGTAGATAATACTGAAACAAGCATCCAAGTATGATTATCCTGGTTTTGCTACACCTGAAAGAAGGAAGGAAGTGCTGTAAAACACACTTTATCTCAAGCCAAAGATGATTATTAAGGGTGGTACTTCTAAAACTAATCCATATAAACACTAGTTTGATGTTATTCTAGCAGAAAGACGAGAGCTACATGAGTATTACAAGAACAGCGTGCTATGGAGTCCCAAATATACTCCTTGGCATTTCAAAAATTATTTCCTTTACCCAGCATTGTGTGTTGCCTTCTTGATGTTCTACATTCGCTACATTGCAACACCGAAGAAAATGATGAGAATGCGGAAGAAAGGCTATGATTTCCCTACTCTCTAAGAAAAAGGGTGGATAGATGATTGGATAACAGACGAAGAAGATGATGACGATGAAGACGAATTCGCGGAGGCCAAAGCTGAGATGCAGGGATACAAAGATTGGACAATAAAAGATCTTGAAAATTTCGATCGAAAGAATAATTCTTCAGATTCACAAGAAGAAAGATCATCTGCTGCATCCTCTGGTGGCAAGAGCAGAATTAACAATACTAAAATTAAAAATATTCGCAATAAAATGTAAGATTAGCTAGATCAAGCTGTGCAAGTTCGTTCAGAGCTTGGTCTCTCAACATCTTGAAATTGAGTATGTATCTTCATGTCGTGTTAGATAGTTAGTTTTATCAAGGCATGAAAAAGTATTCTGAATTAAAAGAAGTGGAAACTTTTTAGCGATTTTCCTTTTAACGAGTTTAAAGTTCAAATAAATTTTCTACCATTAAATAATTCATTCACACACATTAGAAACACAACATTTTATGGCAAAACAGTATTCTCATTCTTCCTCTTCAGATAATTCCTCATCTGAGATGTTATTTTTCTTGTTCGATTTGCTTAATGATCTTTTTCTACTTACTATAGGGTCAATTCGTTTTTAGTGAGAAACTAGTTTGTTGACTTGCTAGTACAGAAACATATCAGTTTCCTTCAAAAAAGAAGTTACTAGTCCTTCTCTATTCATCCTGCATGTTCTTCCTACTCTATGAAGAAAACTCAAAGCGTCTTAAGCAAAATCGTATTAAATAACATGATCTACTTCATTGAAATCTAATCCTCTTGCACCCAAGTCAGTGCTGACTAATATTCTGACTGAACCGGAATCAAATTCAGACATTGCCTTTTATCGAAGTTCTGTGGATAATTCTTAGCAAAATACAATAAGAAAGATAATTGTTAAATCAAGAGATTATATTTAATCTTACTTGAGTGAAATGGAAGTGCTGATAACCCATTTGATTTAAGATGTTCTGCAATTTACAGAGTTGTTTCACCAGATCCACAAAATACTATTATCCGCTTGGAGACAGACTTTCTCGCAATACTCGCCAGAATATCAAGCTGGGTGTATGAAGGGTTATTAGCTAGACTTTCTTCGACTCTCACAATATCATGTTTCATTTTAGGACTGATTTTGTAGAAATTATCACTCTCAATAATGACGGGCTTTAAGGTATTCTCTAGGAATTCAAATCCATTCTTCTTTCCTATTTTCAATGGAAAACTTGCACCAGCAAGGATAAATTACACAGGAGATAATTATCTCTACTTCAGATCTCTAGGCTTTTTTAAAAATCGTTCTATTATTCCTAGTGAGCTACGAGCTATGTTCGTGTCTCCAAGTAAAAGGTCGAACTCGTCCATTACTACAAACCTGAAACAAAAAAGAATGGCATAAGAAATAATAATTTTTGAGTATTTGATTTGACGTACTTTGGCTCAACTTGATAAGGATTTGTTTTATCCTTTAGAGCAAGCATTGAAGCTAGCTGAGTAGGTGTCGTAATGAATATATCAGTTGTCTTCCAACTTATATTCCTTACTACATTCACATTAGTAGAATTCAAATGTGAATCAGAGTTTTTCTTTTTTTAGTGCTGAAGTTAGGTAGCTTCTTTAGGCGCTTAAGATTGTTCAATTGAGGGTGCTACAAAAGCAAGTGAACCTGCTCTCACTGCTTCAATTTTGTTTTAAGTATCAAGACTGCGAATTACAGAATACACTTAAGCAGCGAGTTCTTTTGTCGGAACAAGAATGATTGCTCCTCTAGATGATATTGCTTGATAAGCAGTTTGATCTTTGCCTTCTTTATCTTTGAGAATTCGATCTAAGATAGGGATGACATAGCAAAGTGTCTTTCCACTCCCTGTTTCCGAGGTTATAATTGCGTTTTCTCCATTTTAGAGGTGTTCAATGCTCTAAAGGTTAAACGAAAATAAGAAAATAAAACACAGACAATAACTGAATTTACCTAACATTGGATTGATGTGAGCTTTGTAAACTTGTTCTTTTTCAAGCAAGCCTCTAGATATGGATGCAATCCTTCCTTTTTTTGGGCAGCTGCAAACTATGCAAAGATAGCGTTCAAATATTTTGAAAAGGGCAACGCACTTCTTTTTAGTGTGAACATAATAACTTCTCCTTTTTTATGACTTCAGTCAGCAACGATTAATTAAGATTTTGATGAGATCCTACATCGTATCTTAAGCTAAATGATTTACAATATTCAAGTACATTCTATTCCCAGGTAATGTTTGGAAAGTTAAAAGTGGGGGTAGGTTGGATAGAATAAAGCGAGAAAAATATTGGTTTAATCACAAGAAAAATCAAGAAAAACCTAATGCTTAAAATAGTGCATAAACTTGGGGAGAGGGGAGCCATAGATGTAGCTTCTAAAGATCAGAATATTCAAATAAATATTAAAAAAGTGAATAGGAATTACAAGGAAGAGAAAAGACCTTAGAATGAGTGTTGTTGTTGCAGTCAGAGTGCGTCCATTCAACTAGAGAGAAATCGGATTAAATTCTACGTTATGTGTCGAAATGGATGGAGCCACTCGTACTTCACTTCTTGATCTTGTAGACGCTAAGAAGAATAAAGACTATTTCTTCGATTATTCGTTCTGGAGTCACGATGGATTCGAAATCAATGAAGATGGATTGGTAAGGACAAAGTTGATTATTTTAATACAAAAATCTTTTCTTAAGTGTTAAGATTTTGAATTGAATTAATAATAGGCAGTTCCAGTTTCTGGTTAGTATGCGGACTAGAGAAAAGTGTATGATGAGGTAGGCAAGCAAATATTAGATAATGCTTGGCTTGGGTATCACTGCTGTCTCTTTGCTTATGGACAAACAGGAGCAGGAAAGAGTTATTCTATGATTGGTTATGGAGCAAACATCGGAATTGTTCCAATAGCATGCTAAGAAATATTCCTCAGAATGGAAACTAACACCAACACTAATCTAGAACAGGAAGTAATGGACATATTTTGGTTAATTATTTAGAAAATGTACATTAGCTTGTTACTTATTAAAGCAAGTCGTTTAATTGTAAACATGAACTAATAGTCATTTTCGATTCTTTTGTTATAGGTGAGCTGTTCAATGCTAGAAATCTACAATGAATCAGTTCAAGATCTATTAATACCAGTTTCTAAAAGACCACTAGGAGGGCTAAAGATTAGATAAAATTAGTCTCTGGGATTCTACGTAGATGGAATCTCTAAGCATTCTGTCGAGTGCTATTCTGATATCGAAAAGATCATGGAACAAGGAACTTAAAATAGAACAGTTGCTTCGACTTAGATGAATTCATGTTCTTCGAGAGCGCATACAATCATTATTATTCAGTTCAAACAAACAGAAGAAAAAGGTGATCGCAAATACGAAAAGCTCTCAGTTATTAATCTTGTCGACTTGGCTGGATCTGAGAAAATAGCTAAAACTGGAGCAACTGGTAAGAATCTAAAGGAAGCTACAAACATCAACCTTTCTTTGACGACTCTTGGAAAAGTCATCCAAGCACTGGCTGATAAAGAAATGGGAAAGAATAAGGGATAAGTTATCCCATATCGAGAAAGTTGTCTGACAAAGATTCTTTGCAATGCGCTTGGAGGAAATTCCAAGACATTAATGATTTGTGCAATATCTCCTTCTAACGATAACTATGAGGAAACTCTCTCAACTTTGCGTTATGCAGATCAAGCTAAAAAAATTAAAAACAAAGCTACTGTCAACGAGAGTGCAACTGACAAGCTTATCAGAGAACTTTCAGAGGAAAACGACAAACTAAAGCTATTCATGTAAAAGTTCCAAGAACAATTTGGACTAAATCTCCGTAAGATTAAGAGGGTTTATGAGCGATAAATAAGTTATTTGTCAGTCTCAGTTGGTTTTTCTTTTGACTGATTTTCTGATATTTATTATTTTATATCCAGATAATATGGACATGAAGAACATTGATAGCCTTGATCCTTCTGTATTTAACATTTAGGAAGTGAAAGACAAAAAGGAAGAAATGGAAGCAAATATTCATCTTCTCGAAGATACCACTAAAACTAAGGCTTAGCGAGCTGAAGAAAATAAGGTAATGTTTTGATATTTATTTCAATCTCATTGATTTGAATAATTTAATAGAAATTTGAAGAAGACGAAGAAAAAAGCCACATTGATTTTGATAAGCCTTATTTGTGTAATGTCCATGAAGATCCTTAATTGCACAATAAAATATAATACAGTCTATCTAAAAGTGAAATTATATTCGGAAGCAAGCACTCTGAGCCTATGCCTGATATTGTTGTGGGGCTAACTCGTCATAATATTGCAAAAATCACTCATTCTGAAGATGAAAAGTAGCTCTTTATCGAACCATATTCAAATGAATACGATTGCAATATTTTAGTCAATGGATGTCCAACCAAAGAGAAAACAGAAATAGTTCACCTTGATAGGATTATTATCAGCACTACAAGCATGTTCGTGCTAAAATTTAAAGATTCCAAACCAAGAAACGAAGCTTTAACATTTGATCAAATAGATTTTGATTATGTGCAAGAGGAAATGAATGCTTACTTAGAGCTGGAGAATAAACAACGAATCCAAGAGTTCGAAGAAAAGAAACACGAAAAGGAAGCAGAAACATAGAAGTAAACTGAAGAGCAGCAAAAGCAGTGGGAAGAGTAAAAAAAGTAGCTGGAAAATTAAATTAAATAGCTACAGACACAGACTAAAAAAACTGAGAAAAATAATAAATTCAAAGACAAAAACTACCTCGAGCATAAACTTTAAAAATTCCTGCCGAAAGTGTTAGAAGTCAATTTGATTGCCAAGGAATTGAAGCGTAACGTGTCACTCTAAGCAAAAATATTCTAGCTCTACAGTGATGAAGGTGAAGAAGATCCTGATCCTAGTGCAATCAGCAACAAATCTAAAATATAAATTCAAGTAGATAACAGAGAACTTGGCTAGATATTTATTTGGGACTAAGCCAAGTTCAACGAGCGCTATTACATGATAAAAGAATAGCTAGAGAAATACTTTGAAAACTAAACTCAAGTAATAAATCTTATTAAAAGATAAATTCGCTCATTTTAACTAATTTTAGGATTAATCTGAAGACCCATTTAATGATCCACCTGAGCCTCATCTTATTGGAAATGGATATTTCAAACTTCTTTACTTAGCCTACTTTATGGACTCAACAATCGAGCTTTCTCTTGTTGGAGAGAGTAACAGATAAACAAAATGTGGTAATTTTTCTCATTTTTAAACTTATTTTTAGACGGACAATGTGGAATTCTGAATGTTGGAGTGATACCTTGCGACGAAACGGGAGAGAAAAACTTAGCTCAAGAGATGGATGAGGATGGTGCAGATATTATTGAGGATCCAAAACAGCTGCTTGACAAAGAAATGTACTTTAAGATTATCATTACAAATGCTAATTTGCCAGATAATTTCTGCCGAAATACATTTGTTGAATACACCATACTCGATAACGAAGGAAAACAATAAACTTTCAAGACAGAAATGGTAAATAATTTACACGAACAAGAAATGCGCTTAATATGATTGCATTAATACAACTAGGTTGAAGGTCAAAACTCAAGACCCAACTACAACTATGAGAGAGTGCATTATTATGAGCGCATAACAGATAATCTCCTTTAATATTTCTAAAATAAGAACCTTATCTTTAGGGTTCTTGGAAATGAGGAAATAAAAGGAGAACAGGATGTAAGATTACTTATTTTTGTGAAAAATATTAATTCATTTATAATTTATTACTATATTAATAATAGCCAAAGATGTCAGCTTAAGTGCCAGTTGAAGAAGAAATTGAATATGCTCATGTTAAAAACTAGCAGAAAAAGCAGACTCAGCAATAATAAAATCTAATTTAGCAAAATACTTTATCTTAATCATAAAACAGCGCTCCCATAGGATATAATCTTGGAGCTATGCAACCTCAAGAAGATAGTAATTAATGAAGTTATTCTTTTCAGAAACATAACTAACAATATTTTCTTATTTAGTAAATAGAATTAGGACAAGTGAATCAGGGCAAATAAATAGACAAGCATAGCAATAACAACAATATTAGTAATAATATCCTATGGATAATACTAAAACAGGTCATGGTACAGAGACTAAGAGACAGCCAGAAAAGAATGGAGCTGGACAGATTGATAAAAAAGGAAAGACTAACAAAAAAGGAGATAAAAACAAAGATGATTGCAGTAAGCAAAAGTTTTAAATTAGTTAAATAATTTGATTTGAGAAATATTTAACATTAAAAAGTTAAAATTAATTGTTTTTGTAGGAATATTCTGAAGAACCATCTCAAAGAAACTTAGTTCTTTTTTGGAAAAGTAGCCTCAAATCTTAGTTTTTAATTTGTATTTGTTTTTAAATGATTTTAGAACTAATTTCAACCTTTCCGAAATCAATAAGAATAAATATTTATTTATTCGAAATATGCCCAAACAAACATACGACATAATTTGATAAAAAGAGCCAAAACTTGACTTTCTCAATTATAATCATCATCAGACTCTTCCATAGATTCTTATTCTTCACTATCTTCCTCTTCAACTTCAATTGTTTTTCTTGTTGGAGCATTGTTTCTTCTAAGCCCTCTACGTTGCTATTGCTACTGCTGTTATACAGGAGCTTTTCGAACATTTCTTTTATTTTATTAGCGTTCTTCTTATTCTTCTGCGTCTCCTTCATTCATATTAGACAAATCGTTTTCTTGCTCAATATTGTCATCTTCATCTTCTTCTTCTTCACTTTGCTAATAGAGGAGTTCAAACAACATTAAGTAATTTGAAATAATTAATTCAAATCTTACCTTTTTGATTCTTCTCTTGCTTTTCTTTTATTGTAAAGCTTTAGGATTAGTGGCTTAATTCTCCTTGGTTTCGTCTTTCTTCTTTTTATCTCGATTTATCTTGTTCGTTTATGAAAGAGTAGGATCTTTTTTCTTTACAGCTTCAAATGACTCCATCTTGTAAGAGGCAATCTTAGATTCAAATTCTTCTATGAGAGGTTTTAGCTCTTGTTTTGGGAGTCGCTTCAGTTTGGTGAGAATAGCTTGGAAGTTCTCCATAATCTCAGGATTATTTAGCTTTTCTCGATAACTTTCATAAAATTCGATGAGTTTTCGAAGTCCTTTTTCGTTATAGCTCAGCTGACTCAGACAGAAACTGCAATTCTTCCATTCCCTTTCATCTTTTAAAAATTCAGAATGATAATAAGAATAATTTAATTAGTTTTACTCTTAGAATTGGAGAAACGGACGCACAGCTTTTCAACTAATGTTTCAGAGTATTTGTCTTTTTCAAGATACTGCATGATGTTCTTAGCAAAATTTTCGAATGTTTTCTCATGAATTGGAGCTCCTAATTCAGTTTTATCCTATCTTGACATTCTTCCAATAGCCTCTGGTAACAGATTGTAGATAATCTTTTGATCTTTTTTGTGAAGTTCGTGTAAAAAGAGCTTGACGATATTTTAAATCTTTGGTTCCTCATCCTCAAGGAGAAGAGCAACTTCACATATTTCTCCTCTGATCTTCATCATGTCGTTGAGAATAAGATGAGTCAGCACCATCATTGTAGTTTTTCTAACTTGTACATCTGGATCATGTAACCTTTTGAGGAAGAAATAATATTATTAAATCAATTCAATAAGCTATAAAAATTAATACTTATTTTCAATATTAAATGATTTGGATCATAATTTAAAACTGAAATGAATCTTACTTTGCAAAGATTTTTGAGTTAAACGGTTCCACTAGATTAGGATACTTGTGAAGAAGATCTCCGACTGAGACAATTATGTTAATTTTGAGGAGATGATCAGAGTGAGGAGATTCCAGTAACTTAAAAAGAAAAGGAAGATTTGCCTCACAGTATGATTTAGAAACACACATGAATTTGCAGAGAGTGAGGACAGCAACTCTATCCAGGTCAACATTTCGAGTTTCAGCTGCTTCTTGGCTCTCAATAATATCAAGAACAATCTTGTCTACCCATGGTTTGTATTGAGCTATCAGATTATCTCCATTTATGATATTTTCTTCAGAGATTTTGTGAAGATATTCCATTCTTTTTTCATATTCAGCTTCAAGCCCACCATAAATCTTATCTAGTTCTGCCGCTTCTGCTCCTTCTTTTTGATGCTATTCTTCTTGTCTTTTTTCGCCTTCAATTTTGAGTTTTTTTAGTTCATTTTCAATTCCATCAATATGAATGAGTAGCTTCAGTGCACAGTGACCTATTAAGAAGAGTAAATGCCCGAGCCTTCTCTCAAAAAGTAACTACTTCGCTTCTTCACTTTCTTCAGTATCTATTTTGCGCATTGGACTTTTGAATGGTGTTATTTTCAAAGGACTTACTCCATTATCTGTTTGAAAATCAAACCGAAATGATAATTCAGAAATATAAAATATCTTTACTGTGAATTGGAGAAGATGGAACTTCAATAGCTTTCTCAGATATTTCACTTGAATGTTCTTATCCTTCTAAAAGAGTTTTAGTGCATCTCAGGATTAAGTATCTGATAAGTCCTTCAGGATTAGGTTCGAGGGCAAATATTGTATTAAGGATTTATTCACAAGCACAATACCATTCATTATCAGCTGTGCCTTGGAACTTTACTAAGATAAATATCATCAATTTGATAAAACTATTTAAGAAATTGCAATCCTCACTCATCTCAAGAAGTATACCTAAGTTGAAAAATTGTTAAAATTAATGCAATTTATTTTATAAAAAAAGCACAAACCTATTTCTTTAACAACAATCCAGTCAGGTGAGTTCAGTCTAAGGAACTTTTTAAGGACTTCAAGAAGAGATATCATTCTTGGCTACGAGAAGATCGTAGTAACATGAGAATAGCAAATTCTGAGTATCGTAAGAGCTGCCCTCATTGCATGCTTTGAGTTAGGGTCAGATGAAATAGCTGAGGCAGTGAATACTTCCCAAACTTTATCTAACGTTTTTGGATTGAAATAGAACATATCTTGCTTCTTGTCTAATTCTTTATCTTCAAGGGATGTGTTCCATTTAAGAATAGCTAAAATTAATTCTTCCAGAGAAGTAAGATCAGTTAAATTGGCTTTCTTAAACAGATACACAAGATTCTTTGCGACACCCTCTGGTTTGAAAGCCTTTTCATCAAAATACAAGACCCAATAGGCTTTAATAAGTTCTTCCTTCACTGATTTCTCCTTTGACCAAATTAAAACCAACATTTTTCTAATCCCTTATTGAGCACTTTAGATATTAGTTTGGTAGAGATAGATAAGCAGTTTGATTGTTTCAGTTGCATCGGAATTATTCTTTGAACCTAGCAGCTAGAGTAGATTTGGCATAACTTCATCAATTTATCCAATCATTTTCATGTACTCATCAAGGTTTTATTTTAGTTGAACACAGCATTCAATCTTGCGTTTAACTTAATTTAAGTCGTGCTCTAATTCTTCAAACTTCTCATCATTCTCTCTATTTTTTATTAAAAAGATACATGAATCCTGCAAATTAAAATATTTTTTAAGTTTTACCTGTCTGACATTTTTTATTCGATTTGCTTGATCTCATGATGAAGTTCTTAGCGCTCAGTGTCATTGAAGTTTTGTTCTCTTCGTAGATCCTCTAGTGAATGGAACTTAGTGCGATTTTGAGAGGTAGCAAAAACTAAATAGTAGAACTCCATTATTTTGTGAAGGAGTACAATTGCTTTCTTTCTGACGTTAGCTGAAGTATCCTTAATCCTATCGCAAGCACATCCAAGGAGAGGGAATAAGTACGTTTTAGGTACAAGATTAGAAGAACATAGATCAATGAAAACTGCCAGAATATGAGATCTAGAAAAAGCATGTTTATCATAGATTCTCTGTATAAGAGCATCAAGAATTTTTTCTTTAGCCTTATCGTGATTTTCTCTCTCTTCCATTTCAAGCTCTTCTTCTGCTCCTCCTTAAGGAGCTCTTGCAGATAAAACATACTTAATGATATGAGCCATGATATCAACGACGGCATTTCTAAGATGGTAAGCTTCGTTATCAAGAAGCTAAACGAAGCAAGAGAGATTGTTGTAAAATACTTTTGGGATTTTTTCAGACATCTTAAAGAGAAAGTCTCTCACATTTTTGACAGCCTGTGACTCAGTCTATACATTCGTTTAGTTGGCATAGTTTACTAATCTCGTGAGAGTATCAGTGCAGAGTTGAGAGCATGCCTTATCACTTCCCTCTTTTCCTTCAATCCCATCTTCTCTAGAAGTCTAAGTAGAAAGTAGAAAATCACAGATGTACTCTACGATGTTCTCTTCTTCATAGATCAGGTTGATTAGCTTAAACTGAATGGTACTCAGACTCTCTGAGCTTAAGAATATGACTTTCTTGAGAATGTTGAAGATGGTTTCTTTCACTTTCTGTTGCTTAAGAAGCTATTTACTCTCAAGCATTTTCAAAGATGCTTCATAATAGTACTTGAAGAACTAAGTATCTATGTCCCTCTTAGCAAAATCAATAAATAAATGTAAGAAGCTATTTAAATTGATGTTTATTAAGCATAATAAATGATAAGTCTTAAAATTAGGTAGAGGTAAAAGCTGGGGAAAATAAATATTTATTTTGAAAATAATTCTTACCCGATTCCAAAGGGTTTTGAAGTTTATCAGAAGAGATTCCTCGAATAGTCTTAAGAGAATAGCTTGCTTTTCAGCTATCTTTTCAATATATTCAGGAGATAATTCCTTCTTGCCTCTCATTTCACTTGAAATCAACACTTTTTTAGATTTCTTCACGCAACTTGCATTGAGATAAAAGAAAGCAAGAAAAGCAAGCATTTTAAAAGTTGTACGGTCTCTGTTTATTTCCTCCTCTGCATCTTCTTCTTCAAGCATCTTAATTGATCTCTAAAAGTGTGTGCTAATTAAATCTCCTACCTTTACAAGCACTTCGACATTCATTTTTTCTTTGTTTTCGTCCATCATACTTTTGCAACAAAAATGAAAAAAATTTTAGCTTAAAAGTAGTGTTTCAATATTCCTTTACGTAATGATCCAATAAAGATAATCAAATCTCTCCTGCTCTTAGATAATATGAATGTCTTCATATATAGCTCTATCAAGTTCACTGAGGGTTCTCTTTATCTGTTTTTCTTCTTGGTTCTTCACAAAGTTTCCTCCATTAACCTTTGATAAAGCCAGATATTGTAAGTATTTTCAGATAAAAAGTTACCATGTAGCGTCCATCAGTGGGTTGCTCCTTAATATCAGCAAAACCAAAAGGGAAAACAAAATATTCTGTCATTTTAGCTGCTGTTTTCCTATTTTTTGTTTTGCGTTGATCTGTAATAATTTTAAAAGTTTGATTTTTTGATAGCTGTGTGGCTTTTACATTTGTAATTTTTCCCTCCTCTTTTCAATCTTTCAAGTAATTTGCGAATTGAGATTTCAAAAGTCGTTTTGGAGCCAAATCATTGCGAGCTAAAACATAATAATTATATTTACTATTTATATGTTATTTTAAATTAAAATGTAATAACTACTCCTTGTCAAACAAGATAAATTTTAAATTGTTTTAGATAACACAATCAGTTTTCTGTCTCTTGATTTAGTCCTATTCCTAATAGAATCATTGGTAGATAAACCTGACCTCTGTGAAAGATGAAAGCAAAACATTTTTCACTTAAAAAGAAAAGTAAGTTTAAAATTTTATTAATTAAACAAAAAGATGGAATACAATAGATTAAATAAGAAATTATTTACATATATGTGTGTGTGTGATTTTTTTTTTAATGCTTACTTCAAAATTTTAGATGTTAAATTTTATATTCTGTACTCTTTTTTATGAATTAGTTATGACTAAATCAGATGTAAATAATTAAGCCAGAAACTAACTTCAAATGTATTTTTCATTCCTTCAGTCTTTCAGTTTGATTAAAAAATCCAAAAATTTATTTGAAGATTAAGAATCATTAAAAATCCTTCATTATCCTTTTATCCTTTGCTAAAATTACTTGAGAAATGTAACGCTTGTTCAATAAACCACAAGCTTCTTTTATGTTGAACATTTTGTAAAAAATTACATAAATAATTTCAAAAATTATTTGTTTTAATACCAAATATCTATCCAATATCCAAAGAAATTATACGAGTTATTAATATCAAGATTTTTGTTTTCTTTGTATAGTTAAACACTATTGTTGCCATCAACTTTTCACTTGCAAATGAGCATCTGCATCAAGAAACTTTTTGATATTTTGGAATTTAAATATGAGAAATGCTTAAGAAGGGTGGTTGAGCCTTCATGCGAGAATCGCTTCAATAAAGAAAAGTCCAATTATGATATGAAATAAATAAGATTTTAGTTATTTAAGTTGATAAAGTAATTATTGACTGTCTTTGGAAATAATAAAGCTCCAAAAATGGCAAGAAACTTCATATTTTTGGTACTTTAGTTCTCCTATTGTCTCCTAAGAAAGCAATTGTTTTTCTTACAGACTCTCTGCATTTCTTTTATTTGACTTAGAAATAATTTTGACTCATTTACTTCCATTTTCTTAACCCTTTCTTTAAATTATTTATTTGTTATTTTAGCCAGAAAAGAATAAATTAGGTTAAAGAAACTTGCTACCCTCTTTCAATAATTAATCAACAAATTCTAATCTAAAAATAAATAGTTTTGTATATTTTTTCTTTGGTATTTCTCTGTTTTATTATGAAGATAAATGAACTGAACGTTTTACTAGCAATTTTCGTTATGATTAACATTTATCACTCAAATTAGGCTAATTCAGCAAATTGATTGATAATTAGAAATCCAAGTGACGTATTAACTAATCTAATAATATGTGACAAAGCACCATGTAGAAAGAAAATTTGTGAATTATTAATTAATCTAAAGAAATTCAAAAACAGTTATAGAAAGTCAATAAATTGGCTTCTTATTAAGAGTAAGAAACTAAAAGAAAATACATAACAAACATCAAGTTCATTATTCAAAATAGTATTTGTTGTAAAGTTAAAATAATTTCTTTTCATAAATTGAGGTAGTGAAAGAGAAAAAAGTTATAAACAGCTATGAATAGTGATAAAAATATTTAAATTTTGAGCTTGAGGGCTATTTTTGAAGGAAAAAAATGTGTTTTCGCAGCTCAGAGCAGATTTAAACGAAGAAGGTTCAATACAAGAACCCCAGACAATAAGTTATTTAAAAGATTAGATAAAACTTATTCTTTGAGTTTTTTTACACTGGGAGATTGCGTTAAAAGAGAAAAGAGTTTGAAGTAGGACTATTAAAGAAATGAATAAAGCCTCATTCCTTTATGGGTTCAACATAGATATTCCAGAAAAATTTGAAAGAACAGACACCTACATAGATAAGATGGATCAATTTGCAGCTGCTTTACAGGACTTTGATCATTTTCCTGTGCTGATAAGAGACATAAAAAATGAGATTAAAAGCGGAAATGAAGAAACCATCAGCGTTACAATCGAAGCTTTAAAGTAGATCTTATCAAGGCGCTACACAATGGACCCCATGGGATAATTCGCTGCAATGCGAGCACTGAAAATGTTCATTGAACTGTTCGTTCCTTAATTTCAGAGCGCTGTCGAAGCAGAGCTGCTTCCAATTCTTGCCCAAATCGCTTCTTTCAAAAGTGACAGTCAAAAAGAAGACAGAGGGATGTATTATTTCTGCTACGAGAAAATAACCGAACCTTCCTTGATGTTTGTTGGCTAGCACCTACTCACATTTGTGCTAGAATGCATTCAAGTTTGGTCAAATTGGTTCAAAGAATCCAAATTCGAAGAACTATTTAATAGGCTTAAGGGACAGGATAAGATAACTTTCCCCTAAAAGTTTCTCTATTTCCGACCTCTCATGATGACTTATTCACCAGAAGAAATGAAAAAAGAATAAACCTTAGCAAGACAAAAAATGCCTTGGAACCCTCCAGCTATCATTCCAAAAGAATAAAAGGATCCTGAAGACTTGTCTTTCGAAGAGATGTGGAATCCAGAAAGACATAAGTGCGCTTACAACAGTTATCCTTTAGATACTAGATTTGACACGTGTATTAATAGGTAATTTAATAATTATAATTATTACCAGAAATTACTCATAATAAGATTAGGAAAAAAAGCTATTTCCCCGATGTTCTCCTCAGAATACTCTATGTCCTCCTATTTTGTTGCACGAAGCATTCTAATAAAGGGAATATAACAATACTAAGATGAAGACTTCATTTAACTAACTCTCAATTACCTTATGGAAACCTTAGGTCTTCTTTTTGATTTTCAACAAAATTATATCCAACAATAGCAAGTATTGAATCCAAATAGCCATCCTCTTAAAATTATGCCAAAGCACAGACAAGGAGGTTATTATTTCTCTGATATTTTCAAGCCAGTGCACGCAATGGCACTTGCATACAAAGATCTGCCTTAATGCTAGTAGATTCTTAACTTGATCGCTTCCTATAAAGGGTATGTGCCATAAAGCGACGTTGAAATTTATGAAAAGAAAATCAAAGATGCAGAACAAAAGTTCGCTAAGCAACTCAAACCTTTAGAAAATCCTGTTTTCTTAAAATAATTGGCTTTAGATGAAAAATCGCTTTCTTAATTTACTTACAAGAGAAAGATGCAAATCCTACAGAATAAACTGGTTGCGTTCTAGTATTTTTCACTCAAAAAAACACAATTACCAAATAGTACTTTAGATGAAGACAAGAAACTTTTCATTGGAAAGAAAAAAAGACATATTAAGTACTTCACTGCTGTCAATCTTAGTGCCGTCTTTGAAAATCTTATTAAGACTGAAAGCCTATTCCCTATCTTACTAAACTTGGAGCTTCGATTCGTTTTAGACTAGGTGGAAACGAAATTCGATACGAAATTTGACTAAAATACAATCTCACTATGCAGAATGAGTTTTAAGAATTGTTCAACTGAACTTATTAGTTCTTTCCTAGATAAAAACATAGTCACTGAGGATAAAGTACCTCGATGCATCGAAATAATCAATTGTTCTCTCTAAAATAGTGAGCTCAAGGAGATTATTAGGAAAATAGATAAAGTAATTAATAAATCAGTCAGACCAAATTACTTCCCAAAAGTTGGAATCAAATGGTATTTAGAAAATTGCCGCAATATTTATTATGCAAGTTTAGAGGGGTTCAATCACAACATTGAAAAATGGAATCAAGTACAAGAACAAAGTAATTTCGACTATGATATACCATACATAGAAACCCTTAATGAAATAAAACTACGCTTAGCAATAAAACGGACAAAGAATTTTACAGCAAACGATTTTCTTAAGCTTTCGACATTTGAGGCAATAAGGTAAGAAAAATAATTATCATTGATTGATACTGGCTAATTTAATTTATGGTTTTAATATAGAGGATTAAATAGCTTAAAGCTCAAGAAGATCGAAGGTGAAAACATGCAAAATGTCATGAAAGAATTTCTCGCAGCCAGGTTAATCTTTCCGTAAGAGGAGGTCTTCGATAGCGATCTCAATCTGTGCAGCAATTTAACTGGTATCAGTTTCGATTCCACAGTATGCAATAATGTTGATGAGCTCAATTTAGATCAAGAATATTTCCAGAGTCTTAGGAAACTAAGATTTAAATGCTTGGATCAAAATTTGAAGCAACCCGTTACCTTTTAAAATATGAAAACATATTCCCTTGAATACTTAACTGTGCTCAAGCTAAAAAACTGCTCTCTTTCTTCTGATTTTTTTAAACAGCTTCAAATTATGTCAATTTCAACTCGTTTAGTCACTCTCAATTTGAAAGGATGTTCATTCGATCCTGCTGAACTCGCATCTTTATTCAGAGTCGTTGACTTCAAGAAATTATCTGAAATAGATATCAGCAATACAATGGCGGATGATTAAGTTTGTTATGCCCTTTAGCACACCTTTGAAAATTAAAAAGTCCTTTAATCAGTTGACATCTCCAATAGTTAAACAAAGGTAAAAAAAAAGAAAATTATCTTTTTGAAAGTAAAATAGTTTTTTTTGTAGAATTTGACTCACAAAGGCTTGAAATATCTTACCATGATATAAAGTTTGGATGTTCTGTGCATTAATAACTGTTCTCATGCTGTAGATGATACACTTGCACCGTTTATTGTCAATATGCTAAAAAGTACAACTTTTTTTTATTCTTCTGAGCTCTAATTTAACTATTATCTATTTAATTTTTTTTTCAAAGGAAAGACAAAGGAGATGAGTATGATAGCAAAAGAAAACTTAGACGAGCTTACCCGAGAATTACATACAATGTAAGAATAAAGAAAGGAAACACCTCAATAGATTATTGAATAATAAGAAATAAAACTTCAAGAAGCAGAAAATCTGAAAAGAAACATCGAAAACAAAATCAGTGAGCACAATAAAAAAGAAGGAAATTTCGACAGTTCAGATTACTACACTGAAGATGATTCGCCACTTTTCTTACATTTTTAGTAAATGCAAGCTAATGAACAAATCGAAGACATCAAGTTTATCATCAATAAACTGACTGAAAGAATACCCTTAGAAGATTAGCGAAATAAAGTAATCGCAGATGCCTTAGCAGATATTAACAGAAAATATCAAGAAGCTGACATACATGCCCGCCTTAAGTGCCTTGATCTTTCAGGAAATAAGAGAGTTACTTCTGGGTTTATACATGCACTTTCCTAGTCTCCATCTTTCAAGAGTTTACACTCTATTAATCTATCCAAAACGAGTGTGTGTGGAGAGCTATTTTCTTCACTCCAACACTTATCTCAAAAGAAGTAACCCGCAATCGTCCATAAAACAACACTTGATGATTAATAACTCAATGCAAATTCTCCGCCTGTAGATGCTACTCAACTGAATAATCAATAACAAATTGAAGTTCCAAACTAAATTAGCAATTAATAAGAAAAGGGAGAGTCTAAAAGAGATGTAGACGGAAGTCCAAGAGTAGATAAATCTGGAAAGGAAAACCAAGGACAAGTGGATTAAGTACAATTGAGTAGGATCAGTTTTTAAGAGTTAACTGGCAGCAATGAGACACTAGAAACACTCAATTTAGGTTAATGCAAAAACATTAAAGCCGATAAATTTGATAAGCTTTTTTCTACTTCTTTCCCAAATCTCCATGAGTTGAATTTGAACGATTGCGAGTTTTTTAACAAGCAATTCGAAAGATTTGTCAGAAATTATACGAAATGCTTTAGAAAACTTAAGGTTCTTAGCTTGAAATACTCAGTGATTACGAACGATGCATTATGGAGCTTCTTGAGAACAGAAAGCTAACTCTTAGAGCTGTATTTGGATAATTCTAACTTTTCTTTTTGTCCAGAGCATCTCAAACAAGGAGTCTTTGCTAAAAATAAAGAAAAAGCAGCATCTAGTAATGTAAGAGCAAGTAGATTTGCAGATAATAATAAGTAAAAAGATCAGGTTTAAAAAGAAGAGGGCACTATTCTTCCTACTATTTTTATTTTCTCAGTGTCTAACTGTAAGCTATGGAGTGACAATCATCTCACGGAAATTATGGCCCAAATCCGCAGTCCTATCTTCGATTTTAACTCCTTCTTAACATCTTACCGCCACTTAATTACTAAAAAAATGGTTTACTATTTGGTAAAATCTTATGCCTAACTAAAAAGCTATTTTTACCTCAATCTTGACGGAGCTGCCCTTCCAGATATTGAAGAAACAGAGGCTGACAAAAAGCAAAAACTCTACTTTTATCAAAGAGCCTTAATGGGCTTTTAAAAGGCTCCATAAATTCAAGAAGAAAAATACTCGAGCGGTCTCGAATCTTTGATTATTGATAACACTAGGATAGGTTACAAACTCTTTGCGAAAATCCTTAAATATCACCCTTAAATAAAGTATCTGTCATGCCGAAATACTCCTTTTCTTCATCCAATCTCAGTTGAGCACAAAAAGAAATAAAACATTGACGCCTTGTCACTTGATTAACTCATGGGCCTTATCAATTCCAAAAACATTGAGCTTACAGAGAGAGATTTAGTAGAGATATTCATCTAAATAAAGAATATTAAAAAAGATGAGAAGTTACTCTTAAAGAAAAGCAGAAAATTATATAAATTAGTCTTGAATTAAAACCAGCTGCTAAGTCCAGGGAATATTGATTAGCTGATCTCATCGCTGTTTTCTTATATTAGCTCCATCCATGCACAATACACCAAAATTGATGCTCAAACAATCCAATAGATCACCGAAAAGGGCTCAAATATTGAGTACATTGGCTTGAAAGGATGTAATCATCTTTCTAAAGATGTGCTGATTTCAATCTGCAAAAGTAAAAACTTTTCCAAGACTTTTAGGCTAGATTGTGTATTGGAAATGAAGTATCTGGTGGATTTTGAAGTGATAACTTGTATGGCTTCTTCGAAGTACATGACAAACATTCTGGTACTTGATCTCTCTTGCATTGCAGTTCCAAACATGGATGATTGCATCATGAGTATTTGCTTTACAGCACAGGAAGTGAGCGTTAATTTAAGAGTCATTAATGTAGAAAACACTCTCATCTCTGATCGAGGATTTCAAATGATTTCGGTGTCTTAGAAATTTAAGAACTTGGAGCGGATTTATTTCAAAGGATGCAGGCTCATAACGGAAAGAGGAATTTCGTTCATAATAGACTCAAATAATCTGATGCGCTTTGATCTAACTCATTTTATAAATCAAAATTCTTATTTATTCAGCGGTCGTATTGTCGATACTCTTAAATATTCGAATCGCAGAGTCTTCTTCAGAGTAAGCAAGTGATAAATAATGAGATATTTATTTTATTTTATTTAATCAAAGGAAATCAGTTTTTATAAGTCATCCATTTCTGATAAAGAGTTATCAAAACTACTCAATGAGACACGCACGAATTTCTTCAGAATCAAAATGCTGGATCTGCGTTTCACTCCTAATATCACCAAAGAAGGGATCAAATCCATCTACTCAGTGTACATTAGAGGCTCCAAAAAGAAAAATAATGAAGGTCAGATAAAAAATACCAGATCAGCTCTCAGAGTTCTTCTATTTGATGAAAAGGTAAATTAGTTTTTCGAAATTTTGAAGAAGAATGCTAATTTGGTTTATATTTTATTAGAGAAACAAGCAAATCCTTTCAAGTGACCTTTCCTATGTTTCTCTCTTCGACAAGCTTATTGCCAATCGTAACAGATATTTTTTTAAGTGTACAATTTACATATTCCTTTTGTGTAGAATATGGGTATGACGACAGCAAACAATAAGAGGATAATGCAGTTCTTGCAGCTGGAGCTGCAGGAGCAAAAATCTTGTAACAATAAGCACCTGAAATCAAAAAAGTTTAACTTTCTTCAGTAGTCCCTTAGAAAGCGTAAGCACCATATGTCTAACCATAAGTTAACGAGAGTAAATTAAGCGAAGCGGCCAAAAAATCAGAACCTGAAGTTGTAAAGCAGGTATACAATGACAGTGAATTAACTAGATGGAAGAAAGTGATCATCATTAATAACTCTATTACTGCGAGCTCTTTCCCAGAGGATTTCAACAAGGATTTTTTCTTCGCTGACATCTTTGTGAACTTCAAGAACTTATAGAAGTTTAATTATGATTTCTTTTTATCATTCCATCGATCTCTCCTAAACGACAACATAATGAATGCTCTTGCGTTAGTGCGATTCTCTTATCTTCGTAAAATACAAATCGATTAGGAGATCACTAATTTAGGTATATAATAAGAAAAACGAGAAATCAATGAGTTGAATCTTTTATAATCAGCCTATTCAAAAATGAGTGAAATACCGAATTGCAAATATCTCGATTTTTCAAATAACACCCAAATAACAGAAATAGCCTATTGTCGCTTTTTCTTGAACTGCAATTTTACCAAGTATGTTAAAACAATAAACCTCTAGGGTACTCTAGCCACAGATCTCGTTATCGAAGCAATCTTAGCCAGCAGACATTTAAGAGATCTTTCCTTTATTTAATACGATAAATGTCCACTCGTTAAGGATTTCGATGCACCCCTCCTCTTGATTTTAAATAGGAAACAATCAGATCACAGTGTTCTTCCTAGTTTAAACATCAAATAGATGTTTTGCTACTACCTGAAGTATCTTAAGGACGAAACAATTTCCAAAGCCTTAGACTTTTTTGATCAAATTTAGGTTAATTAATTGCAAAAATGATTAAAAAACTAATAGAATATGTAAATAATATCTGATTCTAATTTAACCTTATTTTTCTAGATGAAGTTATTTTCGCCGTCATGCTTAGACTTTGAGTTCAGTAGAGCGAATGGAAGCTTTCTGAAAAAAATCAGCCAAAGGATTAGAATCATCAATCTTAGCAAATCTGTTTTCTAGCCTATTCACCTCAACGAGCTTCCATTGCAAGAAAATAAAGTAAAAGCGATATGGATGGACAAAGCTTTTGAACTCAACGATTCTGTTCTGTTTGAGGCTCTTTCGAGTGGGACTCTGAAATTCTTTGACCAACTTAATCTCCCAACGATGAAAAAATTTATTTCCTGCGAACTCTTTTATTCAATAGCACCCGAATTAAATAAATCGCTCTCTTTGCTGATAGAGAAAGCTCTACTCAACTTTGGATCATAATATCTGAACCTCAACCCGTTCTACTAGTTAGATCCCTTTCTCTTAATTGATATCCTCAATAATGAAGATCTCATGAAACCGTTTAGATAAATATCAATTGATTTCACTCACGAGTGCTAGATCCCAGTATTAAAAATGCTAATAAATTTGATTTACTAACTTTGCTAGAACTAAGAACTCTTCTGTTTGAGGATTAAAAAAATCAAAACGCCTTATTAGCTGTCAGAACAAGAAATGCAAGGTATCCTTGTGCGATTTGCTAATCAGAAGAATATTCCAGAAAAAGTTTTCCTGCAGAATATTGCTGAGAAATGTATCGTTGACCCAGTCATAACTTCGTTCTATCCCTTTGTACCAATAAAAAGTGTGGTTCCATCTGAAAGCGATAACTTTAATAAATTGTTCTTCTCTCCTCTGCAGCTAACAGAGTTGGACCTTTCGTAAACATTAATCAGCAGAAAGATGGTCAAATCATTGCTGAGGACATTGAGAGCAGACAACTGTTTGAGAAAAATAAATATTAGCAAACTCACTTTCATTTATGATTAAGACATAATAAATGTAAATTTAGCTTAGCTTCTATGATTTCTTCTCACTTATTCTTTTGATTAATAGCTATTGGTCATGAAGGAAAATGAGAAAGCACCTTTTTGCTTTAGGTAATTAACCCCTTCCCTTTGTTTCATACAATTATCTTATTTATTTTGTGCAAATTAACAATTTTAGGTATTTAGAAAACCTCTTGCTAGAAGGAACAAATGTAACACAAAGAAGTCTAATTGCTATTTTAGAAGCCTGCCCATTTAGTAGCAGATTTAACATAACTGAACTCATCTCGCAATATGAAGAGATCTCATAGGAATAAAATAATTGTTCGATGAACAACGAGCTTCTCGATAAATTAAGCGAAAGCAAGTATCTCCTGAATATTAAGAACTTTTCATTTGTGACTATTCCATTCACAGATAATATGGTAAATTGTTCTTGAGTTTCAAAATTATTGTTTTGAATGATCTTGTTTTGTTGTTGTTGCTACAGCTCTCCAACTTTATGTACAGCAAATACTGTGTCAACATAGAAAAAATGCAGTTAAATTTTTAGTTTGTAAGCAACGCTACATTCATCAGTCTTGCAAGCACAAAAAAGCTACCCTAACTTAAGAATTTCTTGGTTTTAAATGAAGAAAATAACTGCAAAACGCATCTCCACTATCTACTGAAAGCCAAGAACTTGCATTCGGAGTTAGACACTTCCAAAATCGTCTTTGAGGGTAATATTATGTTTTAGCAAGAGAACTATGTTATGAGTATGATTGAGAGTCTCTACATGGTCAAATAAACTACCCTAGTCATGGCGAGTATCTAAGAAAATATAGAAAATATCCACCAACTCATTAAACTATCACCTTTCCTCTTGAACATCCACACACTTTCAATCACCAGTATTGATGACAGAGATAGCTTCCACCCCGTTTGGCTCAGTCTCTCCAAAACTGACAAGCTACCTAATTTAGTTGATCTAAGTGTGTCGAAAGTATTTGTTTAGGTAATCAAACATCGCACAAGAGTGTCAGTTAGTTAAATCTATTTTTCTTTTTCTTTTAGCATCTCAAGGTGTTGCTGCAATAAGAGAATAAACCTAAGCTCGATCTATCGAAATTGCTGTTTGAGAATTCGGAAGTTGTTGATGACGAATGCCTGACAATTTTAGCGAACTAGCCAAACTTACTGAACATGGAAATACTTGATTTGAGCTAGCTGCACATATGTACTTCTTAATTTTCATTTTGATTGCCTACGTATTTTTATTTAATTTCTAATAATTGATTTGCAGTGGAAAAAGATATCAAGGCCTCGAGCTTGATGGAACTTGGGCTAAGTAAATATGTCATGAACATTAAATAGATTATTATATCTGAAGATTGGAGTAAAAAAACTAGATAAACTGTTTAGGATTACGATGAGAAGCTCAAAAAAAAGCTTTAGAAACACAAGAAAGGTTATGAAATATACGAACAAAGTGGTGAAGAAATGGGTGTGAGTTCATCGGAAGAAGCAAAATTCGTAGGATCTTTCGCAGGTCTCTACGAGGGAATGCTGCAATACAACAACTTCTTCAATTTAGAATCGCTGCAGTTTAAAAATATCGAATGCATTCATCCTCTCTACGTGCTATTCACAGCACATCGATGCAAGAAGCGGTTTTACTCACCCAAATTCTCCCTCGGTTAGTTCTTTAATAGCTTGGCTTAAATAATCTATAGCTAGCCCATCGAAAATGAAAAGGTTACATGGGCATTTTAAAATATTGTCTCATAAATATTTACAATCCATTACTTCACAGACAAGACTTGGTTCACTAAACGGCATAGCGTGATCCGTCTCGATACATTTCAATGTTTCCTGAATTAGAGAATCAGAGATTTCAAATAATGGATGAGCGATATCAGTTTTGTAGAAGAGATATATTTCAGGAGTCTAAAATCTGATAATACAATCCCATCATTTTTAGGAGAAAGATACTAAGCTTAGCAATTTATTGGTCTTAAAAAAATTGCCTTAACTAACCAACTTTTTTCTGAATAGGCCACTAACTTCTAGTTTATATTCTCGACTTTCTAAAGATTCATTCAATCTAATCTTTAGTCAATAGTTTATGGTACGCTGAACCTAAGTCCTTTCATATATAAAGTCATTATTCCCTCCAATTAAAGGTTTTTAAGGTTTGAGTAACTCACTGAATTTTTTTAGAAGATGCCTGATGTGTATGCTTCACTCAGAGATGTGATAATATATTTTTAAGAAACAGAACTTGCTCAAATTTCATAGCTCTTTGAAAAAATAACTCGATTCCCATTTTGTTAGTAGCTTGTATTTAAGCGCTGCACTGAGATTTCTGTTCCTACTGAAGATAATTTAAACAGCTTGTAAGATGAAATTATGAATATGATCATATTGAAAAAGTGCTTCTAATAAGTGAAACGGTTCAAGCCACTTTATAAAATAACTCCTGCATAATTTTATGGGCTTGCTATTTCAGGATTCTTTCATCCTTCCTATCGCATATTTGATTTCTATCAGCAGTAAGTCGACAAATCAGAAAAAGTTACTCCGAAACTTAGTCAGATCATTGAGTTTGCTGAAACTTATGCATAATATCTTGACCTAGAAGAATTATCTATTCCTTAATTTATTAATGACTCTAAATCACAAAATTGTCTTGAAAAACTCAGAATCAATCTAATGAGTCATCTTAAAGAACTGAGGATATAATTCTCCCCTTGCTAAGCGGATTTGGATTATTTATTCTGTGTCATCCTTTAGAAGAATAAATAATTGAAAATTACTGTCTCGGGCCTATCAGAAGAGACATTATTATCTATTTTCAAACCACTAAATTAAGAAAAGGCTCCTCCAAATAATACCAATCCTGCAAAAACTACTGGGTAAACTGAAATTCCTTTGCCTAACGAAGTTGATAATAAACAGGAGCCCATTGACCGTAAAGACAAAGATTTCCCTAAAGACGATCACGGCAGAGACTGGAAGTAAATATGCGATTTCTTAGAACCTCACATCAACTAACTAGATGAAGGGAAGAAAATCTAAATCTTCGAAGCTCTAAATGAGAACAGTTCAAGATACTATCTCTCTAAATTTAAGTTCAGTCCGACAATTATTTTCAACAAGAACCTCAATAAATTGAACGCTAGTAAGCTGTTTTATCCAAAAGTTGTCATCCCTGGAAACAAGTATATTGTGTAACTCTAGACTTTCTTGCAAAAAATTGATTGCATCTTAAGTGTGACTATTCTAGGAGAAAATGATTACATTTACAAGAGTCTGCTGCCACTTTACGATTCTCTGAAATGCATGCAGATATACGAAGATATTTTCTCGCATTCCAGTGCACTTATTTCCCAAGAAGATCTAGTGACAATAAAATTACCCGAAGTATTCGAGAATATGATATCTCTTTCGTTTAAAAGCAACAAATTCATCCTAAATGATCGAACGATTGAAAATATTCTCCACTAAAAGAAGAGGTTCTAATTTGATGAAAAAGGCACACACAAAAAGGATAAAAAGAATAAGAAAGCCATCAAACAGGAAGATAATGAAGAAGCAGAGGACCTAAAGGAAGTTTAAGAGGAAGAAGCTACAATTCAAGAAGAATAAGGGCTTGTCGATAATGAAGAAGAAATGGCATTGAATAATGAAGAAGAAGATAATGCTGAAAATTAAACATCGAAAAAGGATATTGGGAATAATAACTAATAAAATCTACAAGCAGACGTTGATGAGGATTCCAAAATTATCGATGAAGATCTGTTCAACCAAAGTAAGTGGATATCCAAGGAGAAACTTGCAGAGTTTATTACTTAATTCAAGAAACTTAAACTCATCAACTTCGGGGACACTTAGATCTCAACGGAGCACTTTACAACAGTGGATTTCGGAAACATCAATTTGAAGTTAGAGTTTATCGATCTAAGCAACTGCTCAGTTTAGAATCCAACAATCTTTCTCCGCTAATTCATCTAAAATTAAGAGAACTCCAAACAAGATTAAGCGCCGCTCAGGTAATAGCAAAATATTTCTTTATTGTTTGCTTAATATTTTTTTCCTGACTTTGAAAAATATTTCTTAGATTGCAGCTACAACGCTTTATTTCTTGTATTGCCTTTCAAAATAACTACCAATCAAATATTGAATTCGTAAAAGAACTCCTTGACAGCTCATACTTTAAGGATCACATCAAATATTTGAATATTGAAAATCTAATCTCTAAGCATTCTTAGAATAGTAAAGAGCTTATGAAGATACTATCTGCTATTATCAAAAAAGGAGACAACAAATTCTGTGTATCTTCATTTTTAATTACTCTCAATTAGCTTAGAACTGTCATTACAGATGCAGAATTAGATTTAGCTTCTCGTTCTTATAATTTGGTACAGTATCTGTCTCCTTATAGCTTCAGTAATGTGAACTATGGGTTTAACTACGTAATCCAGCACAGGAATGTGACTCCTAAATAAAAAGTCATGTACTTTTTGAATACAGATTTTCAGAAAAATCTATCTGGTATATCATTATATGAGATTTTGAATTTAATCTTCGAAGAAGACGTATTGCTGGAGAATGGAATCATCTTTGAAAATTATAGTGACACAATCGAAAATGAACTTGAAGACTTATCAAAGCAAATTCAGGAACTCTAAAAGATTCTCGACTCCTTTGTGGATAACTAAATTGGAGTGAATAGTAATTTGTACAGCTAAATCCGTGAGTACATGGCAGTTATGATTTCATAAATGGGAACTATTCCTGAAGCTTTCTCAACTGCCAAAGAAACGAAAGACTAGCTTTTCTCATATGAAAAGTAGTATTAAACTATTCACTAAAATTACATGATGTTTGCTATGAAAAACGAAGCAGGAGGCAAAAAGAAAGGAAATCTGGAGAGAATAAAAATGATGAAAGCTGATTTGGGAAAATGGAAGGGAGGATCAGCAACAGCAGAAGATGCAAAAAAGAAAATTAAGAACTTAGAAGAGAGAGGACTAAGTGAAAAAAAACTTTAATAATAGGAGAGACAAATCATCAGGACGATTCAGTATATTACCTTTCTGTGTGTTAAGTCAAGCTCAAGTTTTGACTACAATGAACTATCGAGATTATTGATGTTTGTTGAGAATCTCAACCTTGGGAATAACAGTTTCCTTAACTTCAAAGGGTTCAATAATTATGTTAAAAATCATATTTCTCCGTGGCTAGCGATGAACTAAGGCATCTAAAAGCTTAAAGAACCTCAAATAGCGATGAACAAATTTGATTTAAGTCAATCAAATCTCCGCAAATTAGTTAAATAAGGTCGGGAGGAAAATGAAGGAGATATCGAAAATACCTAGAAACACAATAATCTTGAAAATTTCATCGAGACTGATAATGAGTTAGATGATAAGATATTCGAGCATCTCTGCTTTTTTATTAAAGAAAAAATGAAGGGATTGCGCGTCATTAATCTGAGTGGACTGAACGTAAGCGATTCTTTTGCTGAACGGTTTAGTCTCATTCTCTCAGACGAAGACTAGCTTCCAAACTTAATCAGAATGAATCTTTCAAATAACAAGCGTCTTACAGCATTTGGAATGAAATATCTCTACTCAACCATAGTAGACAGAATTCCAAAGGGGTTCCGGTTAGAATTAAGCTCTACTTTCTCTGAAGTTTAGAGTTTAAAAACGAGAGTTGATGCGCTTGAAAAGAAACTAGATAAACTTTATGAAAGTTATGAAGCTAATCGGTTATCATAAACTAATTATCTTTCAAAATCAATTAGAGGCTTAACCAAGATGGCAACTTCCTTTTTATCACTTAAGAAGAATAATAAAGCACCAACTTCGATTTTAGGCGATGACGAAGAAGCTAATCAAGGGCTGAAATACTCTTAGCATGATCTGAATAAAAATGTAACCAAACCTAAAGAAATAGATGCTTAAAAGTTTGCATCCAAAGAGCAAGAAGAGAAAATTAAAATTGGGGATTTAAATATTCCTGAGTAAACTCAAAATGAAGCTCAGAAAATTGTAAATTTTTTCAATATTTATTATTAATCTTCTTTACAAATTTTGTAGAAAATAATGGTTTAAAATATTCAATTATTTTGTTTATTAGATGGAAATCTACCGCAAATAATCTATTGAAGAAAACGACTATGCTCTTGAGATGACACAATAAGAGTACTTAACATTCCAAGAGTACTTAAGGCGCTGTTCTGAACAAGTTGATAAATTTGACAGCTTTGATGAACAAGTAGATCTAACTTCTTTCCTGAAGAATGCAACAAATATCGGGTTTTATTCAGCGATTAACTCATTTGTGATAAAAAACTGGCGCACTCATTACATCAAAATCATTTCCATTGCCCTTGTGCTTTTTCCATTTACGTTATTTCACTTGCTTTAAATAGCCACTAGCAGAATAAATATGATCATAAGCACTTACACGTTTGATTCCTACTTCTCCTGCTTCAATAGCAACAAAAAATATCGAATTCTAGTAGATAAAAAGGTTCCGAGTACAATCACTTCTGAAGATTTCTATTTCGATAAGGATGTTGCAATTCTAGATCAAGTCATCAGTGGCAAGGACATTCAATTCACTGATGTAAGACTATTTCTCCTTGATTTTGAGATAATAAATAAATACTTAATCCCATACTACCTTTGCAGCCTTTTAACTTTTTGATTTATTTTCGCCTTCAGACTGCTTCAAAAGTGAAACTTAAAAAAATCGAATATTTCTTAGAAAATCCAACCTCAGAAAATTTGAAGCAGATTAAGAAAGAAAGAAGAAGTGAAGTCTAGTTTAATATGCTAAACTATCTGAATCACATTTCAATCTTTAATCTTGTAGTATTTCAGATTGGCTTAACAATCCTCTATCCTATCTATATTAACTCACGAAAGACACCTGAAAACTGCAGTTCCTCCTCTGCAATTTACGATATTCCTATTTATGTGTTCCTTCTTCTATCTTGTGCCATGGAAATATTTCTCCTTGTACACACTGAGAGGATTATAGGATCACAGTAGATATTTACTACAAAAAGTCTTAACGTGATATCTCTTCTGGAGTCTTCTATCATGGCCAAATATGATTTATACACCGATGTGGTATTTGCTTTGCAGGTGACAACATGTGAAAAACAAAAATCTAGAGATCTTGGGATAATTTGTCTGGTTATGATACTAATAAACTACTCAATTTCCTTCTGGACACAGCGTAGTTGCTTTGTTGAAATTCTGCGATATAAAAGGAAAAAACCAGGTGAGATACACAACACTGCTTTCATCAATCAATACACCAAGCTTGCTTTAATCTAAGAACTCAACGCTTTTGGCACAGTGTTAGATCGTTTCTCAACTTCTTCAGCTTAAAAACCCTTCTTCAATTTCTCTTTCCTCCAAGGAGTTATGTTCCCTCAAGTCATTATCTCTAAATTCACCAGGGCCTTTGTAGAAGATATTCCATAAATCATAATACTGCTTATCTTTAATTTCCGATAATAAGAAATCCTTGGAAGCGAGTTTTCATTCTACAATTGGACTTATTTAAGAGTAAAACTTATCAATCTGTTTTGTTACGAATTTAATAATTTTTAATTATCTTTCAAATTAGTTTATGCCTCCTCCAACATTTCTAATTTATTTTTTGTTTAAAGGTCATCCTTTCGTCACTTCTGAGTTTATACAGTGCTTTAACTCATGCGTGGCATGCAAAACCAAGTGTCTTTAAGACGTATATGTTCTCCGAATTTTTGGCTTTCATCTTGAATGGCTAGAGTGGCTATAAAATAGATCTTTAGTTTGAAAATTTCCGATAATCTTACAGTTTCGAATCGATTTATTCCAAAATAAAGCAATTTACTCATGCTTTCCCCATCCCAAGCATCTCGGAATCTTCGAAAAAGCGATAAAACATTAGTGTAGCCCTCAATAACAAACCATCTCAAAGTTAAATTAGCATGGAGAGCTAGAGTTAACTCCTTGATGGCATGTCTCAAGGCGAACCATCAGTTCATATTACTTCAAATCATACTCTTCGCTCGGTTGCATAAAGACCTGCATCTTCATCAACTTAATAAAGAAGAATGTCGTCATCTTCGATTAATGACAAAGATTGTAAGTCCAAAACCGATCTTCATTTTAAACCCTTTATTTTATTTTTATCCTAACATAATATCTTGTTTTTTTAAAGTGGAAGATGGTAGCACCAAAGAAAGAAAGTAAAAGAAATATCAAATTTAGATCACCAATTATAAAGAAGATTTGATTGGTTTCTTATGCACAAATGGACTCACACCTGAAGAATTCTTCAAGTGCAAAGAAGAGACTGAGATGAAGAAAAAAAAGTCGGTTAAAGATTCCAGCTAAAATCTCAATAAACCAAAACTTATGTGATTTACAACAACAATCTAAGTCTCTACATAGATGTTTAATTATTTTTTGATTATTTCTTTGAAACAATCATTCTTAAAGAGGGGGTATTAATGGCATAATCTTTAAAAAAGCAATAAAAAAGTTTAATAAAAAAGGAAAGACCTTTTTTTTGAATAATCTATTGAAGTTATTTGTTTAATGGAGCCTCTTTTCTGTGAATTGAACTAAGAATCCATTCAGATTGTGTTTGCTGAAGTTTAGTTTGTGGCAATCTTAAGTTTCTAATTTACTGAATGATAGATAGAACAATTTATTTATTTTTTTTGAAAGAGAAAGAAATTTTACACAGAAAATACATTTTTTTGTTTTGTTTTGATTGATCAATAGAAAAATTACCCCCCCCCCTCCCCCCCCGCCCTTTTTTTGTTCAATTTAAGAAATTGCTTATGAACAAACATATCAATTTTCTTGGAATGTTTATGCAAAATAGATATCTTTAACAAAATAAAGTAAGATTGTTAGGTTTTGACAGTTACTGGGCTTGTTTTTGCTGAGAAATCAGGTTTGAATGCTTATTCATTTCATTATTTATTTAGAGTTTCTACTGAGTAATTCAAATTATCGTTGTTTCTCATTTTCTCATGAGGAGGAAGAGATAAAAGCATTCATTTTTGCTTTCAAAAGCCAAAGAGTGCAGAACGCTAGAGCTAATGTTGTTTAGAGCCTACATAAATAGCCTGAGATGAACCCAAAGTGTATGTTCACAAAGACCAATAACCTACAAATAAAAAAAAGAAAAGTTGCTACAACTAGAGCTTAAGTAAATGGCATGATGTAAGATAAGAAGAACAGCGAATTGAAAGCATAGACAAAAGAAATATAAATGAATGTTGCTTCAGATCTAGAAAGGCTTCTAAGAAATATTGTTGTGCTTGTTTCTTCTAGAATTGGAGAGAGGATCAAAGCCAAGAATGAGACTATTAGCAGTTGATTTTTTTCTAGATTAATGGGGATAACTACTTATTCAGGCACTAAGAAAGCAGGAGTAAAGACATGAATACTAACAAAGGTAATAAAGATGATGGAGACTGATAAGAATCCAAAAGCACTTCCTATAAGGATTTGTTTTTTTACATCTGGCTGTTCTGACATAAACAGAGTGAGAGAGAACACAGGTCTTATTTTAGCGCAAGCATAGAGAAGAGGCAGAATAAACAGGTTGAAGAATTAGTAACATATCAGGCAAAATATGAGATCATTCCGAACCCAAAGGTTAATGTAGATTGTCAGAGCAGGGCTGATAAAAATAAGAAAAAGGATCATTCTTTCATATCCATTGATCCCGAATTCATCATGACGAAAATGAGTCACAATCATGTGCTTATTTGGTTTTGTTTATTATGATTAGTTCTGCTGATACTAATTTTGATTTATCAAATACAAAGTGAATACTGCTTAGAAGGAGTAAATTAATTAATAAAATAAGTACAAAAGGATCAAATTCTTCCTCACAAATATTTAAAAAACTACTACAAGTTTACAACATTTTATGGAGAAAGAAACAGAAAATAATACAAAGAGTTCACAGTACTTTTCAATAAACTTTTCGTTTTGTTATGAAAAGCTCGACTTTATCTTATTGAATTATTTACTTTCTTTCCTTTAAGTGATAAAATTCCTTAAAAAGGTGATTCAATTTGAGTGACGGCAAGCAAGATAAAAAATCACTGCGATAATCTTTCACTGCAAGAAACAAGCATCTAGTATAAATGATTTTAATGATAGATAGATTATTTAATTTGTAACAAAAAAATGAAAGAAACATAAACTAAAAAATACTATTTCAAGCTGGTTATCAGCAGATATCTTTTTTTGTTAACAAATTGAGAAGAAAGACATCATTATTGTGGACCCTATTTTTATTGAGAAGGATTCTAGGCAGAATCTATTTGCTTTTTAATGAATGAAAACGCTCCTGCCAATCCCTATTAAATCATATTTATTTCAATTATTATTATTAAATGGAAATAACATACAAAAATAATTTACTGATTTGACTGACTCATAGCCTTTTTTCGCTGTCTCTGCACTTTTCTCTTTCATCACTTGTAGATTTTACTAGAATTCAGGGTCATGATATTTCTCATCTGCTTTCTTTATTGCATTCTTGGTCATCTCTCCCGCTGCTTTAGTAGCTTCCGCAGTCTTTTTATAGGCTATGCTGAAGAAACTTTTCATTTGGTCTACAACTTAATCTATTTCATCTTTTTGTTCTCCATTCTAATTATTTTAGCTGCGAATTCCTTGGTTATTTTGCATGCTATCTAACCACATGATAACAAATTTGGTATTAGATTGAAGAAATTCAAAAGAACTATTTCTAAAGGTAAATAGTTTTATTACTGATAAAATTTGGATTCTAAAAGGAAGCGAGTTCAAGAGCTTCTTCTTGAGAAGGGGCAGATGGAACTGGGCTGCCTTCAGCAATGCACTTAAGCTATTCATTAATTTTTTAATAAATAAACAGTTATTTCTATTATTTTATTACCATTTCGCGATAGTATATTCCAGCTTTTGTCTTGTATTTAAAATCCATAGGAGCATCTTTAGGCATATTATAGCTTTCAAAAAACTTTCTTAGTTTAGCATTTCCTCCTTGGAGCATGAGATTCATCTATTTCTATGTCCAAGAATCCATATCCACTGAACGCATAAAGGAGACATTGACTCCGAAACCTCTATGTACTCCTGAACAATTTAGACACAAGAAAATACCGTTGTTAACAGAAGCCCAGGCATTCGAATTAGCTCCACATTCGAAGCAGTATTTGTTAGAAGGATCAGAGCAGATCTTCTCAAAAATTTCAGTTTACAGTTGCACACTGATCATCTACATTGTTCTCTTAGTTTTTTGTAATTTAAGGTAATTTTTTGGTAATACTCTTTTCCTTCCAAAAATTTTAATTTTTCCTAAAGATAATTCAAGATTTTTCCTATTTTTGTCAATCTATATCATCCCTATGCTAGATAATTATTTGATTCAGTCTTCAATAATCTCAAAACACTCTTTAAGCTTGGAAATGAATAGAGATAATTAATAAAGCAATCCCTTCCCTTAGCTTATGATAATAAAACTAATCTCCGTTATTTAAGATAAAAACAATCAAGAGAAACAAACTAATTATTTGTTGGCTTGGGCTGTGGCGGATATGAATAATCTTCAAAAGACTTATTATTCAAACTCTTTAAAAAAAAATTATTTTCCAGAAAGCGATGTTGCACTGTTCGGTAGCATAAATATCTCTCTTTCACACTTTATTTTTTTTAAAAATCAAATTAAATAAAATAATTCTATGTGGTTCTTTGAGAGACATCATACAATCACACACTTTTGAGACATGAAAATGCTGCTTCTAACAATAAGAAATCGTTCAGTGAGTAACACCAGTTGGATAAGGATGCTCAAATGGTCTACGTTGTTCGAGATAATCGTTGACATTTCCATCTGGTCCTCTGGAATCTTGTGCAGGTCTAACCTAACCAGCTCTAGTTTTTCTGAACACAGAAAGAGCAATTTCAGTCATTCTTTCGATCGAGAAAGCTTATCCGTCTCTCAGCTTGGCCTTTTCAGCTTTGACAGCATCGCTGTTTTACAATAAAAATCATTTAAAATTGTCTATTGAATCGAATCTGCTGTTTATTGTAAAATTATTATTACTCAAGCTGATCAAGAACTTCTTGCTCAAATGTCTTTTCACCTTTTTGAACAGTCTCATATTGCTCGTTCTTCCAAGCAAGATGCTCATTTTACAAGGTGTAAGTGAATAGCTGGTAAGGATGCTAATTGTAAGAAACCAGTTCGAAATCTCTATCTAATTGATCAATGAATCTTCGTTCCTGTTTGTTTGTAAAAAATGCAATGAATTCAATGTCTAACCAATATTGCTTACACCACCATGCTTGATCTAATCAGTCAGACACTGAGAATCATAAGGCACCAAGAAGAGTGATCTAAGACCCAAGATGAAAGTTTCCTATTTTTAAGTAAACAAAGAAGAAATTACAATTTTTGATGCAAATATTATTGATTAATCAGCTATTATTTAAATGAAGATGCACTATACTTATTTTTAAATGTACCTCAAGTTGTTTATCTCCAAGGAAGTATTGCTTGCAATGTCTGGATAAATTTCTGTATGTTTGCACATCTAAAGAAAGAAGTTTATTATTGTGATCAAGGAGATTAAAGATAACAATTACTTCTTAGGAATGAATGATGGTCATTTCTGCATCTGATGGCCATAGTGAATTCACCATAAGAAGGTCTTGGAGCATTGAAGTTCTTTGGGTGCCAGTTATTCCTTGAAACAAGCAAGTTATGGTATTAAATAATGCAATAAAGTGTTCCTCACTTCCATCCAGCTCTTGTCCAGAATATTGATTTATTTCTGATCTTGTAACCCATTTTTTGGATATTTTGGCAGCTAAAAAATTTCTATTTCTTATTAATTTGTTTCTTTCTTCTTTTATTGAAGGATAAAATACCTAAATAAATAATCTTTATTTCCTGCTTTGAGATGTTCTTCACTCTTTTTATTTGCAATCAACTATTTATTTTCAAAATGCATATGGCAAGAAGGCTCCTCTCTCTCTTAATCTTGGAGCATTGAATTTGCTACTTCTTTTTTATTACTAAAATAAAAGAATGATATTATTCGGAGGTTTGCTTCAATTTTTTTTTTACAATAATGTTGTTTTGAATGCAAATAACTTAATTTGTAAATGTTTGAGCTTAATATTATGTTTTTTTTTCTTCCTTTTTTCGTTACTTGCAAACATTTTTCTTTTTGATTATCTTCTCATTAACAAAAATGATATTAACAAGACTAGCTGATTATTTTTGAAAACCTATTGTTTTCTATGCTGCTAAGATAAAGCATAACTATCTTGAAATTACATACATAACTAATTGTATTCATGCTAGGGCAAGACACTTCTTCATGAGCATCTTGGAATCGAATTCGAGTTCGGAAAGAATCATCAGTTCCTATTTTGGAGATTATTTAGAAGAAAATAATAACAAATAGAGAATTATTTAGAATAAGAAAGAGGAGAACCCTCCCCTTTCCCAAAAAAGGCATTGATTTTCAATTCGTTACGCTAAGGTATTCAGTAAATTATCTCTCATTTTTAAAAATATTCTCAGCAAAACTAAAAGTTTCCTTAATGGCTTCTTATTCTGCAACGAGATTCAAGATCCTAGCACAAAACAAATGATAAGCATAAATGAGAATGTTTGTATTAAACTAACTTACTAAGTATGAAGAGGAGATTGAGCTGTCATGTATTTCTCCTTGAGATTCTAAAGAGAAAGCGTATCTTGCTCGTGATTGTTTAATTCTTGAGTTAATGCTTAAATTCCTTAATTAGTTGCAGTGATTTTCTCATCAATATCTTAATTCACTCTATGAAGCACAGCAGAATTGAGCTGAAGCTGATTATGATGAACCATTACTTTGCTCAAATTATCTTAGAGTGTTGCAATATCTTGTCTGATGTTTTGTTGAATACTCTCTAGTTCAGTGTTTACTTTTACAAATAAAGTTAAATCTTGTATTGAAAAGTATTAATAAATGGATTATTTACCAACTTTAACAAGATCACTGTTCTCATTTGGTTTCTCTAATAACTTAAAAATAGGAGCCTCTGAATTCTTATAATTTGATACAGCTTATTGCTCTTATTAAGGCATAACAATCGGGAAAGGAACAGGAAAATTAGCTGGAAATAGTCCCGTTAGTTCCCTGGTATTCTTATTGATCAGGGGATAGCTCATTTTGAGGATATTTACATATCCTGCAAACAGTTTGGACTGACAAAACACAATATATCTTAAAGCTATTGAATCAAGTAGTAAAACACTTACAATGTTATTCTCGCTGTTCCAAGTGGAGAGATCTAGTGTGATTTGATAACTTTATGAATTAGATCTTATCATTGTCAAATATTGTTACAAGACATCAAGCTAATAAGCTAATACAAAAGCAAAAATTAAAACCAGGTTAAGTCTTGTTTTTTCATACGATTGTGGTTGACGAAGAAGAAGGTAGGCGCTGAAACAGGGAATTGCTAGAAGAATATTATTTCTGTCTGAATGTTTAATATTTTGTTTTATGTTATAATCTCCACTTGCAATTTAACAACAAAAACAACAAAATATTCCATGAATTGGCCTAAAAAGTCTTTAATCTTCTTACCTGGTCCTGAGAGCATTATTAGATTCTCTTTTTGATTGCCGATTTCTTCAAAAATTTCAAATTTAAAAGTATATTATTGCGGAGTCATTTTAACTGATTCGTTCTTACATTGCTGATAGATACTGCATGAGAAATTCTTGTTTTCTTAGAGGAAACTCGATATCTTTGAAACCAGGATTTCTCTGTTTATGTTTAGAATATGAAAAGAATAAATCCAAGAATATGAACACTTACGGTCGCTTGTAGTTGCATTGATATAATAACTATTGCATGATTTAAAGATAGACGCAAGAGTATCTGTTTGATTCTTTCTCTGTCTCTCGACTATTTCTTTAATTCTTTATTTTGTTTCCAGACAAATTATTATAATAAAGGCACCTGATGAAACGCAGTTAATGAATCTTTCTTCTAATCTATATCATCCAAAAAATTCTGAGATGAATTAAAGCAAGCTAAGGTGTAATATTTTAAATTAAAAAATCCTTCATCATAAAATAGTACTTCGAAAAAAGGAAAAAAAAAGATGAATAAATACTCTAAAAAACTTAAAAGAAAATGTTAGATAATTAATGCAAATAATGCTGTAAACAGGGTTGTGAGTTAATAGCTGTTGAAGATAGCAAATGTATTGGGAGTAAGAAAGTTGAAGTCAAGAAGTAAAAGTAGAGGATTAGAGACAAACTTCTTCGAATAATGATTTTTTTTTTGGAGATTCTTTATTTGTATTTATGATCGATAGAACGAATTTAGTTTAAACAACATTTTTTCTTATAAGCATCAGGGATATGATGATATGCTTTAATAAGATCAACCAGCCCTTCAGCAATTAGCAATGAAGAGAACTCAAATCTCTATTCTAATTGGATGATATTTTCAAGATAGATATTATTGAAGATTTAAGAAAGCATTCCTATTAAATTAGAAATCATTTGAGTTGTAGTAGGGCGATATCTCAAAATGGGTTTATTTTCTTCAAGGCTATTGAAAAAGATAGAATACGACTTTATCTAAGGTTATTATTATATTTTCATGTCGGCTTTCTTTGTGAACCTTGCTAATATAAATTAAGTTCTCAACATAGCGCTGAAGAGTGTATGATACGGCGTTTTGATTAAGGCTAATGTTACAAGTTAGCAAATAACTTATGTTGAATTGTTTAACTATCCAAAAGCGATAATAATATTGCTTTGAGTGATGTAGTAGACTCTTAAGAATGAGTTAAGATTCAAAAGTGTGATTTTGGATTTGATTTTATTACTCATCTAACATAATCACTCTTTCTTTTAAATGAAATGAATCTAAATATTTCTAATTGTTCTTTTGAAATTCCAATCATTACTTAATGTTTCATTGATAAATAAAAGCAAATTAGCAATATTTTTGATAGGCCAAATGCTTTCTGATCATATAAAAATAATTCATTTGATAATTTCACAGTGAACTACGATACAAAGGAAATGCAATAGCTGTTACTGGAAGCACTGTGGCTACAGAAAGACATGCTAAGCGTCTCTTTGACATGACTGATAATTCTTATGGCGTTCGATAGATAAATTATTCGATTCTTGATTCTCTATGCACTCTCTTCATCACGTAATTCAACAATCCTCCAAGATAATAAGTACTGTCGAAGACTAATTTGTAGTGGGCACTTTTTTCAATCAGAAAGTTGATTTTCTAAATATCTGCTTCGTAGCTGTCTCCAATGAACGTAGCTCTTATTAAGGAGAGGATATAAACAATAAAAAAGAATGTCACCCCGCAAAGATCGTTTTCCATTCCAATATCGATCCCACAGAACTCACGATATTTAAAGTAATTCTTCGAGTTTTCTGCTGATCTTCGTAATACTGCTGGTACCTTATTTGAGTTGAACGATCTGGAGTTTTTCAATATTTTTATGCTTTCCTTGCTGATTGAGAAGAAAGTACTCATATCAATCCATCTGGCATCTCTCATTTGCTTGAAATTTAAGTGGAAAGGGATGCTTTCATAGGAAGCCCAAAGGAAAATATGTAAGGTTATGTAGACTGCTACATCTTTAGATGTTTAATGGACGTAGAAGTTTTTAGGTAATTTTCCTAAATAGAGAGTATTCTTTGCTCCAAAATGAAGGCCTATTTCTTAATTAGCTTATCTTATCACAGCTTCAAAATCATTCTCCCCTCCTCTTGCAGTGCCTCCAGGAAATGCTATTTATCCGCTACTTAGTTCATTAAGGTGAAAAGCTCTTTGTACAAATACACATTGAAGTCGTAAATCTTCATGATCAAGCAGTGCTTCGTCTAATTGCTAAGATGGCAATACATTTTATTAAGGATCAGAGTAGTTGAAGTCGATAGTCATGCTGCTTAATTTTGCACATAATTCAGCGCATTTTGAGTAAGAAGGAGCGATTCTTAATAGCAATGCAACACTCGATTGGAGTATTTTCCCATGTGTGCTAAAGTATGTTTTATATCTGTCTGCCGCTTGAGTTTCTCGAACAAGACTGAGTAGACAGATTCTTTCCATTGGAGTAGTACTCTCTAAATTATATTTTTGATTGGACTAATTTGAAAGATAAATTAAAAAGTAATAATATTTTGTCAGGGAGAACTGAATAAATATTTTAGGATAAAAAAGGAGGGGAGTTAGTTCTAAATGAATCAGATACGCAGCAGAATATTATGCATCAGTTATGTTATCATCTTAAATCTTTGAAATTTATCTTTGGATAAATATATTTTTGTCAGATTAGCCAAAAACACTAATTAATATTTGGAATCCAAATAATTGATTCTTCTTAATTGACTTTTTTCTCAATTCAATAAATATGAAAGACAAAACTAAAAGATTTTTTTGGATATTTTCAGAAATGAAAATCAACTTTTAATAGGTATGTTGTTTTTTTAGAGGTAGTGGTGCAGCAAGAGAGGCGAAAATAAATTATAATGTTATCTTGAAAGACCCCCAAAGTAAAAAATAAGAAATATGACAATAGAAAAATTCAAGAATATTTTAAGGGTGACAAAACATAGAAATTATTTAGGCAGGGAGAAGAAAATCACTTAGATTTAGGACCCGATTTTAGTTCAAAAAAATCTTCTTGTCAAATAAAACCATCTGACTATATATATATAAGCTAAGAAGGAATTGATAAAACCAGTAAAAGTATGAGCCCTGAAGAATGTGCTAATAATTAAGCACTAGGAGATCAGAATAGCGAGAATACTAAAAAATAAGATACATCTGTAATGTGTGAGGAAGCAGTTGAAAAGTCTAGTATTCTCGCTGGAATGAGTAACTGCAGAATAGTGAATTAGGACAAAAAAGCACCTGCGTTCATAAAGTAGATTACAAAAGAAAAATAAAAGAAAAAGAAGAAATTGAGAACCTGTTTCAAATAACTTGGAGTATGTCCGCTTATTCCAGAATAATTAGTTTTCTTATTGAAAGGAAATGTCCTCCTTGAATTAAATAGAAACGCTGATGATTAAGATTATGTGCCGATTGGATTTAAAATGAACCCGCAAAATAAATGGAAACCAATTTAAAGAGTCATAGAGCATAACAAACATGGCTGCATCGAGATTCAAGTGGATAATCTCTTTAAACCTGAGGAGGATTTCACTTTTATCATCAAGATCTTGAATAGTTATGGAGAGCAAAAGTACCGCAATATTGCACTCTGCTTAGAAAAATACTAAAAAATTATTCAGGGAACTAAAGAATTAGAGATTCATATGGCTTCTCAGTCTCAACCGTAGATTGACAATAAAGACGACAAGACTAAGAACATAAATAACCCAGAATACGAGAGAGCTTTTTACTAATAGTTTTATGAGCGAGCGATGGATGTATTAGGCTCAATGAACAAAGGCAACGATAAAATTATCTTTGGATTTACGATGGGTAAATTCGACAAATTCGGATTTTTCTAAGATATGTACAATTTTGGGGTCAACACGAATTTTCTTTGGCTACTTGGAAGCGAAATGAACTCAATGTCGAATATATTCATGCGAAATGGTTGGCTAGAAATCTTTGATCAAGAAACTCGCATACAAAACTCGCTGAACTTTGTCACATTAATTAATAAAGAATTCGAAGCTTAATAAGCAAAACTTTCTTCAAATTGGTAATAATCTCAGAAAGAACCGTCTAAAGTTGAGGCAGCAAATAGTCTTCAAGAGAATTTGTCAGAAAGTATTGATATTGTTGTGAATTCCTTTGATTAAATCAAGATCCCAGCTAAACTAAAAATACATGATATTAAAGTAAACCAATTCGGAATAAGAATCACAGTAATAGATGTGAGTCCAACGATGATCCAGCAAGTCCATTCGATTAGAGAACAATAAGTAAATAACAAAAAGCAAGTCAATTACATTTAAATGTTTGATCGATAATTAACATACACTTCTGAATCTCAAGCTTTCCTTGAAAAATTTTACCCTCACCATCAGCATCTTAGAAATCTTCCTGATTCATTTGATGTCAGTCTTCTTCCTTCAGTTCGTTCTTCGATCGAAAAAATGCGTTGTAATTTCAGATTAATTCCAAATGTCTGAGCATCTCTCTTTCTCTCTCTCTCTCATATCCTTCTATTTTTTTCCTCTCCTATCCTTCAAATCCTCCAAAGCTTTAAAAAAGTTATTAATATACCAAATAATCTCAGTTAATTGAAGTAGTATGTGTAAATTTAGCCTAATTGTTTTTATAAAATTAATTAAATAAATATCAAAGGCTGGATTCTTTTTGAACCAATATTTGTCTTAACAAACAACAAAATAGACACAAATTTTTTAGATAATTGTGTCAATTTTTTACTCTTTAAATTTTAATTTCAAAACATGATCATTCTAATTCAACTTCCTTTTTGAATTAGAATCATGGATTGGATTATTTTTTTTATTCTCTTAACTTCTCAAAAATATTTCAAGCCTGATAGCTATCTTTCGATTTGCGCTATCTGCTGTCATTTAATGGTATAAATAGATATCTACCCAATCTAATTCCGAGTTGTTTTGAGAAAAGGAAGCTCAGCTCAAGCTCAGCACGTTTCCTTATCGTAATTTTCTCCAGATTGCTTTGTAACTTTCAGATTAAGAAATTCTTCAGCGCATGTTGGATGTATTCCTACAGTCTCATCTAGTTAATGCTTGAAAAGTTTCATTTTAAATGCTACCGAATATCCTTGCAAGATTTCTCCAGCATTTGGACCGAAATAGTGCATGCCAAGAATATGCAAATTGTCTTTTTTATTGCAAATAAGCTTAACATATCCCTTTCTTTTGAGGACATTTCCATCAGAATCATATTAAAATGAAAGCTACTCTTCCAAAGGAATGAATTTAGAGTGGTACACTTCAATTGATTCCGTACCAAAAGTTGAAATAGCCTATTCTTCTGTCATACCAATACTTCCATACTCCAAAGGTGTAAACACAGTTGTTGCAATATGAGAATAGTTCATTTTATGTCTCTCTTGTATTGATTGGTTATTTTTCAAATTATAAATTCGATTTGCTAGTAACCTTCCTGCCATTTATGCTGGAGGAGTCAACTCAGGCACACCTGAAAAATCAATAATTACTTATTTATTCATTAAAAAAGTTAATTTTATGTTGCTATTTTTGTTACCTTTTAAGACATCTCCAAGACAGAATATGTTACCCCTTGATGTTTTCTCGCTGTCTCCATCAAATCCTCCTATTATCTTTACATTTTTAAGAATCATAATCTCCTTTTAAAAAACATTATCCATATTAAAGAGTTCTAACCTTTTTAGTTTATGAATCTGTTTTTATCCCTAGAGTTTGTAGGTTCAAGAGCGATGTATTGGGAGTTCTACCAACAGCTTGCAAGATCGTATTAAATGTATCACATTTTTCTTCAGAGTCTTATTTCGCAGGATCAGCGTGTTTGTAGCAAACTTTGAAAAGGTTATTCGAAGTATTTTCTTTGTGAATCGAGGTTGGTAGGGATTAGTCAATGAATTTGACTTTGTTAAATTGTTTCATATCATCAACAATCATCTGAACTAGATCCTAATCGAAATCCTTTAGGTATTTACCTCTTGTCATAACAGTTGTGTCGTAGCCTAGATTACTTAAAAATCCTGCACTTTCAAGTGCTACATATCCACCTCCAACAACTAATGTTTTACCAGGTGGTCTTTTGAGAGAAAATATATCATCACTCGAAATAGAATGCTAGTGGCTATTGACACATCCACTTAGGAAAGTAGGCCGCCCTCCAACTGCAATTACAATGTAGTCTCCTGTAACTTTGTTCTTGGAAATTTGAGAAAAATCTTATTCTTGTATTGCTTTAATTAACTCATTTTTGTCTTTAGAAAAATACACTGTGTGTTCATCAAACAGCGTCGCCAAGGCATTCTTGTAAGGTATATTTCGATTTATTAGCTGCGCCTCAAAACCAAGGTTTAGATCACTGATGTAGTTTTAAATATTAGACACGAGCTGTCTCCATTTGAAGTTAAGCTTAGGTGTTTTATCTGAAACAGATGATGGTTGCTCAATTGCAAACTACTAACTATTTCCCTATCCAAAGCCAAACTCACTCTATTTCGCAAGATTATCCTTAATCAGAGAAGCTGTGTGAAATAACTTCTTAGGTATGCAACCAACATTCACACAAGTTCCTCCAAGTCCCCATCTTGTACCACTGATCAACAATTTAAAGTTAGTTTAAAGTGGATAAGCTCTGACTAGTTTTGAAGTTACCTATGAGAAGGATCAACGAAATCGAAAACAATAACCTTTAGTCCAAGTCTACTGGCTTCCAAAGAGAAAGACAAACCACCACTACCTCCTCCAATCACTATTACGTCATAATGATTTGCATTTTCTTGAGAATCAATTTGTTTTTCCTCAGTATCTTTTTCTTCTTAATCATCTGAGTTGATTGCATAAGGAGGATATTCCACAGGTGTAAAGAGTTCTGAATTGTTATGCTAAAATGAAGAACCTTTCTCACCCGGCTGATTATTAGAAGATGCAGTGAAGTTCTGAGAAAATTGAAAAGAACCTTAGTTTTATTGATGCTACTGAGTTGAAAAGAACCATCTTAGCCCAGCTGTCTTGATTCTTTCAATTTTCCGAAACATCAAAAAAGAACTTTCTCTCGATGTTTTGAAATTCTGATAATGAATTAATTTTTGAGTATGAACGAATTTCTTTAATTTTCTTCAGAAAAAAACAGGAAATTTTCATTTCTTATGATCAATCAAAGTTAGATGGTCTTTTGGTATAAAAACTAAGGTGTGAACTTTTAAAGAAAAACAATGAAAAATGAAAATGATTTCTTTATTTCATAGATATTGATGAATAAGAATTCAACTTTAATTAGATTGTTTTAATATTTCATGATTTTAGAGCTAGACGGAACAACGAATTAAATGGGATAGATATTGAGAACAAATATGAATTGACCACCACTGATAGTTTATGAATATTTTCTTCGATAAACTTAATATTTCTTATCAGTCAGGAATCACATCATATGATACTCATCTGAAGAAATCTGTTTGAAGTAATAATGAAAATCAAAGAGGAAATTTAAAGAAATTAAATACGAACAATAGCGAATATCTTGAATGCGAAAGGATAGACTGTTAAGCAGTGGATCAGCTGTTTCGGAAAACAGCGATGAAGCAGACGTAGAAAGAGACCTAGTTACCTCATAGATTATTGTTAATGTGACTCACAACAATCTGTATATCTTCAAATATAAGTATATTTTCCTAGCAGCAGTTTCTTTCCTAATGATCGGAGCATACTACAACTCACTCTTCCAAGGATTCATCAAAAACTAATTAAAAGAGTCTATGGGTATTTCTAATGGATAATACCATACTCTTGTTACTATCCCCCATATCCCTAACATAATACTCCCTATCTTAGTCGGCCCTCTCATCGACATCATTGGCATACGCAAATGCACAGTTATGTTCACTCTTCTTATCTTCATCGGGATGCTTTTCATCTTGCTCTCCATATTTCCTTAGAGTTTTGGAATGATGCTTTTTGGAAAGATCCTCCACCAAATAGGCACTGAGAACACACATATCACGCAAAGTAACTAGACTTTTTAAATTATCTCTGAAATATCCATTTAAAGTTATTTTTCTGAACTCATTTGAATAATTCATTATCAATAAATTAAGATTTCAAAGAAAAGGGTTTTTAAATAAGTTTCATTGTGATTTAGGAAAACAAATGAAACAACTTTCTTTTTCTAACATTTTTTGCTGTTAAAACAGGCACACTGATTTCCAAATGGTTTAAGTTCTCCAACATCGCATTTGCCTTCGGATTGTGCTCATTTGTCATTAAACTCGCTAGTAGCATGTCAGGAATTGGATATCCTTTCCTCTATGAGCAAGACAATAACTTATTTTTACCACTAATGATCGGTCTTAGCTTATGCATAGTCAGCTTGATAGGAGGCATCATAACCGTGTACATGGATAAGAAATCTGAGTCTTTTGATGCCCCACAGACAATCGAAGAGAACGAAGAATTTACCAAACAAAAAACAAAGTTCTCAATCTCAGACATTAAAAAATTCAATGTCTTATACTGGCTTCTTGTCGGAGTGATTTTTCTAATCTGGGGCAGTTTCTACTGTTTTCAAAATTATGGGTAGAGTATCTTGATGAGTAAATTTGGTTTTAGTGAAGTTGAAGCAAGCTCGTCTCTTTCTCTTCTGTTTTTCTTCGGAATGGCTTCTCCTATTTTTGGATTCTTATCTGATAATTATGGTCACCGCGCGCAAGTAATCATCGTCCTAACGTTTCTCATAGCACTTGGATTTTTCTTAATGCTCGTAGCTCCCTAAGAAGAGGCAGATCAGAATTAAATGAAAATCTTAGTTTATTTCTTTTTAACTACCTTCGGAATAGCTATTGGGATGGGAAATGCATATCTTTTCCCAAGTATTCCATTAATAGTTGACTCCAACTATCTCGGAACTGCTTTTGGGATAAGCTATGCGAGTAAAAATGCAGGAACGTTTTTTCTGTCTTTATTTGGAGGAATCATAATAGGATCAGAGGATGAGCATTACAATATGCTGCTTCTGTTTCTCCTTTTGTTTCTTTTAATTGCATTATTGTTAGCTGCATTTGCATTAATAAGTGACCGAAAGTGTAAGGGGCTTCTTCAAACGCCGAAATAAATATCTGACAAGAAGGAATTCAATCGCGCAGCAAGTATCGAAGTTTGATTAAAAATAACTGCAATAACTCTTCTTTTTTTTGTATAAGAATTTTGATATTTCATTGCATATCGAACACCAATAAATTATGATTGCATTTTTGTGTAAAAGATAATTATTGACTTTTCTTCCAACATAAATACATAAGCATTTAGGCTGTAAGAGAGAAAAAATCTTTTATTAATAACTAAATAATACTTCCATTTTGGTTTTAAAACTGCTTCTTAAGCGGAATTATTCAAGAGAGGATAAAAATAAATATGATGAAATTATTACATAAAAAAATAGAAAAATCAAAGATAAATCGTATTTATGCTCATGTAAGCTCCTTGCTAAAAAAGATCCCCTTTATTATTATTTAAATATTTCAATAAGAATGAAACAGCTTAACTTTAATATATCAATCTTTGTTTATTATTAAGGATTTGAGGAATGTGTAATACCAAACGAAGAAAGGATTAAAGTTACACTTTGAGATAGAATAGAAAATAACATAATCCATCCCTTTCTCTCAAGATTAATGTGATTGGAGTAACAAAATAGATTTAAAATCAGCTGATATTTTAAAATAGCCAAATCCAATTCATAATATGAAAGAGAATTCTCTCTTGAGCTTGGTTTAGGTACTTTAGGTATTGAGAAGATAAGAGGAACAGTATTAGTTGTTTTCAGAAAACTTCTTTATTTTAGTCCAATGCATAGTTTTATTTTCTCAGTTGAGTTACCTTTAATTATTTGATTGCCAAATGAAGGAGAGGGGATATTTATGCCTTGATATGATATTACTATTAGAGTTGGGAAGATACTTTTA
>Ga0302271_10000238_pt1 | contig 52058 bp, 28 predicted proteins | sample III_Bog_N1_1_FD_198767 | JGI IMG/M metagenome (GOLD analysis project Ga0302271, IMG submission 198767) | Peat permafrost microbial communities from Stordalen Mire near Abisko, Sweden - III_Bog_N1_1 | ecosystem: Environmental > Terrestrial > Soil > Wetlands > Peat | place: Sweden: Abisko...
ATATGTAATTGAGAATTGAAAAAGAAATCATAAAAAAAGGAAAGAATTAATATCTAAAAAGAATACCATTTGTGATCAAATATTTCATAAAATACAAATGGAAACTCAAAAATAAGAAGATTCTATTCAAAGGATTTCAATAAATACATAGAATCTACAAAAACTGATGGAGAAACTACAATAAACACCTAACTATTTAATAGATTCGATTCATTTAAATAACGCTTGGAATTAGATAGGTGAGAATGGTGTAAAGTATTTAGGAGAAAGAATTGCAAAGTGTGTTACTCTCACTTCTTTAAATCTAGATCTCCACAGTAACAAAATTGGTGAGAGTGGTGCAAAGTATTTAGGAGAAGGAATTGCAAAGTGCGTTACTCTCACTTCTTTAAATCTAGTTCTCTATTGTAATAGTATTGGTGAGAATGGTGCAAAGTATTTAGGAGAAGGAATTGCAAAGTGTGTTACTCTCACTTCTTTAAATCTAGATCTCAGCGGTAATAGTATTGGTGCGAATGGTGCAAAGTATTTAGGAGAAGGAATTGCAAAGTGTGTTACTCTCACTTCTTTAAATCTATATCTCATAGATAATAGGATTGGTGAGAATGGTGCAAAGTATTTAGGAGAAGGAATTACAAAGTGTATTACTCTCGCTTCTTTAAAGCTATATCTCAGAGATAATAGTATTGGTGAGAATGGCGTATAGTATTTAGGAGAAGGAATTGCAAAGTGTGTTACTCTCACTTATTTAAATCTAGTTCTCAGCTATAATAGTATTGGTGAGAATGGTGCAAAGTATTTAGGAGAAGGAATTGCAAAGTGTGTTACTCTCACTTCTTTAAATCTAGATCTCAGCCGTAATAGTATTGGTGCGAATGGTGCAAAGTATTTAGGAGAAGGAATTGCAAAGTGTGTTACTCTCACTTCTTTAAATCTAGTTCTCAGATATAATAATATTGGTGAGAATGACGTAAAGTATTTAGGAGAAGGAATTGCAAAGTGTGTTACTCTCACTTCAATAAATCTAGATTTCAGTAGTAATACTATAGGTGAGAATGGTGCAAAGTATTTAGGAGAAAGAATTGCAAAGTGTGTTACTCTCACTTCTTTAAATCTATATCTCATAGATAATAGGATTGGTGAGAATGGTGCAAAGTATTTAGGAGAAGGAATCACAAAGTGTATTACTCTCGCTTCTTTAAAGCTATATCTCAGTGATAATAGTATTGGTGAGAATGGCGTATAGTATTTAGGAGAAGGAATTGCAAAGTGTGTTACTCTCACTTCAATAAATCTAGATTTCAGTAGTAATACTATTAGTGAGAATGGTGCAAAGTATTTAGGAGAAGGAATTGCAAAGTGTGTTACTCTCACTTCTTTAAATCTATATCTCAGCGGTAATAGTATTGGTGCGAATGGTGCAAAGTATTTAGGAGAAGGAATTGCAAAGTGTGTTACTCTCACTTCTTTAGATCTAGATATCAACAGAAATAGAATTGGTGAGAATGGTAATAGATTATTAGAATAGTTAGTTATCAAAGCAAAAAGATTGATTTTATATTGCATTCAGTCGAATTGACAATAGTATTGAGAAAATAAACAAGGATTTTCAAAGTGTTTAATTAACTTTTCTAAAACTAAATTAATAATAAAAGCAGCATTATCCTTTATGATACAACTTTTTTTTTGCAGTTACTACCATAAAAATATTAAATCTGAGGATTCTTTTATATTCCATATTGTGTCGCTATTGTGAAACTAATAAATATTATTTTTAGGTCTCTTTGAACTAAAGCGACAAAAAGCTAGTTAGAAAATGAAAATAGAGTATAAGTTATTTGAATAATCGAACAGTGAAAGCAAAGTATGAAAAAAAACTAAAATGCAGGAGTATTGCTTATACTTAATAGAATTGCGGGTAATAAAGCGCTTAGTGCGTAAATATCCTTATTTACTACCTTTCGTAATTAACCTCACAGGTTTAATCATCTTTCAAAGAAGAAAAAATAAAAGGAGTTGCGAGTTAGATAAAATTTCTCTATCTCCCTCTTTGCCTGCCTGATCAAGCGATGAGTCTAACTCATAGAACATAAGAAAGCCCTCTTCCTACTGGTTTCAATCGTAGTTTCCTTACACAGCAGCGTGACGTTTAAATCAGTTCTAGAACTATTCGAGAGTCTATAATGCCCTCTCCACTTTCCTCATCTTCTGAGCAATCAAGTCCAAAAGAGAAAAAACTCGATGCAAAGAATTTCTCAATAATAGGTGGATCACTCTACCGTGGTGCTTCTGCAAGTTCTCTAAGCTCACGCACAAACATCTAGAATATCGCAACAGCTACGACAATTCAACCATAAACATCAATTTATCCAACTTCTTCATGCTAAATACCTACTTCGAGTTAAATCATGGGACTTTCCGTATCTTGTTAGCCCCTCTCTGCAAGAAACCCCTTGAATACAAGCAGATTCTACAATAACACAAATAAGGTCATCCCGAAATAAATCTAAGAAGAACCAGACGACTCCAGATTAGTCTGGTGTGGATAAGATACATCTGAGAAGATTTACATTGCATAGGGAGAACCAGGAGAGCAATAGATGCCGTTTGAAGGGATTGGAGACTCAACTTTAGGAGGAAAAGAGCTGCAAGATAGTCTAACGAATAATAGACAATCTGCTGCTAAAAATAACCCAGCGGAATCGAAAACATCAAGTATTTTCAAACAACCAATGGCTCTCAAAGAAAATAGTATCGAAGAGTCAAGAGATACCAATTTAGAAGACTATCATTTATTCCTCTAACATCCTCCTTTAGTGAAACTGGAGTCTATCCTATTATCGGAGCATAAAGGGGACTAATAGCTAAGTATGCACGAAGACTCCTCATTCATACAAGCGTTAATGCAAAGTTCGATGCTAGAATCTGCCAAAATCAATGAGCGAGGAAAAGGATCTTTTTTCTTATATCCCAACACAGCCAAATTAACGAAGGTAAACATCACACACACACAAGCAGATCATTTGTGTTTTTCTTTTTTTCAGTTAATCAAAGCAAACAGTGATTGAGTAAGCTAATTGTTAATGTTTTAGCTATTTTTGGCTCAGTAAATTAAGTTAGATTTTTCGTTTTTTTTGGTAATAAATTTGTAAACATGAAATTAATTTAGGTTTCGAGACTGTTACAGATGCTCCATATTAGAAGTGTTTTATTTTGTCTCTTAATCAAATGCTTTGATTTGAAAATAGAGATTACTTGACTTATAAGAGCCTCGAGGAAACATTGAAGAGGAAGAATCAGAAACTGAAGATGATCTAATGCAACAAAGTGAAGATTTATCACTCATGTCGTCTTCAAATTAACTCTCTCCAAATAGCAAAACAGACAAAGGCTAATAAGTAGTAATTTCCTCCATCAATGCTGTACCATGTGGAAATAATAACACAAAAGAAGAAGGAGCAACAACAACACCAGCAGCAGGATAAGTTTTGACAATTGACGAATTAGAGCTACTAAACAACATGGAAGAGTTTTCCCCTCACTAACGACCACCATCGATGACTTCCATAAATAATCTTCAGCTAAATCGTGATTGGTCGAATTCAAAATAACTGAAACCGCTAAATCTTCACTCGTCTATCAGTGTAGATACGAATACCACGAGGGGAGTATCAGCATCTGATGCTCATTCAAATCATAGAACTTCATTTAGCTAATAACTCAAGGAGAAAGGATCTTCTCTTCATAATTAATAAGAAAACACAGGATTGGTGCATCAAGAAGCGTAACCAAATAATAGAGATTGCAGATAGAATAAATCTCCAAATATGAAGGATTGCTCAAAGTAATCATAAACAAGTAACTCTAAACAAGGTAAAATAGCCAAAAACTGCGAATAATAATAATATGAAAATCCCTCTGAGAAAAGTGCAGCCAGTTACCTAAGTGAATCTATCCCCGATGAGCCTTCTAAAAAGGAAATCCTAGAAACTAGAACTGTGCTGAGTCGTAGAGTTACCTGCTAAAGACTCTCTCAATCAATCTCTGGGTCTCCTTCACCAAATGATGATTATTTCATTCCTGAATTGCTGCGTTGCTTCTAAAGTCCATAAGATCACTATTCTTAGCTTTTCCATTAATATTTTCAGAAAATGTACAGTAATTATTCAATAAAACTATCGATTGACAGCTTATTCAAGCAGATCACACCTATCCGTCTTCCACCAATTCAGAGCATTAAAAAAACAATTTTCTTCGATTTAGATGAGACACTCGTTCATTGCATTGACATATTCACAACACCTGCATAATTAGCTTCATTCACATAATCTAGTCTTTATGTTAATAAAAACAATCGGCATGCATTTCCATTGAACACGGAAAGCTGCAATGAGACAGTCTGCAATATTCGCTACTCATCGACAGAACAGATACAAGTAATAATTGGAGACATTATTTATTGTTTTTCTTAAAAAATATCTTACCTTTCTTCATTTGATTCCTGTTCAAGATTCTAATTTTGTTTTAAATATTTTTTTTGTGTTACAATTAGTGCTTAATATCAATCCGACCATACGCATAGGAGATGCTTGAAGAGCTTTCTAAAGATTTCGAGTTGATCTTGCTAACTGCAGCTCGATAAATCTATGCCGATGCTGTCTTGGAGAAACTCGATCCTTCTAAAAAGTTTTTCTCACATAGATTTTATCGTGAATGCTGTTTGGAGTTTCATCTACCAGGGTAAAAGAGCAGTTCTAAGAATTATTTAAAAGACTTAAGGATATTCTAGAACAGAAGAAGTGAGAATGTTATACTAGTTGATAATAGTCCATTGTCGTTTTCTAATTAAATCAATAATGGTGTGCCTATTTTAGATTATTGCAATAATCACAAAGCTGATTCGGAGCTAAAAAGGCTCACACTATTTCTTAAATCTCTAGCTAAGGTATCTGATGTAAGGGAGCATATTCACAGGAAATTCTTACTTAACGATTATAAAGCCTTCAACGATATCGAACGGCTCTAGGAATATTTACAAACAGAATTCTCTCACTACTCAATCTGATTGAAAATAATTAATCTAGACCCTTTAAAACACTTTTTTTATTATTCCTCCAATTCTGCACCTCAATCTCTGGCAGTTTCTTAATCTTTCTTGCTGTATATATTTATGTTTTAATATCTAATTATGTGTTCATAGTTTAAGTATCACTAAACTTCTATCTTAATATGCTTTTTTCTTTTCCTTTTTTTCACAATTCTCACATCTCTAGCTTGTATGCTTCGTCTACAATGCCAACGCCCAAACACAGAATTTACGTTACAATGAAATAATTCATTCTTTGTTGTCTTTTTCTATGTTGTTTTTAATCAACACACTATTTTGCTGTACTCAAATTAGCATGAATATCTTATTAAAAATATGATGTTGTTTATTAATAGTCTAAATACCTTTAAAGCGACATATTTTACAAACAAAAATCAGTTCAAACAAATCTCATTCAACTTGATATGAGACCTTAACTTTTTTGCCTTTCTTTTGAATTTTAGTCACAATAATCTTTTTGATATCTGAAATATTCTTCACATGTGTACCTCCACATGGACAACCTGCATCTGTTGAGCTCAATTTTACCCATCTTACATCACTCCCTTCTGGAAGATAACCAGGTAAGCTTGGAATTTCCTTCTTTGCAGTGGTGTAATCATAAACCTTTGCGATAGAGTTGTCTGCTGCGGAGGATTCGTGAATCATTTTGTTTAATTCCTCATTTAAATACGTTTTCAGTTTGTCTTAAATTCCTTCCTCCCAAGTTTTTATGATGTACTCAACATAAGGTCCATCGGAGAAATGGTATCCTTTTCCAGCTTCCCAATCACAACCATATTTATTCACTCCCATATCAATGAGATGTCCAGCTGAATGAAGTCTTGCGCTTAATCTCCTAAGATCTTCATTGATCTGCAAAGTAACTTCAGCACCTTCTTTCAATCCTTCTCTTGTGTCAACTTCATGCCAGACGATGTTTTCTTCACGGTTGTAGGTTAATTTTTTCACAGGGAGAATTTCTCCATCAGCGATTTTGATGATACCTTGATCGGAAGGTTGTCCACCACCTTATGGATGGAAAATAGTTTCCTTGAACGAGAGATTTAGAATTTCAGGGTGAGTAGGATCAGATTTGACCGAGAGAATCGAAGTAGCAATCGAAAAGAGGTAGGAATCCTTTAAGTATGTTTGTTCTTCTTTGAGTGCTTCCATGAAATTGAATCTTCTTGACAAGAGGGAAAATATACTTTTGGGTTTTTAAAGATTTAGGAACTTGAGAAACATAAATAAAAGAATTGAAATAGTGGCAACATGAGAAAGGATTTAGACATAATTTTATTTAATCAAAGCTAGCAATCAGTACTCCAAAAACAGAGAGAAAGAGAAGGACCAACTGCATTAGGATTTTCAAAATATCAAACAAAAACTAATAGCAATTTCCTTATTTTAAGAAGGAAATATAAATAAAAGTCAATCATTTTTTTGAGAAATCTATCATTCATTCCTAAATTTGATATAAACTGCGTAGCAAGGAATTATCGAACGATCAACTAGTGAAATAACAGAAATCTTATCAAAACGGTGTTTATTGTTTTAAGAGTAAATTTATTATTTTGTGCTTTTTCCTGTGAGAGGAGTGGAGCGTATTTTAGAAAGAATTTATTGTTTGTTTATACTGAGCGTGGTGGAAACAGAAGAGATATTAAATCTCAAGAGTAGTATATGTGTTTGTCTGTACTTGTTAGATTAAAAGAGTGAACGAACAAACAAACAATAACGCTTTTTGATTGCTGGAAAATAATCTAAACAAAAAGCAAGATAATAATCAAAAGAGTTTATTCTTCTTGCTGAATAGAGCTATGATCTAGTTTCAGTAATAGCAACCATAATAATCTATCAAGTAGCACACTCGATCTAATTTTAACTCTGAAAACGGTGCTAGTAGTCCTGTTTCACTTTTACAGCAATAGCAACAGCAGCAGCCAATTCAACTGAATAAAATTTCCTAATATGATGCCAAATCACCTGGGATAAAGAAAGAGCAACAACAATAAGGGAAGATGACCTAAGGAAAGAATGAGAATCTTCGTAGTTCCTTAGAAGATGACGATGACGATGGATTTCATATTAATCTGTATGCTAAATCCATCCCGAAGAATAAAATATCTTAGCAACCTCTAGGTGAAAAGAAAACCAAAAAATCAGATGAAAAAGCAGTGAAAAAAGATGCATCTAATGGAATCTAAACAGCCATTGCAGGATCAGCATCGATACAAAGACAGCTTAGTAACTAGTAAGCTTAGTTTCTGCAGACACAGCTAGCCCGACAAGAAGCTTCAGCTGCAAGTTCTTTGATCGATATATAAAAGTTAAAATACTTGACTTAACTTGAAAAGCTCTTGCCTGCAAGCAATAATAGCAATAATAGCATCTCCAACACGAATTTATTAAAAAATAAATTTGAAAAGGATTAGGAAGAGGAGGATCGAAACTTAGTTAATTTACCAGCGAATAAACCAGTGACTTAATCAAATACAAGTAGCATAACTACTAATCAATATCAAAATAATCTTAAAGTTATTATTCCTAAAAACGGTGATTTAGGTGATATTCTCGCTGAAAAAATGAAAATAATAGAAGAAAGAAAGAAAATAATCACTTAAATCGATAGTAAATCATCCAAAGATGAGTTAACCTTTCCAAGAACCAATAACTAATCTACTAAAACTAAATCAAAAAAGAGGATGAGTTTAAAAACAGAAAATCGCAAGACAAGAAGGTCATTTGCTTGCAAACATAGTCGAACTGCGAAGAGCCAACAACGACTTAGTATTAGCTTTGACTTGTATAGCATTAAAGAATCTAAATCGGAGGAATCAGCTGATGGAAGTCCACTTGAAGCACAGAATACATCGAGCAATCTAAGGAGAGGATTTGGAGCTAGATCGTTCTTCAGTAAGGTGACAAGCACTGAATAACTGATTCCTTCAATCAACTCATAAGATATCATAGTTACCTAAAATAATTAAGATATTATTATTAACAAAAATGAAGAAGAAGAAGAAGATAATGAAGATGTAAAGGTAAAGATAATTTCAACTTATAACCTACCAACTTAAGCATAAGATCTTTGTGTAAATGACATTGATTAGAATAGCCAAGGCAATCTGGAGGTATTTGCTGGGCTTAAAGAGTAATAACAAAAGGTTTCTTAGGAAGTAAATTAGATTTGTTCATCTTTAGAAATTGATCAATAAAAAAGTTCGATTGAAAACGAGATGGAATCTCTCAAAATAAAGTCCAATAATAATACAAATAGTGATAGCAATGGTATTTAGGAAATACCTCGAGAGCAAGAGCAATAACTGAATTAAATACAAGAGAATTTAGATAATCTTAGATTATAAAATCAGAATTTAGATTTAAAATTACCTATCCAAGTTATTGAAAATGCAGCAGAGATCAAATTACCCAATAATCCAAGAGATACTTTGCTAAGATGCAAAGATGAAAGCTCACCTAAAGAGAATGGACTCATTAATCTTTATCGGAAGAATGAAAAGGAAGAAAAATAAGATGCAGTGATTGCTCCTTTGTAGAATGGATAAAAATAGCAGCTTCATTAAATAAGCTCTTCACTGTCATTGTCTAGTTTAGGCAATATTACATTGGTTTAAAGTAGTAGTATTCCCTTTAATTCTACTGCTTAAATCGAAGGCACAAACGGGATGGATATTTCTCCAACTGTTGAGAATATCAAAAGCGATGAACACAATCGAACTACTGAAAATAAGAAAATACTCCATCAGCAAGTTAATTACTTTCCAGCCAGGAATAATAATCAATCCCCGAAGTAAATATAAATTGATTCTACGTTGATGCTTATTTTGAGTTACTTTGCTGGTATTATTTGATAAAAATAGATAATAAGATCAATCGGTGAATATTCCAAATTCAAATAAAAGTCCATTGCACTACATGGAATTGGAAATCAAACAGCTCTTACCAAGCAATTCGAAGCAAGGATAGCTAAGGAAATAATCGGAAGTGAAGGTAATCTAATTCACTAAACCAGATGAAAAGGAAGATTTGAGTAAGACTCTTCAAAGAAGAAGTTCATTGCTGGATAGAGAACAAGAAAATGAGTAGGTAACCTTGAAAACAGAAGGATGCATTAACAATCCTAGCAGAGATTAGAGAAATAAGAAAAATCATAAAGATGAAGAAGAGCAAGAATAAAGTAGACAATATTCTAAGAATTATGCACTTTCTCCATAATAAAACAACAAACGAAGCAATCTGTAAATTGATTCATAATTTGATGCTGACAGATAATTATTAAGGAGTAGTCTTCCATAGTCAGTGTAATCCAGTGCGAATTACTCCAGTTCTTACAAAGATTAATTCAAGTAACGCTTGGAGTTACAAAATATCCGCAAGAATCCACCTAATAACTACAATATCGCAGTGTATATTTCCGGTGATAAAAAGAGAGAGAATGAAGAAGCTAAATAAGATTCTGCTTGTAGTAGTCCTAAAACTGTTGATAAGAGTAAGAATAGAGTTAGTTAATAGTAATATTAGCTACAACAGTGTTATCCATAGTAGACGCATTAATAACAGTAGATCAAAGGAAATAATAAACAAGATAAAGCTGGAAGTGAGCAATCATCTGCGAAAGGTAGCAGCGAAATATCCTCGCCTAAACTAGCTAGCAGAATGCAATCAGAAAAGAATAAACTCAGTGTGATAGCGTTGTAATAAAAGATCATGCAATAACTCGGGAAATCTGCAGGGAATAGAAGAACAGTGAATACCGAAAGTGAAGAGACTGCTATTGACTTGCAAAGTCCATAGAATAGCAGTAGTAGTAATCACATGAAAAGCCCAAATAGCTCAACTTCTGATAAGAGAATTATCAAGACAATTGGGGTTGCATCGAATAGTCATTATTTGAATTATGGACATAATTCTGCTGGGAATATATCAAAGTAATGCGATTCAGTAGATAGCTAAGCTACTCGTATAATTAGAACGAATTATGATACAGAACCAGCAGCGAGTGATTAAGATAATCGATAGAGTTCGCAGAAAAAAATACCAGTTACAATTCATGTTTCTGATTTCACAAGAGGAAATACATTAGCGGTAATGACAAGTACTACTGGTTCTTCTTCTACTGATAAAGCTGATATTATTCTCTCTAAATCTTAATAATCTCCTTCTTCTGTAGTTCCCTCAAATAAGAATCTGAATCTAAATAGGTAGTTTATCTCTCAAAATTGATCTTATTATTTTAAGAATTCTTTTTTTATTTATTTTTGGCTTTGAAACTAGATAAGCAAAGGAAGAAATTGAAAAGACACCAACAACAACAGCATCAACCATGGGACTGTCTTCACTGAAATCACTTCCAACTAAATTACCTCCAGGCTCTCAAAAGTAATAATTCCCTGTTCCAACTAGAAGTGAAGCATCCATGAAAAAACAATTGGTTGTTCGCCCTTTAGTTTTAGATGAATAACCTCCCAAAAGAAAAGTAAATATATTTGCTATTCATTATCTCAATATTTTTCCCTTTTATTTTGATTTTTTCGCCAATAATGCCTTTGTATTTGTATTCTTAAAAGCCAAGCAATAAATTTAATGTTGAAAGCAAAGTAAAGAACTACATTCTAGCAGGTTAGGCATCATCACAGTAGCAAGGATATTCCAAACCTATAAATGGAGGCACAGTTTAAGTGCAGTAGCAAGCTAGAGATGCTTAGGATGCACATATTTCTCAAGGGAATGATTTTATTGGAGAGCAATAGGGATAATTGTAGTTGTAATAATAACCTGAGTAAGTTAATAACTTAGCTAAATCTTATGGGAGTAAAAACACAGCAAACAAGTAATTAGATGCAACCAAGAATTATCCTGATAATCAACTGAAAAATAAATAACAATAATAATAATAATAACAAAATGAGTACTATTCATAATTTCAGCCTGGATCATTGGGGAATTCAAAACAATCAATTAGATCACCTTAGATTCATGAATGTCAATAACAATCATATTCTTTATTGTAAAGTGATTAACAGTCAACATCATTGAATCCTTCTGAGACTGCATCTACTAAAGGTAGTACTCATTAAAATGGAGTTTAATTTGAGCATGAATAGGGAAATAATTCTAAATAGCGATCATATTTATCTCTTTAGTTGATTTAGTAGATTTTCACTCCATCTGAAGAAGCTGCTGTGAGACAACAGAGACAAACGCAGAGATAACACTCTTAATGGAGCACTTGAAATATTCCCAAACAAATAAAAAAGAATTTCTTGTTGCTGTTTTTTGTATTTGAAAAGTTAGAATAACAAAAATACATGCCATATTTTAATCATATATTTATATAAATATCCATTTCATTTGAAAAAACAGATTTGACTGACAATTTATACTTCAAGCAAAGAGTTACAGATAACTTGATGAGAAAAGTTAAAAATAAAATATAAATAAATACTGTTAGTTGAAGGTGATATGTCATGATGATGTTTCTATTCATTTTCTATCTTTCTCCCTCTCCTTCATTAATACTTCCCCCCCTTTATTCTCTTTAAATTCCTTGAAAATACTCTAACTTCTCCCTTCGTATTATCAAAAACGAAAGCGGCGAGGTGAATATTCTTTTTTTGATATTTTGGAGTAACTTTCTTTTTCATCTGTTTCATCGTTCTTCTAATAAAATGATTTATTCTCTTCATCGATAACTTAAGCAGACACATCTTATTGGATTTGTTAGCTGATATTCTTTTAGTTTGTCATCTTATTTGTTTCTGTTTCTGGTTTCTTTCGATATTGAATTTATTAAACTGAAATAGATGAACTGTTATTCCCATTAGTGGCATCAGTTTTTATTCGTTATCTCTCGATACCTCCACACTCCTAGAATCGACTTGGACTACTTCTTTACACTGATTCATACTGTCCTCGAGTGCTTTGTGTCTTGGAGATTATTTAAGGGAGGAAAATAGGTCTTTCTATTGTTAAATTTCTTTTTCTGTAGATTTAAGAAATGAAAATAATATGATGAATAGCACTTCTAATCTGAAACAATAATTGGATTAAATGTATATTTACCCTTAGACTTGTTAAATGCTGAGTTGATCTTGCTGCTGTTGCTGATGATTTGAATGAGAAGATGTAGCTTTTGGTCTCAAGATAATACTATTATTCTTATTAAAATTATTATTAGCATTTTTTTAATCTTTTCTCAATAATTTAGCAAGCCCTAGTACTTCCTCTTCTTAAAGGGAAGAGTCAAGAAGGGAGATACAATGGTCTAATTAACGTGATTAGTTTCTATTGCTATTATTAATATGTTCTTTGTTTGGTATCTCATTAGAAATATCTTTCAATCTCTGCTAAATAACAATACTCTTGTGATCAGTATTGACTGTCATCGATCTACTTTGTTTCATCTATTCTATCCTTTTCTTGCAGGTGATATTTACACCCATTGAAGCACTCTCTCGTTAAAGCTCTTGCGCACTTGAATCTCTCTTTGCATATTCAATCTAACCATTCATTCTGTCTTATTAGCTTCGCAGTCTCAATTATTATCGTTGCTTGTTGATTTCAGTGTAGTTACGTTATCCAATTGAGCTTTTGGTGGTAATGATGTTGGAAATGTTACTAATTCTGTTATTGTTCTTTTTGTTTGATGCAATTTCAGGATTTATTTTGGTATTTTCAAGAACTGGAGGAGGAGGTTAATATTGGTTAAGATAATCGGAAAGTTACTTTTACTAACGGGATTCTGATTTAGGAAGAGAAATTGGAGGATCTGCTATTTGAGAAGAATCAGGTGAAACAATAGGGAGTTATGAAGATATTGGATGATTATCGCAATGTTGTTCGATGTCTACTGATCTTTTTTTTCTAGAAACCATCACAATCTTCTGAGGAGGGGGGCTGTTGCATGAAAGATCTTGTTAATTTAGAGAAAAAACCGTATCTTCAGTATCAGTATTCATATTATTGCTATTTTTCTTGATATTTCGAGCAGCTCTCTTAAAATAATGATTATTTTATTACTCCAAGGAAATCATTTTTGATTCTTTATTTCGAACTGATTGTGAATTCCATGCTATTTACGGCAAATCTAAGCTGATGTCTAGATTGCTCAAGCAAATAGAGTTATTTTATTGTTATGCAAGGATATTTCTGCTGTTTGCTTTGTTCTCCACATCCAATTTTTTCTTCTGCAAAGGACCATTTTGTTTTTGAGAAATCTTAGATACAATAATACTTTTGTTATTGTTGGTTAAGTTAATATTATCATTATCCTACTAATCAATGCTCTTAATAACAATTGATTTATTGGGTTCTCGGAGAAGTATGGTTTCTTTACTGGTATCATGATTGGAACTATTAAAATAATATTATTTCTTCACAAGTGTGCTATTAGCAGGTACTTATGAGTTATCTATTGATTTAGAAGATATTACTTTATCAGAAGTTTGTTCATTTGATTTAGGTGAAATATTTAGATTTTTTGTGTATTAAGGAGGAATATTGTTAACTTTTAATGTAGGTAAATTTTTAGAATAATTCGTTGCTGGAAGAATCATTCTAAAATCTGCCTGCTAAGATGGAAACTCTATTGTACTTAGCAGAATGGAATGCTAAGACATCTGCTAATGCTAATCGTTGTCTTATTCATATGGACAATACTTTGAAATGGTCATATGCATGAGGTCACTCTCAAGAATCTCACCTGGGGGAAAAATATGCAGCAAAAAAAGGAGTTGTTAAGGTTTGCATTTGGTGAAAGAATTAAATAGTGTGAAGTTTGTTGCATCAAATAATTAGGAAAAATAAATGATATTGTTGTTTTAACTGCATGAGGGTCGAGATTGAGGGTTGATTTGAAGCATCGAATTCAAGATGTTGCTGAGGATAACTGAGTAAAATGATGGAATTCGCGAGTAAACTCCTTTTTTTTGGTAACAAAATTAGTTAAAATGAATTAAAGTTGCAGAATTTGCTAAGATATCAAAGAGGGAATTACCTTTTGTGATTTTATTCGATAGTGCCTTCATATCGGATGCTTTAAAGGGAGGTTTCAGTGAGCACATCTCATAGAGAATGCATCCAAGTGACCAAATGTCTGCTTTGGTATCTCTTGGAATCTCCAGCCAAACCTCAGGACTAGCATAGTAAGGTGTACCTGTCTGCGTGTAGGAGAAGTTATTGTGCTTGCATATCTTGGAGACATTGAAGTCGGTGATTTAAACTCTGCCATCTGAATTAAGGAGAATATTCGCACTCTGAGATACAAAAGCAATTAAAACAAAAAGAATAAGATTGTTATGGTATTTAGCAAGTTGATAATTATTGATCTTGATAAACAAGTTACTTTTAGGTCACGATGTTGCACTCCTAATTCATGTAAGGCTCCTAACCCACGTAGTACCTTTTCAGGAGAATTCATTAGTCAGTCAATTAATTGAAATCGTTGGGAAAGAATCGAAAGCTAGCAAGATTTATTTTACTTAGATTAGAATCGACCATATTTTATCTTCTTTTAAGTATGTTCCTTCTTTAACATGCTACCCTATGTGATTAAGGAGATCACCTTCATCTGCATATTCCATTATGATACTTACAAGCAAAAAAAGAGGTATTTTTAAAGGATGAAAGAGAGGCAAGGAAGAAGAATAAAGTGCGGGGAAATAGTAATAAATTTTAGCTGTAGTATTGTTAAAAAAATAATATGAACGAACTCATGAAAATACTCTCTTATTTAGCTCAATCATTCAAGAGAACTCAACATTATAGCAAGAACTCTATGTATTTGACTTACCAGAGAGTATTAGAAGAAGCATCGATAAATGACTGCCTGTATCCAACAATGTTTGCGTGTCTAATCGATGCCAGTATTCTGACTTCGTTTAGCGCATTTTACCTTTCTTATTCTGGTAGCTAAGCTAAGGGAACTCTCTTGAGCGCATAATACATACCATCTGTTTTCCTTCGAACCTTGTACACTGAGCTAAACGCTCCAGAACCTTTGAAACAGAACCATAAGAAGAAATGGTTAGAATCTTGAAATGTTCTGATAGATGAATGGCTTACCAAGCTTATTGAGCACTTCAAACTCATTCAAAGGATCACCCATGATGTATTCACTTCCCGAATTAGAATTAAAACACAGCGGAATACTCAATAATTTCTATTTTGTTTAATTGTGGGAGAAGCTTTTCAGGTGAAAGTTGATTAGATCAGTTAATAATTATAACAAATAGATTCTTTTCTTATGATTAACACCTTTCCTTCCCATAATCTCATTCATTTTAATTTATTACAACTAATTTATCAATTAGGTGTTCATTTCTCAATGGACAATCCAAATCAGATTAATAACAAGAAAAAACTCAACAAAAAAGTAAAAGTAAATTGGCACACATTATGTTTATGTTTTATTGAATTGTATCTGAACTCTGCTTGATTAGCATATTCCTGTCAATTATTGCGCTTTTCAACAATATTCTTGATATTTATGTTGATGTTTTATTAGATCGTAACATTGTAATTATTGTTAATATTCACATTGATATTCGGTCCATCTGCTCCTTATCCATACCTAGGGGAACCACCTTTTTCTCCATTTTCTCCTTTCCCATTGTTATTTTTAGCTTCATTCTATTTATTATTGTCTTTCTCAGCTTAATAAGGTATCGTGATTTGAGATACAATTGGAGATTATTCTGGGAAGTTTTATCTCGAAGAATCTCTTCTCTGCTTTAAATTCGTGTTTGATTCCACATCCTTTATATCTTACAAGCTATTTCTATCATACACTGACCTAGGATTCATGTCTTTACCGTTATTATTTTGAGTTACATCGTTAAACTGAATTACACTATTGTTGAAACTTTTGTTAGATTTATTGAAGTTGTTCCCTGCTAATGAAGTAACTTACTGTTAAATCTACTTATTTGGAGTTGTCTTAGGTGCTTGTAGGGTTTTCTTAAATGTTGCGCTAGATGGTTCATTTGTGTTCGATTAGTAATGTTGTTTGTTTTCTTATTTAGTATTGAATGGATCATTTGGTTCTGTATGATTAGTAATTTAATGATTGATTTTGAGATTGTTATGATCTACTCTCTCATGTTATCCATAAGGAGAGTGATCGACTTAGCCATTTTGATTTAGTTTTTGTTTATTTTGATCAATATCTTCAGGGGAGTTATCTTTATTGTTAAGTTAATTTTCTTGTTCATGCTCTTTATTTTCATACCCCTGATCGTGATGATCATGATGTCCCTATTGATAATGATTATCTTCTTCATGTCTAAACTCATTTCCATCTTCTTCGTTGTTCGCCTCTACATAATCATCTTACTGATGGATGTGTTGGAAGAAATCATCTTCTTCTTCGCTGTCTTCTTAATTCGAGGAATGGAAATATGGTTCTTAGTGCATCTGCGCGTACATTTATTCCATTAGATCTGCGTTATTCGGCTAGATTTTTTCATCGACAAAATAAGCGGAGACCTCAAGCATATTCAGTGACTTAATGCATACTTTTTCTGATCTTTCTTAGAACGAAAAGGAATTAGGATAGCTGTCATTCACAAGTTTGTAGGTTGTCTCGCTGATCATAATCCTACCTCGTTCTCCGTTGCTCTCCATTTTATTTGCTATCAATACATGCGGTCCATAGATATCGTATCTGACTATGTCTGTGCCGATAACGCCACCTATGATATCCCCCGTGTGGATACCAATTCGCATGTCAATATCCAAGAATTCCTTTTTCTTAGCTTCTTCGATTGCGTTTATCATCGAAAAAGCCATCATAATCACATTGTATGCTTCTTATGCTGGTCTACGCATTTTGGCGTTTAGCGTGCCCATAACAACGTAGCAATCACCGATTGTGTAGACTTTGTATACTTCATTCTTTATGCAGGCCTTGTCAAACTCTGTAAAAATGAAAGAAAATAACATTTAAGGAAAAATTGAAATTCTGAAATTGAGTTTGTTTTTACAAACAAAGAGATTCTAGAGCATTTGAAGGACTTTTTCAGGATCCTTGCCTGAACAGTATTTCGTGAATCCAGCAATATCAGCGAATAATAGTGTAGTTTCTGTTAAATGATCAGTTAGTTCGATTTGTTAGTCTGGTTTCTGCGCTAGAAGCTAAGCCATAATATGAGATGGGAGCAAATTATACAAAAACCTCTTGAAGAGAAGTCTCTTGAATTCCAGATTTCTGATATCATTGAACTGCTTGATCTAAAAGTCAAGAACAATGAAGTGAAGAAGCAAATGGTAAATCGAGCAAAAAATCGTGATTGTGAAGAGAGTCATGATTCTAAAGTAACCTTCTTTAAAAATCGAGAGCAATATCTCAGAGCAGATGAAGATAACTGCTAAAGTAACTTTCTCGGAGTAGAACTAAAAGATGAACTCCGTAAACACAGTGAAAGTAAAGAACTAATCTGCAGTCTAAAGGTTCGAGGAGAACTAATTCTGCTCCGTTAATTTCATAAACGAAGTCTCAACATGGAAATTACTGTATTACCACAGATAAAACCCATAAATCAGTAGCTTCAATGTTCTGTGTGTCCAAACATTAAGGATATACCTAAGCTTCAGGAGAAAAACAGCGAAAGCCACCACGAATCCAGTCCTCAATATTACGATCAAAAGAAACGCAGATATTAGTTTATCCCGCACAATCAGCAATGCGATAATTTTTAAAAGATAAAATATCAGCCATAACCACAGCGTGACATGCCTAGAATCTTATGCTTTCTGCAGCTATTAAGCGAAGAAATCCTTAGCAATTTCATTACTGTTGATTCCAACGCAATCCCTGAATTGGAGCCTATACTGATCGTTCTTGTTATCATTCCTACGTTTTTACTTGATTTGCCATTTATCATCTTCATCTTCGTCTTAGTCTTCATAGACGCATCGTAAATTTGCTGGATCAACTTGATTCTCAAGGCTATACTTGCCCTCTGCGAGAATCTTCTCGTTAATCTCATTATAATCGAAATATATTAACTTTTTCTCAGAACTCAAGTAACTTTCTTGCTCTTCAAAGCCCCTTTAAAAAAAGCAAACAAAAATAAATGTTATTTTTGAAGGTTTAGAACAACTCAAAATAAGCTCTTACTATGCGTCCTCTTCTTCATCTATCTGCTGAATATCTTCATCAATGTTTGCCTCAGAGGTATGTATTGCATTAGTCAGATGATGAGTCATAGCTGGACCTATTTTATAAAATCATTTGTTTGGATGATTGAATGATTTCAACAATTATCAATATTTTCCCATTTTTTGTTACTTCTTAAATTTTATGATTCGTTCGTGAATTTGCTTGATTTCGTGTTACTCTTTGATCTAATCATATATTCAGATATTCTCTTTTCTAATGTCTGCCTCTTGAGCATTTAAGCTTGTTAGACATTATTCTCAATGTTAATCGGGTTCTTAATCATATACATTCCTTTATTATTGATTTCTTGAGAATCTCTAACAGCTCCAGAGGATTATTCAATCCGATTAGCACTATTCTTTCTTGCTCCTCCTGAAGAATTCTTTCCAGTTGATATTCTTATTGGCTCTGATTCTAAATTGATTTATTTCTTACTAGGAGCATTGCTGATAGTTTTATTATTGTTACTCTTTTAGCTTTTATTATTCCCACTGCTGGAGCTATTATTCACAGGTAATTCAAGTTTACTATTATTGTTGTTATCTGCACCATTCGGTGGTGTTGGTTCTCTATGAAAATTATGCAAGAATTTATCAGGTAAAACTTATGTATGCGCTCTTCTGGAATTTGATCTATTCATAAAAATCGTCTCCTCATTCAAGGCTAGTGTATTGCCACTTCGAATAGCTCGATTTTTATTATCATCAGGACTTGCAAACTAATTGATAGGAGATAAATTGATTTAGTGCAAAAACTTATGCTTATCTGGATTACTGCTACTTTATTTACTCATAATCGACCTCATTTCTTGTTAGCTATTTTGCTTTCTCAGAACTTACTTTTAGGGTTACTTCGGAGTGAATCCAGGTTGTTCAATTTATCGATCTTTATTTTTCAAACCACCTAGAATTCCATGAATTGTTGTGCTATCACTTTTCGAGCTATTTAACCCTTTCGGTGTGACTAGAATGTTTGAATGTTAGATCATTCCTGGTAGATTGAAGAAATTAGTCTCATGGGAGTTAGATTATTGTAATTTATTCTTTTTGATTTCCTCCGTATTATTCTCATGCTCATCAAATAAAAGGGCATTTCCTCCAGTGATGACTTAATGCTATTTCAAAGGAGGAGTATGCTCTGCTGAATGCTTTGATTTAGAATTCGTAAGTTATGGTAAATTAGAGTTGCTATTTTCTTTTTTAGTTTGGTAAAATTACGAAATCTAATGCTATTATTAATTAGTACTTGGATTCAGCGCTTAACTGTGATATAATCTATTATTGTTATCTAGATCTTCATTGCTGTGCTTAGTTTGATATTTATGGGTTTTCTCTGATGTATGTGGATGTTCTATAACTGAGAAAAATTCTGAGAAATCTTGCGGGTTACGAATCGCTTGGAGTTTCATGATTGGTGTGCTCACAGGCATTGCGTTGATGGTTTATATCGCGTGGATTACGTTCGAATGGTGTCTCATTTGTTCCATTTCAGTTTCAGATTAGTTTAGATGGTGAGGCAGATGTAAATGCTGCAGATAATGAAGGTGTTTAGGTATTTTCTAGAATGTATTAGAATGTTAGATTTTTTTCTCAGCTGCATATTATTATGGCTTGTTACCTCTCACTGAATCGTAAGCTAACGTGTTAAAGAGTGATTTCTTCCTGGATAGCTCCGTTGGTTTAGGGCAATCTATATTTTACTTCGAGAAAGTTCTCGGAATCGAACTTAATCCACTTTGAAACATTGGTACATCCTCACTGTGGATCATTTTCATTTTCTTCGAATCAAATAAAGTATCTTCAATTGACTAGTGTTCCTTGCTGTTTTAGCTTGAAGATTACTGCATATTATTAAAATTTTTACTCACACCTCTAGATATCTATTGAGAAAGCTTAGACGATATTGTACGTGAACCACTTAGTATCTAACTGTTCCTGTAATTGTCCCCTGGGTTCGATAAGTGTGCTAAGATATTATGATTATTTAGATTATTATGATGTGGTTCATTGATGAGGGTTTTAGTATTTGGAAGGTAGTCTGAATCTTAATGGCTGCGAAGATCCACATTGTGGCTGATGGAAATGTTCTAACTTTGATTTACAATCTATTCACTGTGGACTTATTTAATTAGATCTTCTTAACCACTTGAATTGTCCGTTTAGTTTTAGATACTTGTAGTCATTCTCACTTTTCCTTGAGTGATAGAGCCAGTCATATTATCGAAATTTAACCTTGCGAGCTCATCTCTGAGTCCTTTGATTTGACCATGATGTGGAGCTTCTGGAGTTTATCCTGAGTCAGTTAGGTCTGCTTGGAGGATTTGAAATTTTAAGTTTTTCGATTGCATCGCACGTAATTGAGTTTCAGGAGACATATCTGAATGTAAGCGCTTGTCCTTGCGAGGGGAGAGTTATTATTATTTGGATAGCACACTGGGAGTGGGGGAATTGTCTCCTCTGAATTATTCCTTTCGTAAACGAGAAGAAACAGGAGGACTGTCGGGGGACATGATTTTTTTTTATTTGTTTCTTTGAACTTGGTAAGTTATGAGCTCACCTTTGCCTTTAGCTTCAACTTTTTTTTATTTCGCATCGTTTATTCGATATTTTTCAATGGCTTTTTGTCGTTGTAAGACAGCTACTTTGGATTCTTTAACCTATCAAATAGAAGCAACAATTAATTAGAAAGAGAAACAAATTTGAATAATTATTTTACTCTTTGGTATGCTTCTTCTGATAAGGTAACAGTGTCAGGTTCAGATGTGCTGCAGACTCTACTCGTTGTGTTCACAGTATCTCCGATTAATGAGAATTACGGTTTATGGTAACCAATAACGCCAGCAATAACTTTCCCAAAATGAATTCCAATTTTCAGCTATATTTTCTCACCTTAATCTCCGAAAGTGAGAGTACTTGAGTAATCCAATATCTCAAATGCAAAATTGATAGCACATTTGACTTCGTTGAATTCACTGTACTGTCCTTCTCTTTACTGGAATTTATTCGATGTAATCCCTCCACAAGCCATGTACGTTTTCCCAACCGTTTCTATTTTCTAAAGACCATTGAAGCTGCAGAGAAAATCGAAGACACGATATAAATTATCCAGTAACTTGATGACTTCTACATTCTTCTACGCAATAATGTCATCAAAGTTGAAAATATCACAGAATATAATCGCAACTTGATTTTCGATTTTGACTACACTTGACTAATCACTTTAAATTTAGTCTCTGATGAACTTTGGTAGCAAGATAGAGAGAACTTCATTGAACTTCTTCATCTCCAGTTGGAGCTTACTTGCAGACAGAAATTGCTAACGATCCATTAACCCATACTAAAAGAGAAAAATGGTGTGAATTAAGAAATGAATGGATAATTTATTGTTTTACTTGATATTTTTATGAAATGAGTAGATAAGTGAATGCAATAAGCAAGGCTAAAGTGTTGATAAAGTAGTATGATAGGACCTCTGAAGTAAACTTGTATTCATCACCTTGCAATCCAAGACAAAAACTGCACCAAAAAAAAAAGTAAAAATATTAGCTAAAGATTTCTAAAAGAACAAAATATGTTACTGGATGCTATCATATGTGACAAAGAACCCGTAGACAAGAATGACAATGTCTATGCGAACTAATTAGATGAAATAGATGATATACATGAAGATTATCATCACTAGGAAGTTATCGTAGTTGTTAATAAGTGAAATTGCAGCGATTAGATACCCAACTCTAGCTAGGACAAGTCCGTAATTAAAAAATGTAAAACACTACTCGTATTTATACCATTTCACGAGGGTAAAAAGCAAAACTAAGGCGATGAAGAGGATTAAAATAACTTTCTAGGAATTAGTCTTATTTTCGTCTATGATGATGACGATGAGTAAGAATATGTCAAAGGAAAAGAATATAATCAAGCTGATGATCTTGCTGAAAGCTATTTAGTTGATAATAGCTCTTTTCATGTATTTCTATTCGAATTCTTAGTTATCAAATCGCTAAGTGTATTTCGATATTCCCGATGAAAAAGTTGAATCTAGTCCTGTATTCATCATAGATTAAACGATTTCATCGATTTCAGAGGAATTTTTGAAATATTATCTTATCACACCAATTAAACTCAGATGATTTCTCATTTGTTTTTGTTTCTCTATCGGTCGACTAGCTGCGGCGATGATATTCAGCATCTTTTAGGTTGCATATTTATCATTGTAGAAATTAAGTGCTTTTTCAATTATTTCTAATTACTCCTCAAAAAGGAATGGCATCATTTAGAAAAACCAGTTCAAAGCTGTGAAGAGTAAGCAAATTAATATCGAGAATACTATGAATGTGATTGCAAATGCTGGTGCTGATAGCATTTATCCGAGTAATTTAAACATCCAATCATCGTCTTGTTCTTATTTCCATGTCATGTAGGAGAATAATGATACCCAAAAGACTCCAAATTAGTAGAGAATATTCCAATAACTTTCGATTCCTGAGAATTTCACAACTTAGAATTACACGACGACCATAGCCATAGCAAAGATTGCTAGTTAAATTGATGAAAAGTCCATCATCTTCCCATCGACTTCAGTAATTAGTAGTAATTAAAGCATACAAAAAAATACCAGCAACCCTTGGAGAATTGCTAGTCCAGCGAGTTTCAAGTAAGTTCCTATTTATCGCTGTCCTTAGTATTCCCTAGCTGTTTAATATTGAAGAGCGTAGAATTTTAACTTGGACTCTGGATCGTTTTCTGAAAAGGAGGAGAAAAAGTTAAAAAATAATTATTTTTAGAAAGAAAGTTCAAAAAAATAAGCTAAAAATATTTACTGAGATTCTCAGGATCAGTTGGGAAAAAGTAGCTAAAGAAAAGAGGAAGAAGTGAAAGTAGATTCAAGATATAACTGAAGATTGTGATCTCAATATTATTAGCTGGACTCTCCCCTTCTAAACAAAAGTAGTCTTGTGCAGCTAAGATGATAATTAAAAAAAGCAGTTGCCTGTAGATTTGCAGATTTAGCACAGCATTCAAGAAATCTGCTTATCGTCTACCGTGAATGAACAATAATTTATAAGCGTCTTCAAAATTATCAACGCACACATCTCCAACGTAGCTTGATGAGTTCTTAGAGTCTTGTTTAAAAAAATAAGTTATAAATTAAAAAGAAAATATTTTATTTTTTTAGATTTTTACTTTCAAGCTCAATGGACATATGAGACATGTTAGAAACCCCTTTGTCGTTGGTGATAGCAAGAAACCTATCATTTTTCTCTTGTTCTTTTAGTTCTTTTATTAGAAGTTATTTTGTTACAGAGTCTGTTTCATATGCTAGAAAACCTCGACAAAAATGGCAAAGAAACAAAAAATGACTTTTCAGATAAACTGGATCAGATAGAATTGTCCTAAGAGCGTCTCCTTTGATGATAATCTAGAATTGGAGTTGCTACTCGAGTTACAGGATCTAATTCATTGCTATTGATTTCTTTCTTTCAAAAGTAGTATGCTTATCTTTGCTATGGAAAGCTGAGTTCTTCTCAGCTTCCTCTCCAAGTAACTAGACTTAAAGTCTTTCTAAACTGTGACGTATCACAAATTTGATATCATCGTAATCACTTGAATCAAATTTTATATTGATAATTGAGTTAGGTAGAGATGATTCTTCTGGCCGTACAATCTTGCTTTGATAAGCTGATGCTAATGCACGAGTGTAGTAGTCACCAGTTAACATCCATGTTTTGATCTTATTTCTTTGCAATGATTTTAAGAAAATGTCTGTGTTTTCCTAGAATAAAATAATTTGAGTTTCAAATCAAAAGAAAGAAAAGTAAATTAAACTTTTTACCCTAAGTTTCTCTCTAACTGCAAGAAGAGTCACAAATTACATGGAGCTTTCTCTCTTTTCAAACATCCCAAACAGTTTCTCTAAGGCTTCACGTTCTTTAACAATATTCGTCTGAAGATTTCCTAGTTAACTGATAAATCGTTGGGTTTCTTCTTAGTTGAGAGATAACTTGCAGAGGAGAATACTACGGAATCCTAGCTAAGTATTACGATGAATTATCTTCATCATTCTGTCTCTTTAGTATTCTAAATATAAAGGAACGCTTTTGAGTTCTTCTCGGAGAAGTAAATCAGCGCCATATTTTCTTCTAATGAGAATACTGAACCTAAATTTTTTGCGATGAAAAGCGAGCACCTCATATTTCTTGATTTTCTATTAAATCGAAAGAATATATTCTTAAACATATTCTTTCTCGCCTTCAACTGGCTTGAGATTCTAAGATTTAAAGTCATATCCAAGATTTCTTGCTAATCTTAGAATCATTTCTTCGTCTTCATTGAAAAAAGTATGCGTTAGTTTGTTTTTCTCGATATCGAATTTTGTGACAGTTTAATGACACAGAGCCATGCATTTCAGCACATTCTTTATGCCTTTTCGATGATGGTTGCTTCTTAAATAATGATCCATAAATTTATCCATGTCTTTCGGGATGTCTTAGTCCTTGAGAAAATATTTAAAGATAATTTTTTTTAATTGTTGAATGGATATAAAAAAGAAATTGATTATTTTACATAGAGTCCTGATATTTTCTAGAGTTGAATTGAGTTCTTACGTGATCCCTGTTTTTGATTTAAGAAATAATTAGTAAAAATATATTTATAATCTTAGTAATTTGCTTGTTCAAATTGACTTACACTGTTTGTATCCGACTTATTCGATGGATTGAGAGTCTAAACAGTTCGTAAGTTTCTTCTGAGAGAAGCTGGATGGCTATCTTGTGGTGAAACTACAGATTCCATTAAGTTCTCCTCTTTAAAGTCTCTAATCTGAGATGTTCCTTAAAGTGAGTTTGTGTGAGCAAGGTAATTCTTGATCTTTTCTCCTGAAACTTACTAACCTTCTTTATAATTAGTTATTTTATTTTCTCCTTGAACTTTTTGTTCTTCTTCCTCTGCTTCCTCTTATTATTCTTTTTAAACATGCTATTCTTATCCTATTTAACCATCTAATTCCCCAGTATTCCTTTCCGATCCCTGTTTAATAACCTCACTATCTTCAAAAACTGTAGCTGGAAGTACTTCACTTTATTTATGTGTGCGATGTAAATATTCGTTAAATGATAAATCTTCATGCCTTCCTTTAGCGCTTACACAGCTTCTAAAACTATTCTAAACTTTATTCTTTCTTTAACTACTGCTACTGTTACTTGAGCTCTCATCATCGTCAATCGAACTCTTTGCTCTTAAATGATGATTATTCCCACCTATCGAATCACTTTGATATTCTTATCTCGCAGTCGAAGAAGCCGCTACTGATCGAATTTAAAATGTAAATTACTTTCCACCTTTCCTCTCAAAAAATCTTGAATTCTCCAATGAATGCCCTGCTTATTTTTGCCTTAATTAATGCGCAGTGGACTTAAAAGGAGAATCTACTGAATTTAAGCTGCTAGATCTTTTTGATTCATTTTTTTCTAAATTCTGATTGTACATGAATTTTCCTAGCATCGGGCTATCTTAGATACCTGGATTCTTGTATTTATTGGTTTTTTTAGAATCTACACTCTCAGCTCCATCACTATTTCTGTGTCTGCAGTGTTATGGTTTACTATTTTTTTAAGAACTATTTTCTCTAACACGTGATATTTCAAAAGGTATGCTTTTATCTTCGATCTCCTTGAATTTATTCGATAATCTAGGACTTTAAATTGAAACTTTAAACGCAGCTATCTGCTAATGAAAAGCGGAAGGTTAAGGATTCTGATTACTTTAACCATCTAAGCTCATTGAATTAGGGTAGTTGAGCAGTGAAGATTTTAAACATTAAGATTCAGCATTTATTTAAGGACTTTACAACTATGAAACCAGTTAACTCATTTGAATTCTTGGTAAACTCAATTTCTTTGCTTCTTCGTTCTCTTCTTCGATTTACTTAAGAGTTGATGAAGGTTGTAATGTAGATAACTTCCTATCAAGTTCATAAGGCATTTCAAGTAGAATTTCATCTGATTTTGGTTCTTAATCTATTATGTGAATTTCTGAGATAATCTTCCTCTATTTTACTTTCTTGTCATCAGCATCACTGATTGTTGACTGTTTTCTATCTTGGTAGTTGTAATCACTCTTGAGCATAGCTTTGTCTGTATCTGACAATAAAAACTAACCATCAGTTTCTTGTTTCAAAATATTCAAGAACTTTTTAACACCTGATTGTTTGAGGGCTGCTACACTGCTAAAACTTGAAGGAATTTCACTTCCTAGATTTTAATCTAACCTTGGATGTTCGTCGACGTCTTCATTTTAACTAATATTGCTATTACATCGAAATCCTTTGAAATCTAGTAAAGGACCTCCAGAATTTAGCCTCTCATTTTCAAGATCTTTATTAGATTCAATAATATCCATTTCTTCAGTTTTTACATAAGATAATGCTCTTTTATAAGGTTATCTTGTGATTAGCGTATCTTCACCTGCCAAGGGAAGACTTGAATCAGTAGTTTAGAGTTTATTAGTAACTGGTATTTTTCTGTGTTTTAAGTAATTTTTGTCAAAAGAAATATTTTTTTCTTCTGGTATTGTTGCTATTTCATCATTATGTTAAAGTTCAATAGTAATTTAATGTATTTCTGCATGTTTATCTTTACTTTTATCCTCTAATTCATGATGAGGCATAGTTTCTCCTTCATTCATATTTTGCTAATTATTATTTATGTGATTTTAAATAATCTGATCCTACGAATCTAGCTATCTCAATCGTATTTTTGCTTTCGAATTATTGGAAGCATTTCCAGTCTAAAAACTTGGTTGATTGATGTTGTTGTTGTTCGAATGAATATCAGATTAATTAAAATCAGAATCTCTTCCGTGATTACTAGCATTCGAATGATATCTTTCCGATCTTGTCTAAAAATGATCAAAAATAATTCCTGATTTCTACCCAGTCACTCCTTGCTTTGTTCTGTTTGAAATATGACTTTCTTCAAGAATTACACTTTTCAACTCAGCATTCATCTTCATATTTCCATTATTAGTCTGTTAAAAGTTGTTGTTCTACATAAGCTTCGATGATCCTCGATAATCTGGACTTTCTCTCTCATTCTAAAGGCTCCTTAATGAAAGTAACGAATACATAGCAGGTTTTTAATTATTTCCAACTAAATTTTAAGAAGAATGAAATCCTTTGTCTCCTGATGAGCTTTTATACTATCTGTCAACATCAAGAAGGCTAATTAATGCTGCTTCACTTTGTGATCCAGAACCACCTTGGTTAAATTCATTTGTTTATGATTTCTCACTGCTCTATCCTTTACTCCTGTAGAGAAATTAGCGGGATTTCATTAATCCACTGTCTTTACTACCTTTACTTCTTGGAAAAGCTGATAATGCTTCTTTTCGTCGTTTAACTGAATCAATGTACTTTTATTCTACTTTCTCAGGGATAAGTTTGTAGAGATCATCTCCAATGAGAATTTTATAAATCTACGAAGATGAAGGATAACTGAGAACATTTGTTCTTCCAATGATAACGTGACTAATAACTGATAGATCAGCGATAGGCAGTGGTTCTCTAAGTCGATAGTGAGGAAATAATTAACGATTTTATCTTGTAAATCGTTTGGATAACTTCGCAAAGAAATCATCTGCAAATTACTTAAGTTTCTTAAGTCTAATTTACCAAGATGATTCAGATTTCTTTTAAGTAAAATTCTACACAAAACTTTACCTTCTTTATGTTGAAAACGCTTAACCAGAAGATTTTAGAGCTGTTATGGATAAAAGATCAGTTGCACTTTTGACTTCAGTTAATGTTTTTAGTCTGAGAAAATGATGTTTAGAGTCTTTAATGATTTCCTAATTCTAAACAGCGATTTCAATCAAAGTGATAAGATCTACTAAGGCGTACAGAAGCAGAGGAAATAATGGAAGAGAATCAGTGATCGTGATTAGAACTTTATGGAAACTAAAGTTAACGAAATAGAACTTTGAGTTAGACACTAACGAATCATAACATTAGTTGCTCGCTTGAGATATTAGAGTCTAAATGATTATCGGTATCATTAGCAAGCAGTGCAATAAGCTGAAATATTCGACTTTTTTCATGAAAAAGGATTTTCCTTCTTTGTTAGGAGTGAATCTCTCGTGTTTAAACTAACTGCATTCCATCCCAGTAAATAAAGCAATTCCAAATACCCAATCTTGTTTGACAATCGCAGAACGAGGAATCACATTGTCATTACTGAATTATTCATTTTAAGGATCCTACTTCAACCGAATATAGCCTCTAACTTCATCATCAGTAGTTTTACTGTATTCTATTAGCCCCTTGAGCATTTTACGAAAATCAAGCTGACTTCCCTTGTGGCGAGCTTACTATTCAGCTATTCAAAAAAATAATAAATTTTTTAATTTATAATTATTACGAAATTTCATTTAAAGAAGACATTCTTTACATCTGGTTGCTTTAAGAGGAAGTACTCGCTTGTAGACGGTGTTACCATTAATTTAATGCATGTCCAGCATGCAATTCTCACCTTAAAAATCAAGAACTAATAATTCGCAGGGAGAATATTCATCCTTGTAGATCACTAGCACATCCCCCACCTAAAACACAAGCGCATAAAAAGAAGATTAAACACTAGTAGACCTTACACTATTTTGAATTTCCCCCCTTTTTATGTTACAGAATCTAACATAATCCAACGCTCTTGTATGAAATGCTAGATTTTTCAAAGTTTCAACAATTACCTGAATATCTTTCCATTTTTTGAGGTCAGAGAGGTTGATTTTCGGTTCTAAGACATTAGGTGCATCGACTTGCTTCCTACCTAGAAGAACAGAGCGATGTCTGTTGAACACATAACTCGATCGTTCATTTGAATTTTGATCATACGAAAACTTCCTTCGTTCTGTGAGCAGCATCAGCACAACATACAAAGCGTATGAGACAATGATTGGAGTCAGATACACTAAGAGAAACTGTTTACTTTGAACACAAGTTAACCAACCTTCATCGTTTCTACATAAAAAATTAAAACTTACTTTGTGAGTGTGTAATCTGAGTATCCACCGAATGAGAGACTCAAAATCAGCATAACAAGATGAAAAAGCACGAATTTTCTCTAGAAAAAGCGGAAAGCTGTCCCAGGTAAAAATGCCCTTGACTTTAATGACAAAGTTGATCAGTTTTTGCTTTATGATTCGCATATAGAAGAATAAACGAAGATAAATATGCTTTTTTTACAGAAAATGTTTATGTGGTAATGTAATTCGACATTTGTTCTTGCTTGACACCAGATATGATCACCGCTTCTCCTCCATCTAGTTAAATCTAAACAGCAAGTTTTACAACATGCCATATCCGCACAACATCTCAATTCATATGTATCTCTCTTTACTTTTCTGCTAGATGACAAAGAAAAATTCTTCTTTAGTTCATTTTGATTTGGAGCATCATTTTTTTGCTAAAACATCTTAGAACCTTATTCTAGGGTATCTCAGAGAGAGTCTTTTTACTCAGCTAAAACGTAAAAATGTTTCAGAGAACAAGCAAGCACCTTAGAATTTTTATGTTCGCTACACCGCTAATTTCTAATACGCTTCTTTGAGATAATTATTAGCAGATTTATTTGTTAAGAAGTCCAAAAAAAAATCCTTCTGTCTCTCTTTCTTCGTCAGCTGGGTCTAAAATAGATTAAAATAGATTGATATTATGCAAGAAAACCATCGCAAGACAGATTTTTCGAATCACTTTACAATTTGCAAATTTCCTTATAGAATTAAGTTTTTTTTAAAGAGTTTTAGCATTATTTTTGCACTTCCGTAACTGTGATTTAATCATAATTCTAGTTAGAACATTTTCTATTAAGCTAATGCAAAAATTAAATGCTAGAACTATTTTTTCTTGTCTAGTTCCTTGCATGGAAAATAAATATGATTAGGGTTGTTTGAGGCTACAGATATGGTAGCTTAATGCAAAAGACAACATTTTGTTAGAAATATAAAAAAGCCAATCATCGAGAAACATAAAAATTAATATGAAATTTTCTCTCTTTTAATGGAGAGATTTAATATTATCAATCTATCTATCCCCGATACGATTTTATTTTAAAACTCTGCCGTCCTGGTTTAACAAAATTTCTAATTAATTACTCAAGATAATAAATAGAGCAGCCTTTAGCTTAATAACAAAACACTTTTCAAATCTTATTGCATTGATACTCAGAATTGATTTAAAAAGAAGTTTAAGAAGAAGAAAAGTTTGATTCCATCTATCAAGAAAAATAATGATTGTTCATTGGATAAGCAGCATCATTGAAGCATATTTTAATATGATTTATCTCAAATAAATATAAAAAACGAAATTTTCAATGGGTCACCCTGTATTTCGAAAAAAGCAGTTATTTTAAATTACTTAAAAAAAAAATTATTTTTGATAACGTATCATTTTCTATGCAATCTTTGTAAGCGCATGAATTGAAGAATACAATACATCAAAGAGAAATATAGTAATTTTTGATCTGATTGATTAATAAATACCTAATAGAACTGAGACGCTATCGAAAGATTTTCTTTCTTGTGTTAAAATCTTAAATTGTTTTGTTTGTAAAGTTAAATGAGATATTATTTGAATCAGTTTTTATTTTATTTAGCATAACAGCGCAAAGAAATTCATAATTTATTCTAAAATATTATTTTAACAATGAAATATTTGACTAAAAATATTTCGAAGTCAAACCCCCACATTCATTAGTTAGACATATGAAATGAAAATGCTTTTTTCCCTTAAGGAATATGAGCTAATCGTTCTGATTTACTTGGAGAAACTCTCCTCAATGGAGATGACTCAGGTGTGGTTTGTAAGGAACTAGCTTTAGGGATTCTAATAAGCATACTCTCAAAGTCGATTCTTTCATTGTTTTACTGTTTCATCATATCTGCAGGAAAACTAGTAAGCGAATCTAAAGAACCTCGAACTCTAGGTAAAAGTTAAACACTGATACGTTTTTACGGTGAATGATCTGGAGATAAATCTTATGAAACATGCTATGATCTATGGCAAAGAGGAATTGCATTGAATTAAAGTGGATCTTTATCGTTTTGGGAAATAAACTAAGCATGGTTTGGTAGGAATTGTGAAGGTATTTTCTAAGGAGATAATTTTTTATGAAGGCTCTTTTACTATTTGTTTTTTTCAATGAGATTCTCATTGAAAGTGCGCTAAATTACATTAAATCGAGTTCCAACTTAAGTATTCGCACTAATACCTGCAATAATTGATTTATCTGGCAAATCATTCAGCTAAACTAACGAATTATTCTCAGATTCTCTGTTTCTATTGGAATTTTCTCTGTGAGAAGCTAAGTTTCCAATGAATTTATAAATTGGCAAATTGCTTGCAGGTTAACATTTTAATAATTATTAAGTTGCTCCATCGTTCCTGCTTCTTTCACTCTTGAGATTTTACAAGAGACTAAGTTTTAACTATGAAATTTTTTGCTATTACGTGAGAAGTTTCAAAGAAAAAGGCTGCTATTGTTGAGAAAGTAGTGAGTCAGGAACAATAATATTATTCTAAAGAGGTGAGCTGTCTTCGTTCAACGATTGATCTTGCTATTTCTGAGGATCACAGTTAAATAACTAAACAGAACTGAAACATCTTAGCTTCAATGGCGATAAAGGGGATGAACTCTCTAACATATAAGAGTTTTACTCTTAATTGCTAGTTTTATCTGCTTCTTGTAAACCCTTATGATCTTCCACAAAACTAGGTTGTTGTGAAGTATTTCTAGACTATACTTCTTTAGAAAATATTTTAATCGGTGAATTCGCTTCTGGGAATTGCGAGAAAAGTTCTCCTCTTTTCTTTTTCTTTGCCATAATTTTTCTGAGGTTTTCATTAAAAATATTGTCTTCTCTATTCTCTCGAGTTGGAGATTCGGAAGAAGTCATTTTTTAGCCTCCGCGAGATGAAAATGCTGCGGTTACCTTTTACCCTGTTTTTTACTAATGAAGCACTGTCATAAACCGCTTAGATTCTTCGAAAGTTGGTAAGCCTTCAGCGACAAGCTACACAACTTTAGGTAATTCTTCTTTTTAAGAACTTTCACTGATTTTGAAAGCTAATTCTTTTTCAATTTTTTCAATCCCTCTTTTGTATCCTTCCCATTTGTGTTTTTCGTCTGGGTTATTAGCTTATAGTTGTTATCGAGGTAGCATAGAATTGTAGAGTTGATATTTTGTTTATTTTAGCAAAACTTATTGTAATTTTGGTTAGATTTATGAAGGAACTGATTAACTTGGTGATTCATCAAAACTTAATAAGGATTAGGAAGATTACGATGATGGTTAAAGTGATTAATGCTATTGCTCGATGGATGACTGGTAACTTAACAGTTATTATCTGTTTCTAGTTTGCTACACAGAAATTGATCGTTTTAATTCGATTCTGCTAGGGTTTTCTTTTGGGTGAAGAAGAAATTTCTCTGGTGAATTTGAAATCTAATGTACAGAGAGTTTGCGAGATGACAAAGCAGCTAAATCTATTGGAGGAAGCTACGGAAGCTAAGTAGGTAGAAATTTAACAGATGGCATCCTTGAAAAAGAAGGAAGAATTTCACTGCTAGAAGAATTATTATCAAGTTAAAAAGTGACAACTTTACTTGGAGAATCTGATCCAGTTAGTTAAGCAGTTGAAGGAGTTGTAAGTCTAGAATGAGAGCTACTCCCTTGTTGTCCTTACAGTTAAGTCTAAGAAGCGCTGGTGCTTAATATATCTGCCATAGAAGGATTGTTTGCGTGCTTGTGTATTTCAACCCGCTTCTACAAGATTCTGATCGCTTAATGGATAACTGGATTGTTCGAGTAAGATATATTTTACTTTGAATCACTCTCAAAATCATTTAGTGATTATCTTGGGGAGATCTCTATAGGTTGATTTGAATTATTTTACAATAAAGCAAGTTAAGATAGCAGCTAATTATCTTAATTAAAAGTTAGGGATTGTCTCATGTGAACCAATCTCGATTCATAAAATTACTTCTTCTAATTTGCTTTGGCTTTTAACTCTGCAACTACTTTAGCGAAACTATCATTCTTTAGAATTACATCGATATCAGCCATGTACACACTTCCTAGCTCTACCGTTGATTTGCAGCTAAATTCATGTGGAATATTTTGACTTTCTGGTTTCGGAAAATCTTCTTTTGATGACTCTTATTCTTCTGCTTCTGCATTTTCCTCTGGGGAATCATCGTACGATTTGATTCCCATCCAACTTTCGAATCCAAATAACTCTCCAGCTTCCAAAACAGATATGCTCTTTTCAATTTATTTGCCTTTGCCGTCTCGTAAACGTTTTAATAGCTGAAATGTACCCTCTTTCACTAAGAATATCTTATCAGCTGGATCACCTTCTTTGAATAGATACTCGCCAGTTGGAATCAGACTGCCATTTTCATAGAATAGACTAATGAACTCTTCATACACAGCTTCACTTATTAAATCTTGGAAAACTCTTTAGACACATGGCAGAATAAATTCTCTTTTCTTAGAAATGTAATCAAAAACATTATTGAAATCGATGAAGGATATCTTGAGTAATTCGACTTTATCTGACAATGCAACAGCTGAATTTCTCTTGAATTTGAGCACTGACTAACCAAAGCAAGAGTGAATATCGTAAATTTGATTTCTAACGAATAATGGCCGCCATTGATTCTTAACATCAAAGTAGTCTTTGAGTTTTGTATTGTTGAGAGTGAGAATGTAACTTAGGGAATTTTCATTCATTTTGGGAGGATGGTCAAGGCGAAAACCTTCATGTTTTTCAGGGCTTTGTGAGGTTTTCTTGTTTTGAGAACGACGCACGTAGCTAGCTACTTACCCAGAAAGTACGAAATATAAATTTTCGTTCTTTTCGCCAATATGAAAAATGAACTCCCCTTTGCTGGCAGTTTAAATTGAAGAATGCCTAAGCATTTTATTGATATTCTCTTCAAATCTGCCCTGAACAGCACACATATCCAAGTTTTAAAACTACTCAAAGTAAACACTAAGTTTCTTCAACCCAGCCTTAGAACTTGTTTTGCCTTGTTCGGTTAAGTGTTTTTTTAAAATATCCAAGGCATCGATTCCTCCTAACTCTTCTAGTTCCTCTTCAGGTGATTTTTTAACTTTATGTACATGGTCATTTTCTAAAATGTGACTCCTTCTTTTTTGGATCAGATCTTGGGTTGCGCACTGAGATCTTTGTTCAGATGAATGTACTTTCAAACAATCTAACAACACTTCATATTATGAAATCAATTTTCTAATTGGTATTTTTTACATCCATTGCGAGGGGAGCTTGCTTTTTAAAGACAATAATCAATCTCATGAGAGGACATCTCTTTTTTATTGAAGGATCTCCTTTGATATTCTGTTTATTTTAATTGATTGGTATTGATTGTCTCTTTTGGCTTTTTTTTCGTAGATTGTGAATCGAAATGATTCGATTATGAGTAATCGTGATCTTATATAGTTTTATTAGAGTTCGTCATTCATCCTATTAGATATTCATCTATCTAATTGGTGTAATGAATCTTTAATTGAGAAGAAATATAACCATTGAATATTTTGTGTAAAGGGGGGGAATGTTCGGAAACAATAAAAATTAAAAGTACTTCTTGTACACATTTTTTTTGAATATTCAAGAGGAAAATAGGTGGTTAGCTAATAATACTATGGGGAGTAATTGCCAAGAATGAGTTGCTTTAAATCTTTTACAAAGGATCAAAGTATTTGAGACAAAACATATCAAAGTTAAAAGGGGGAAATGTAGGCTTTTAAAAATAGAAATGTTGAAAATTTTGAATGGATACCTCAATTTGCAAGAAAAATCTAAACTTGAATCCAATTAATTTTATTCAAACGAAGAAGGGAAATTCAAGAAGAAGAAGAAGAAGATAATAATAATTTGCAAATGTTATCCTGAAGATTTGTTATGAATTTATTGAAAGGCCAAATTGAAATAATAATAAATTAATCAATGAATTACCCATAATTAGATCTAATAGAAGAGATTTTAAATTTTTTTTTTAGTAGGAGAGGGCTCATAGTTAGGAAGGAGATTTATATTTACGAAACTTTTGATTACCACAAAAAATATTGATTATTCAGAAGATTATTGAGCTGATTGATGTTTTGAGTAAACAAAAAAAACAGGGGAAACAAAAAAGTAATTAAAAATAATAATACTAATCAGATTTTGTAGGAGAAAAGCATTCAGCGTTGTAAGCTTGAGTGTGAAATTATTATGCTGGCCAGTTAGTGACAATTCAACAATTATGATAGCTAGTCACCTTCGTACACTCTATTACTACGAACATTTTTGTTCATGCTCAATTGTTTTACATAAAGAAAAAGATAATCAAGGAAGAAATTGAAAAAAAATGGAAATAAGTGTTGACGGACTTCTTTTTTACTTTTTTACTAATTCTTTTGGAGAAGCCATTCAAAATTCAAAATGCAATGACAATATGTCTTAAATATGCTAAATAAACTGCTTAAATGATTGAGAATAGACATTTAAAAATAGTAAAGCAAAAACACTTAAAGCGCGGAGGGCTTTTAAATTGAGTAGTCTTCTTTTCTCAGCTAACTGATGGAATCAAATAAGCAGAAAGATTAGTTATTTTGAAGTATTCTATTGATTTTCTTAATTTTGTAAGAGCTATGAGTTACAAAAGAAGTGAATAAAATGTTCCATTAAAGAAGAAAACAACATTATTCATTTATGTGTTCAAAGAATACAAAATAATTGTAGCTGGAAAAAAGAAGCAAAATCAACCCAAAAAAATATTCTTTCACAAAAATATTTCAAGATAAATAGAATCCTTTTTTTTTCATTTAAATTTTTGAACTGGATAATAGAGAACAAATTAAGAAAAATATGCATCAATCGATGATATTTTGAAAACAGAAAATATATTAACAATACACATAAAAGAATTAATAATAATAAATTAGGTCATTGATGTAAAGGAAAAGTGATTTAAATAATCGGGAGGGAGAATTGCCTTATCTTCATTCTTCGCATCTAATTCAAGCATGCATTTTCAGAGAAGAGATGAAGTGAAAGCAGAAGAGACGATTAGTACAACTGTAATCAGCAGTGCCCACCAAACATATCGATTATTCAAGTACTTGTTAAAATGATCGATATTCAGAGGATGAGGAGTGAAGAAGTAATCATCAGCGACAGTAGCTGCTTTTTCAACTTTGTGCTTTTTGAAGATATCATAGATGATTCTAGCAGAGCAGAAATGCAAGAGAGTTGCAAGGAGAGCAACAAGTGTAAAAATATGTGATTCCCTAGTGTTCCAATCGAGGATTGAATACACAGGTGAAAAACATATAGTCACAGCGAAATTTACAGTGAGATAGACAACCATGAAAGCTGCTAAGTAAATCAAATGTCTCTTGTAGAATTTTATTTAATTCACAGTCTTGTCTATTATCAAAAGAAGAAACATGCCGCCGTGTTCTAGAGTTGTTAAGACTAGATAATATGCGGTTTTCTCACGAGTAATGGTAGGATAGATAGCCACCCAGTACATAGCAGTGATAATGAATTCTACAGAATAGCAAACTTCAAAAATACCATGTGCCATTTTCCAGTATTTCTCAGCGAATTTATAGTTTTTCATGATTCTCAGTGTCAGTGCAAAGTAGATGACAGCCAGATCTACTCCCCATTCTGTGAGGTATTGAAAATTCGTTAAGATTGCATCGCTAGAATCGACTTGTGACATTGTCCATGTGACAGCGGAAATAGCAAAACAAACTTGCCTCACAAAGTAGAATGTCTCCTAGTTTAATACATACGACTGAGAGACACTCTTCTCATTGGATGTGTTCTCCCAGAGCCATCGTTGAATTGTTGACCATGGACGATTACCTGGAATAGATGCCCATTATGATTAGCTTCCATTATTAGTCGTAGCAGAACTGCTTAACTGCTTGTCGTACTTGTTGTTATTGTCAGTGTAGCTATCTGCTGTAGTAGTACTGCTTTGAAGCGATTAGATCTGTTCAGGCGTGTTCATTACAAAAATATTTTTTTTAGTTTTTGGAAGTATTTCTTATGCTTATTGCTTGTTTTTTTTTACAATTTTCACCTGAGCTACTTTTGCTAAAGAGAATAGTTTGTGCTGATTTATTTATTATAATCTTTTGAGCATGGCTTGGCAGAATCCTCCCCATAAGAAGGGATCCTCTTAAAGAAATAGATAAACAGATAATTAAGAAGGGAATTAATTAATTTTTGGCAACTGTTCTAGAGAAAGTTTCCATTTTTTGTAATTATTTTTTCATTCGAGTGAAAATCGAAAATTCTTAGGTTTGAATCCTTCGAATCTTGCTATTGCAGAAATTAAACCATACCAATTGATATTTTTACAATAATTACCTTTTTCTTCTTTGAGGTTCCTTGTAAAACTCTCTTTACCCTGGCTAACTCAAGTCAATCCAATAAAAACCTTAGATAGTTTATCTCGAGCATATCAAGAAATTAAAAAAATAATTAAATCTCTGTGTAAAGTGTAAGATCAGTCTTTTTTTTCACCCAACGGATAGGCATTCTCTGTCACTTAAATTACTCTTGCCTTTCCACCAAATGAACCACCAGCGTCAGGTTTGTCTTTCCCCCACCTCATAACAACTCCACAAACATTCAACTCAACTTTCTAACTGTTTATGAAGCTCCAATTGAAATTTTAATGCTTCAAATCTACTTTATCATTTTCAGACGCTTTATGTGTCATTTATTGTATTTTGAAGTGTCTAATAGTCAACAAAACGTAGGAATGTCTTTAAGTAGTGGTACTAATCTCTCGTAAAAAAGATAAAAATCTAAAGGATACTGCTAACAAAAGCAAATCAAAACTATTCAATTGAAAGTAAGATATTTTTCTTTTATTATTTGAGTTGAGAGTCAAATTTAGATGATTAGTTAATAACAGTGAGCTTAACTTAAAACTAAAGATGGTCACTTTACTTGAGAAAAAAGGAAATAGTCCGGATTTTGAAAATATCTATTGATTTTAATAAAGAAAACAAACGAAATAAGGCTAGTATTTGTATGGAATTAAAAGTTGTATTTTTTGTTAAGCATCCTTACATACATGCGTTTCGTATCAATAGAAGGCGAATAAAACAAAAAAAGGAAGAGGAGAAAGCCTGCTGGAAATTTACTTTTTCCTTAAAATTAATTATGTTTTTGTTTTGAATCTCATAATAATTTGATTCATATTTTTTATTTATTTGAGAAATCCCTTTACAAATAAATTCAAGCTGTTAACAAAACCCAAAAGAAGATAGGTTTTCTCTGTTGTAGTTGTAATTATCTTGAGTAATCGTTGTATTATTCTTTCATGGATATTTTCCAAAAATGCTTGTTTCTTTTTTTACTTGAAAACAGAATTAATTCAGTCAAACAAACTGGTATTAATTATCTCCTTTAAAAATTCAAAAAATGTTTCAAATTGTTTTCCTTCTGTGGAAGTACAATTTGTTGAAAATTATGATCTGATGCTTCTTTTTAAATCGCTTAACAGATTGTAATGAATGGAGATGATTATATTGGAAATAATATTTGAAAGGAGAGAACAAGAAAAAAATAAATAAATTCCAAAAATAGAGCATCAAAAAGGGGGGAAATAGAAACACATATTTGTTAATTAAATGAGATTCTCTTTGTGTGTTTGTGTGTGGAGTGGTTAGTCTTGCAAGATTAGCAGATGCATAGTTTTTGAAATTTGATTTAACAAGAATAATCGAGGAAATACGTCAGAAAGAAGCCACCAATTGGCTGCCAAATATCACCAATGAAACAAAAGTAGTATTTCAACTGGTAGCAACAACAACAGCAGCAACAGCAAGGGTACTCAAATCGAATCGAGTATTGATATTTTCACATTGTTTCTGTTGCAAGATTCAATACTAAATTTTCTTATTTACCAATATTTTCATAGCTATCCACAAGCATACCAACATCCGTAGCCATCTATCGATGACATCAGCAGATAAGATTTCAGTATCCGTAAGCCTCAAGAGCGTCTCACAATTTAAACTACTCCTCCACCAACAAGGCGTAAGATTATATTAGATGGTTTTGAAGTAGAATATATCCCATTAACTGTTATTTGCATTTTCAAAACAAAATATAAATCCTCGCAGCACTGACTTATAAATCATCTAAAAGTTCATTTTAATTTGAAAATGGCATCAACAACAATAGCAATAAGAGCAATACTAGTGGCATTCTATCTTTCCCTTCTGATTAACCCGCGAATACTCGACCTCCCACTGCTCCATATGAGCAGGGCATTTCACAGTTCTCGAAAATAAATTCTTTCCAACAGACAAAAAAGTCCAATAATGCTGTTGAAAGTAATACTAATACTAATTATGATAGTCTAAGTGAGAGGAGTGAACTCAACAGTGCCATTCATCAGCAAGTAAACGAAACGAAATAGATGCCATCGAAGATCATGGAAACATTGAATGCACCGAAACAAGAAAATGCATTCAAAATCAACTTTTCATTTAAAACAGCTTTAGATGGATACAAAATAACGAATCTACAGTAGTAGAATTGCTAATCGGAAAGAGAAAAGTAGAATAACAATGCTTAATCATTCAAATAGCACTTTAGTCTCATGAAATAAGGCCAGCAATAATAGGTAGAAATATAATAATAGTAGCAATAACAGGTTCAGTAACTTTAACAGCAATAGCAGCAGTTCCAACAGTAGCAACACTACATGAAGTAGCAATACAAACCTTCTCAGCAACTTCCATCTGAGGTATCAACACTACAAATCTAATAAACTCAGCATTTTCAAAGATATTCTCAGCCTCCCTCATCAGAACCTATCCAACTGTTGAAAACTCCACAATAATCTCATCAGTAATAATCTCAAAGTCAGCTTCTGCAGGCTCAACAGCAGTAAAGGAACTCTCATAATAACAGCTAATCTCAATAATCAGCTTACCAACGCGGCAGTTCTCCTTACAATGAAACAGCACAAAAATATTAGCATTCACATTAATCCTCAATTTCAAACTGTTAATATAAATATTACTAACAATCAGAACCACCTTTGTAAAATCAAACTAATAAGCTATCCTTCCAACAGCAAGTACAAAGTAGATAACAATAATAATAAGCATATGCACCTGTGAACGATGCTAATAAATCAATAAATGGTGCGCACAATATCTAATAGAAATAAGCTATTTCTCAATTTGGAATAATAGGTGGCAATGCAAATCCTGCTTCGGAATAGCAATTCTAATAATCCATTCAAAATGGAAATAAACAGAATATACCAAATTCTTCATCTTCTTCATTATCTGCTGCTGGTGGTGGATATTAAGCTTATTAACCAACAACAACATAACCAACGTATTATCCTAAATTTTCGATTTAAAATCCAAGAACAACCTCAACCAGTCCATTTGACAGAATCACAGTGCGAAATAAGAGCATCAATTCAAGCACGAACACAACTACTATTACTGCAGGTACAGCTACAACTCCACAAAATAATAATAAACCTAAAGATTCAACTCTTGTGATTTCCAAGCCAATAATCAATCCAGCTAATTTCTAAGACCCTTCCTTTGTTCCTAAGACTCCAACAATTCCGAAGAGACATATGCTTGATCGACCTTTTGCAATGCCTAATGATCAAGCATCAACACCAACGCGGTTAAGAGAAATAGTAGATAATAAGGTTGAAATGGAAATGTAAAGAAATTCATAGAATATTCATAAATATGCAGATTAAAACAGATAAAAAGAAGTAGAAAACAAACAAGAAAGAATGTTCCCAAAACCATCTGAATAGGAGATACAACAACGAATGGATAGAAGATAGCAGGAAGTGATTAGAAATGGATAGAATAAAACAGATAGAGATAATGAATAATAGATAAGCAGACAAGGAAGTGATAAGAGCAATAATAATTAAAATAAAGAATAAGGAAGTGTTGTGAATAATGATCTTGGAGATGCGAGAAACTAGAATTAAAAAAATAATAATAGCAGCAGCAGCACGTATAATATCCACGACTAATCATAATAATAAGATAATTCTTCTTTTAAAATGAAGTAGGACACTAATAATAATAATATCACAGCGAAGCAAGCAATTCCTTCAAAAAGCACTCAGTCAACTGATTCAGAAAATACTAAAAATGGTACAATTACTAGCAAGAACGAAAAGACAGTAAGTAACAATACTGGCAATGCAACAAATAAACCAACTTTTTAAGGTATTCAAAATGAAGCTATTACAACCATTTAGCAGCCTCATGGTCGTCACGAACGAGGAGTGTCTAGCTATTACGGTAATTAGCCTACAACTCCAAATTAATAGCAACGCTAAAAAGAAAGAAATAGCAGTATTAGTGTGTGCTAGTAGCAAGTGTTGAAACAGTAGAATTCAGATAACAAACCTTAATTACATCTCCGAAGCAACTCTAAGCTCGCTCCTAAGATTATTGATGACAACCCGCGGACAATCGCTGCGAGTATATTAGCAAAAGAAAACTAAAATTAAGAAAATACCAGTGAAAACAAAAAAGATAAGTAAATCGCCAATGTCTCAGGTGCTCCAACGTTTCGATTCCCATAGCCATCACATTACGACAGGGACTCATTCAAATCTAAGCGTAGTTCAGTTTAGTCACAGACAGTTAGATCTGAAGGTGCTAGCATTTAGCAGAATTAGAATAATTCTCAGTAAGGGAATGGCTAATAGAATAGCTTCATACCCTCACCGAACACATATAATATGGACACATTAAGCTATTAGAAGATAAGCTAAGTGTCCACAACTTCAAGTAATTTCTTAGATTCGATAAAGGACATATCGGACACATTTATAGCGAAAACAACTTCGTTTTTTAACAATAATTTCAGCAGAAATTAACCAAGGTAACACAGACAGAAAGCAATAACTTGACAAAAAAACTTATGTGGTAATTATTATGTTTGATTGTTATTTCTTTGGATAGACTTGGATGCAACTGTGATTCGAACTTAAGGGAGAATGATACCTGCTCGAAAGCGTTTGCTTGGTTGGGAAAGCAATACAAAAAGACGGAGTTAAGTTCTTTGAAACAAACTTATGAGAATATCAAGCAAACGCATATTGAAAATATGGAAAAGAATGAAGATCAAATCGAAAAGGATCTAAAAAGAACTTTCCCATCGTTGGAAATGTTTTAAAATCCTGTGTATATCAGCTCGCTTAGGAACCTTCTTAGAACAGTTGCAAAGTTTGATCCAACAATTGGTAAAAATAACAAAAATTCAAATATTTGTTAGGTTATCTTTTTTGGCTGTTTTAAAATCAAAATAGGGTATGTCCAAGGCATGAATATGATAGCTGCGAGTTTCCTCTATCACGCAGAGGAGTACATATCGTTTTGGTTAATTTAAATCCTCTTTAATAGGCTAGAAATGAGAGATATCTTCATGCCATGTAAACAAAAATAAAAAACTAAACTAAATCCTTTAAAATAGTATGAGTTTTTAACTTTTTATTTGATTTTGTGTAGCATTACCTGGTCTATCTAAGCATATCTAGCTTATTGACATATTGACCTTGACACGGATTCCTGATCTTTATCAGCATTTAGTAAAATAATATTGCTTTTTTTCTTCTAATAGAATCATTTATCTCGATTCCTAAAAAGCATTTTTTTTTATTAATAATGTTAGAATATTTGATAATTCTTAATATTTTCCCTTTTTTGTCTTTGTTTGACAGTGCTAAGAACACATAACCTATGATATGTTCTGCTCTCCTTGGATATTCTCACTCTTCGGAGTAGTCTTGACTCCTCAAAAACTTGTAAACAAATTTTTCAAAATAATGAGATTTATTTGTGTTAACTTCCCCTCTTTAAAAAAGACACTACTTTACAGCGAGTTGCTCGAGGAAGGTTGGTTGATGTTTTACAAGCTCGTCTTAGCTTTCCTATGCTACCATAAAGATTAGCTGTTTTAATAGGACATGAGTGAGATCCTTATGACTTTAACCCAAGCAAACTACAAATTTGACTAGCAAGAGCATTGGGAGTAGCTGATTAAGTATTCTAAGAACGTGAATCTTGATGCTAATTTCATTAATTCCATGCTGAATTCGTACAATCCAGAAAAAAAGCAATTCGTTCTCAAACCTCAAATGTTCTGATCATTATTTGGTGCTATTATTACAAATAATATCTTTTTTTGTTTAATAAGCAATATTTTCCTTTTCCGTGTATCCATTCCAATTTATATTTTATTAAAAAGATTCTTTTATTTGTTTGTATAGTTATGTATGCTAGATGATTATTATTAAATTATTAAGAATTATTAACAACTCTTGTTTAGAAAAGAAAGAGAACTAGAGAGTAAGTTATTGTTATGAATTGTTTTTAAGAGTATCTGTTGGAAAGCTGGCGGATAAGTAGAAGATAGGAGGGTGGCTAAGGAAGGAAGTAGTTCGTTAGTCAAAAGGTAATATTGTCTTGTGCAACCTAAACCAGCACACAATATAATGGACAATTAATTAATTTTTCTGAATAAATTAAAAATAAAATAAAAGAAATAAAAAACACACATTCTACTCCAAGTTATTAAGTTCTCCTCGCAGAATTCTCTCAAAGACAACATCACTTTATCCTACTTAGATTCAGTCTCACTACCATATCAACTCATGGATAGATAATAGTACGAATCGTATATTCGCGAGAAGCTTCATCCGATTCTGGAGAAAATGCTCATTGACTGTTTGCAATCCAAACCTTAAGATCCAGTAAATTTCTTTTTTTCAATTTCTTCCTATCATTAGAACTTGGTATTTTAGTTTGCGTTTCACTTACCCGTGTGTTTGATTATATTCAAAATTAGATTCCATTCATGATTCAATGGCTGTAAAAGAAACAAAATGATGGTGGTGTAGCTTCTGCTGCCCCAGCAAAAGGAGCAAAACAAAATGTAAAGAAATTAGTTAAATTGCAAGATTATTGGGATATGAAACGATACTAATATTTTTTGGATGGAAATGTAGCCAGCAGGTGCTAAAAAGGATGACAAAGTACATCATTCAGATTCGGAAGAAAAAGCTAGTAGTGATGAAGATGATCAAGATGATTATATCGATCATTTGCCAACAGCGAAAGAAAAGGGTAAAACCTAAGGGCGTGCTTCTGTTTCTGCGGAAGCATTTGGAGATTTCAACAAGAAAAAAGCATTCAAGGCGAGAGTGATCCCTAAAAAGCAAGATTAAGTTGATAAGATCTCAAAGAGACTAACTCAAGCATTTATGTTTTCTGCATTGGATGCGAACGAGAGAAAAATTGTAATTGACGCCATGGAAGAGAAGAAATTCAAGTAAAGAATAAATAATTAGCATACAATTTAGTGCTTACAGGGAAGAGAAATTCAAAAGAAGAACTTATTTCAAATTCTTTTACAAAATAATATTTTTACTGATGTTTTTCTGTTTTTTTGATAATAAAGTCCTGGAGAATGGGTGATCCAACAAGGCCAAGATGGTGATGTTCTCTACGTTGTCGATGAAGGAGAATTAGATTGCGAAAAGGTTTTCAAGAAAGGAGATAAGGCTACTCATCTTAAAGTTTATCAGCCAGGTGAATCATTTGGTGAGTTAGCTCTTCTTTACAATGCGCCTAGAGCCGCTTCAATTAGAGCTAAAACTGCATGTGTATTGTATGCTCTCGATAGGGATACTTTCAATAATATTGTTAAAGATGCTGCAGCTAAGAAGAGAGAACGATATGAGGCTTTCCTAACGAAAGTTGAGATTCTTAAAGATATGGACCCTTATGAACGCTCCAAGATAGGAGATGCCTTAAAATCTGCTACTTATAAGGCTGGATAATTGGTGTTGAAAGAGGTAACAACAACAATTTACTTTTAAAGCTTATTTAGGACTCACAATGTTGATTTGATTCCTCACAATGCAGGGTGAAAATGGAGATGATTTCTTCATGATAGAAGAGGGTAAGTTGCAAGCATTGAAGTAGATCAAACCAGGTAACAAACACCACATATGAATATTACTTCTTTTTTAATTCGTAAAGACTATTTAGTGATCATATTTTGGAATAACTTTTAGGTCAAGATCCTACACCAGTGAAGGATTACAAGGAAGGAGACTATTTTGGTGAGTTAGCACTTCTGAGAAACGTTCCAAGATAGGCTAGCATTAAGTGTTTGGTAAAATACAAATTTATAATCAATTTGAAAGAAGAATATAAACAACTTTTTCCCTGAGTGAACAGTTTTGTTGAGTATGATCTTTCTTGTTTGTCCAATGGAGAGACAATATAAACATTTTTTTAGTTAACTTTCAATGATAATTGGTTTTTTTTTTAAAATAAGACCGACGTAAAACTTGTCACTCTTGATAGATTAGCATTCAAGCGATTACTTGGACCAGTGGATGTAACCACAACAACAACTTTTTACAAAAATACATTTTTTACTAATTGATTTTATGGTTTAATCTAGGCAATTTTGGGGAGAAATGCCGATGCCTACAAAAAGTTTAATGCTTGAGGACTCGCTCTTTATCACTTTAGAAAAAGGAAAAATTAATTGTTTTTGAACAAAGCTAGAGAAGTTATTTTTTATTTTTTCCATTACACAATGGGTGAATAATTAATAATAAATGTTGACATTTGATACCCAATAAGAGCAACACTTTTGAAAACATCAATAAGTTCCTTTCTTTTTATTATTTTTCACCGTGCAAATAATCATCATCTTTATTATCCTTGATTAAAATAATATGTTTTCATTTCTTTTGGCTTCTGACTATGCTTGATTTGTACATTGATTGGAAGAAGCTCTTCTTTGGAATCTGATTGTTAAAATGAATAAGAAAAGAATATTGCAAAAATTGAACTATTCGTTTTGCTTTCCCCCCCATAATTCCCAAGAAAAATAATCCGTTTTTCAATAACGAAATGAGATTTCCTGATGCTTCCTTCAATGATTGATCATGCAAATTTTGACTAATACAATTTGGCTTGGGTAAAATCTAAGAAAAAAAACAAGATAACACAATTTCAAAGAGACAATTGACCTAATTTTCCAATCAATCTTGCATTCAATAAAGATTTGTTTATCAAAAACAATACAAACAGAAATTAATATGAGATAATCATTACTTTTCGCTGCTTTTGCGATACTCCTCGTTTCCGCAGTGGCACAGAATGAGGAAGAAGGATATGAAATTGACAATGCCCTTGATCTCCTTGATGCTTTGAGAAATGACTCAGCAACTAATCTATCCGAATTAGATAAAAACTAGGAAATTGCTACAAAGAGTCTTAACAAATAACTTGAAGATCTGACAGGAGAAATTTCAACAAAAACATAAGAATGTGATGATTTGGCAGCCACTGCTAAGAAAACATTCGATGAAGTCAATGATACTATCAAGTATGTCGCTTGGTTGAAGAACTCCATCGATTCTAAAGGGGAGAAATTACAGCATTTGCTTGACTAGAGATGCGAAGTGAACAAGGTGTTTATCCATGGAATCGCAAGGGAAAAGCTAGCTTTAAGTCTCTTGCAGTTCATTGAGACAGCAATTTAGAACAAATAATCATTCTCATTGGCTTAAAAGGATGAATACAACCATCAGCTCTTCAAATTCATCCAGGCATATCAGAATAATGACTTGACATATCTTCTCTAAATGAAGAAAGATGCTGAAAACGTTGATGCTAACTAATACGCAGTTGATGTAGACTTCACAACTCAAGCTAGAACAGGTATGTTGATGCAGAGGGTGTGTGTGAGATTTGTAGGGGAGAAGAAGCAAAAAATTCAGACCGTTTTTTGAAATAAATTTCTTTTAATTAAAAAAAATAGAAAATGAAATTGGAACTGGACATGTTGACAACAATAAAGGTGATTTGAAATTGGAAGATTTCACTTCTGCTGGGAGAAAAGATTGGTCACTCTACAAGACTGAGCTCATTTAGATCTTGGAAGAACTCAAAGCAAAAATTAATGAGAAAATCAAGAACTCCATTGCTGATGAAATCAGCGCTTCTGTTGCCCTTGCTAACTACAAGAATACCATTCTCCATGAGATTGCAGTTTTCAAGAAAGAACTTGCTAAGGAAGAGAAATTACTCCAAGGACTTCAAAGTCAACTTTAAACTGATCAATTGAATGCACAAACTTGTACTGATGAGCTAGGAAAGAAAAATGCATAAAAATTTGATGTTGAATAGGAAATTGCAAAGAAATCAGCTGATTATACAACAAAAAGAGCTTCGATTGTAGAAGAAATCAGTATTTTCGATGAAGTCATCAACGGATATAAAAATGGCGTTTGGGACAACGATAATGCATTCAAAGGGAGGGCTGACGATTACATTGATGATTAGAATTTCGATGATGACTCATATACTGAGAGAGAAGTTCCTAAGATTGAGACATTATATCCAACAGGATAAGGAGACCAACAAGATGCTGGGACAGCTTAGTGAAACTGAAACACCCAGCTTGATATTATGGTAGAGCTATTATCCTTCTTCAGATCGAACAATCTAGCGAATAAAAAATAAATTTGAGCAAAAAATTGAGTAGAAATCAACAACAGGACTAACAATTTCTTATCATTCAGTTACAACTCTAAATGAATCATTGGCCTCAGCAGCTTTGAAGAATCTAACCCTTTTCACCTACTTTATGTCAATTCATTTTACCATATTCATGAAATTGAACATTCATTTAATAAATTTTTACTCGTCTTTTTTCTTCCTTTTTCCATCACAAGCTTTAACACATAAGCAGGGCTAAGTTTTAGCTGTAACGTCAGCATCCAAGCTTTCAGATTAAAAGGTGCATTTTGAAATTGAAAAATTGTTTATTAGAATGGTACACAGTAAATTAGTGGTTTTGTTTTGGAGGGAATTTATTAGGCAAATCTCTTTTTTTTGGTAACTTACTCAGAATTATTTATTAGTCTTCTAAATCAACATAAATGAAACAGTTGGAGAAAAGAAGAGCCCATATAATAATTTACTGATTTAAAGTGTATTTTACTCTTAAAACATATGCTGTTCAGCTTGATTAATTATTTAAAAATGATTCATTTCACGAAGCAACTGATTTATCGTTTTGTATCTGCAACATATGCACTAGCATACTTGGGCTTAATCCTAGAAGCTCATTTGAATGCTTAGCCAATATCTTTGTCATGTTATCAGTCATGAAGAGGATAGTTTTGTTCTGGAGAAACAATGCCTGGAACTATTCTGCAAACTTGGACCAAAACAAAATTTAGATGTAATTTTTGTCAAAAGGAAATATCTTTAATTGAACAGAAAACAAGCTCTAAAGCTTACTCTGAGTGTCTGAAAACAGTTATCAAGCGTGATGCCTTGATTGAAAATAGCATTCTCAATGAGAAAGCTAAAAGTTGGGCTTTTCACTTGAAAATAGTTTGTAACTTCAAGACATTAAATTAATGTCTAGTAATTCAAAGTTGTCTTGGACATTTCCTCAAATCCATTGTAAAAGAAATTCACCAAGAATTCAATGATTGATGTCTCACCGCTGTAGAGCTATGATGAAATAGTCAAGGAATCAGTGTTGGCTAGATAATTTTCTCCAAAACAACTCTCGAAATAACCGCATCTTGCACTCTTTGGTTAATAAAAATATGTAAGGGGTTAGGACTTTTATCTTTTATGGGCAGTTAATATAGAAAAATATGTAGATTAAAGCTACGTTGTTTACCAAGATTGCTTTATGAACTTTGAATGTTCTATCTCCAGCGATGAGATCAAAGTTTGCAGAACCGACATCAGATTTTAGGCCCAACAGATCGGAGTAGTAAAGTTTAGCATTTAGATTCCACACAGGAAGAAACGAGGCATTAAATGAGTTGATTGCTTTTGAAATCTCATCATTTTTATCGTTTGAGGCTTTCTATTTATTAGAAGATGAAGCTTATCCTGTATTAAATCTTTGATCTGAAAAATATTATATAAACAAACAAACAAAATCTAAATAAACTCAAATCATAAATGAAATTTTCCCATCATCTTTTAGTTCAAATCTCAGCTTACTTTTCCGATTATCAATCCAAGCTAACAGCGACTAATAAAAGCTCTGCTAAGGTTCAGCACACTTCCCACTTAAACGTATCAATTAGGTTTCTACATCCTCTATGCTATTCTAAAAACAAAATAAAATCAAAAATTGAAAACTACTTCATTCTTTTTTCATTTTTATTATCAAAATTTAACCATACAACTGTATTATTCTAAGAGACTAGATAATAGAACACTGCTATTCTGAATAGATATTTCATATCCGAACTGATAGCAAACTACAATAAATCTAATAGAACTACAGGTGTCATTCTCTCTAACTCAAGTTTTCCACCATAAATGAAAATCATGAGAATATCAAAAATATCAGAACTTCCTTCGAATTTGCCTGATTCTAAACTAGCTAACAGTCCTGGTGATCTATGTTTGATAACATACGAGTGTGCTCTACGTGTCTTTTAATCTTTAGTGCAGATGATTGTTATGTTGCCTTGGTTGTTGTCTCTGAAATACAGTTCTGTCTTTGAGCAAAAAACAAAAAAAAATCAATTTATTATCTAGCTAAAATGATCCAATTTCCAACGGTTTATGGTTTCCTATTTTTTACCATTTCTCTTCTCAGCGTGCAATGATGAATAGAAGGTGTTGGACTAGCGAGGTTCCACATGTATAAATCATTAACCTTCTTTTCTCCAACTCTTCCTCCGAAGAGCACCATAGCATGCTAGAATTTGCATCCACTGAAGAATTCCCTTGCTTTCGGATGCTTTCTTGGTAAGAAAATACAAATAATCACATGGTAGTACAGTTTCTAATTATTTTAGATAGAAAATCTAATAAGAAAGCTGATAAAAGTGACAAAATACCCTTTGATGTATTTCTTTTTCCATATTCTCTTCTCGATCGAATATGCAAGAGGTTCTGTATTCACTGAGTCCTCAACACCCTTTTCCAAGAAAGATAGATTTAAAAGATAAAAGAATGAAAAGGCTTGTTTTTCTGATTCTATTTCTTACTCCGTAGATGAGAATTTCTCCTTCATCAACCATACAAATGTGTCCCATTCTACCTCGAAATAACAGATCTTTCCTAGTTTAATATTCAAAGCCCAAATAATTACTATTATACAATTTATCTCAAAGAATTAGATAGGTTATTGCTATTATCTTTTGTGTTGTTATTGTTTATTGTTTTTTTACTTATTGTTAGGTGGCTGATTAGCATTAGCTAAGTTGATTTATTGCCAGGTATTTGGTGAGAAATCGTATCTAAATATTGTGCTGAATCTCTCATTTGCAGTACCTCCACCGATTAAATATAAACTATTCTAAAAGACTACAATTTCTTGTCTGTATCTTGGTGATGGCAAATTTCCCGATGGAGTCAGCTTCCTCCATTGTTTCTCGATTAACGAAAACATCCATAAGTCATTGAGATACTCTGATGTAACCTTTCCATTAGCCTACTTAGCAACTCTTGCACCTCCGAAAACAACTAAATTACTTTCAAAAGAACAGGAAAATAAATATCTCAACAAGATAACATAATCCAAGTTCAATGTGTAAAACATCCTGGGTAATAATAATAATCTATTTACTTGTTGTATAGAACCATTGAATGTCCAAATCTCTCAGGAGGAACTAACCCTCCTCGGAAACTCCTCCATCGTTGTGTATAAATGTCAAACGAAAATACTTCACTTCAAGAAAACATCCAAATTCCAAAATTGTCATTCTTTGATTCTCCATCAACAAATCTAGATATGTATTTAAATTTCCTTAACTTATTGCTACCTTTTCGCAAGTTCATGAGACTCCATGCCAGTTCCGCCGAATAAAAATAGCATTCCAAGCTAAGAGTATGCACACAGTTAAGCAGATGCACGACCTATTAATGATAAAATTGCATAAAAATAAATGTTTTTCAAATGAAGGAGATTTGTGTTTAGTTGCAAGATATGAAACTACTTACCTGAAGGTATCTCCGTGATGTAGTTATTATTGTATTCCACTTTATTCCATTTCTGTTCAGCAACAAAGCAATCAATATTAGCATACATTTATACTTTGCTTGATGATTTTTTAATCACACTATCTCTTACCTTCATCATAATATCCAATCGATGCATGTCATTGAGCACTCCTGTTTCGGAATATCCTCCAAATACATACATTGAATCGTTTCCAAAGGCACTAACACAATGTCCTGTGCGGACACATGGTGCTTCTCCCTCCACGTGTAGTTTTGACCAAGTATTTTCTTTGAGAAATTCTTCAATCATTTTTGGGTATTTTGTTTTTATTTTTCTCTTTATTGATCGATTTGATGATTATCTTTTTGTTGATTCTTTGTTTTCGAAATAGAGATTTCATCAGGAATTATTATATTTTTTTATTCTCAAATGAATCAATTAGATTTAAGTTGAAATTCAAAGTGTTTAGGATTGAAATACATGAAACTAGATATTTGTAGGGGGGAAAAAAGAAATGAAAAGAAGTTGTGTTATTACAGCTTTTGGCTAGTTATCAATGAGAAGTTTCACGTTGAATTCTTGTTTCGAAATGATATTTACGGGGTTGGGGTTGGGGTTGGGGTTGGGGTTGGGGTTGGGGTTGGGGTTGGGGTTGGGGTTGGGGTTGGGGTTGGGGTTGGG
>Ga0302271_10000240_pt1 | contig 51809 bp, 26 predicted proteins | sample III_Bog_N1_1_FD_198767 | JGI IMG/M metagenome (GOLD analysis project Ga0302271, IMG submission 198767) | Peat permafrost microbial communities from Stordalen Mire near Abisko, Sweden - III_Bog_N1_1 | ecosystem: Environmental > Terrestrial > Soil > Wetlands > Peat | place: Sweden: Abisko...
TAATATTCCTTAGTTTCAGATTCGATTTCCATGCTTGTGTGCTGCCTGATATCTTATTATAAATAGTATTTCTTGATTAAATATCCCCAAATAAGATCTGCTTTTTACTTTTTTCTTCGAATATTAATCGCCTAAAGAAGTTGAGGGAAAGGATTAATTAAATTGTATTTGTAATGTTTGAAGAATTGTCAATAGGATAAAACTCAAAGAAGGTATTTCACATAATCAAGATACACATTCAATTACCGTATTAGTTTAAACAAATAAAAAAAAATCTCAAGAAATGTGCATTTAAGCTATTCAAAGTTGGATATATTTCACTTTAGATCATCATAGATATTCGCCAAAGAATTATCTCAAATGTGAAGATGAGCTTGTAAAATAAATCTTGAATTTAATAGTTGTAAATTAAAAATTCCAATTAATGGTATGTGAACTTTGATCCTTTGGTTTTGTGTACTTAAATACATGTAGTTTTTGCAGCACTTCTCAAATGAAAAAAATATGTAAATAAGAAGAAATTTTCAACAAAAGAATTCAATATTTATGATAAGAATTACTCCTGTGAATTCCACATTAAAGAGTTTACTAATAAATTGCATTCTTCAATAAGTAAACACACATTTAAAGGAACATTCTTAAATTCTTTTTTGATCATCTTTGAATAAACTAGACAGCTGATAATTACCATGCTATTCTCGAAGATTCTTTTTGAAAGCACACTATGTAATTAATCTTCTCTCACTTTGAGTATCCTGTGATCTGAGCTGGAAGAGCAGATGGGGCTATTATGTTTATTATGTCATAAAACTAAACATTTACGAATACTCTTTGAAAGTACTTTAATTGACCATATCACTCGAAGAAAGATTAGAAAAGTCGAAAAGTCTTTGATAAAGAAACAAGAAATAAAACAAAAATAATCTGTCCCAAAGACAATTATAAAATGCTGTCACGAAGTGTCAGAAGTTTAGCTTCTCTTCAACGTGTGGTGTTCATGCAGAAACATGCTGGACTTGCTACTCGCCTTCACTATACGTTCTCTAAACAGAATAATGGAGATGATAATGAAAAAGCTCCTGATGGTATGTATTTTCTAAAAATCTAATTGTGAATTTATTAAAATGTATTAGGATTTGAGAAATTTAAGAGAAAAACTAAAAAAAATGTGGAGAATGAGGAAACTCCTAAGGTAAACAAGTAGCCTGTGAAAGAATAAACTACATCATCGTCAGTTAAAGAGGAAAAACCAAAAGTTGATGAGAAAGTAGAGGAGAATAAGGCAAAAGAATAGACTATTAAGGTTGAAGAAGAAAAAGAAAAACCACAGAAAGAATAGGAGACTGTGAAAAATGAAGATAGCGAAAAGAAACCAACAAAGAAGAAGCAAGAGAAATAAGGTTGGATGTTTTAGAATCTCTTCACTAAGGAAGAGAAGAAAGATGAAAAGAAGCATGATGAAAATAGCGAAAAAAATGAAGAACATGATAAGAAAGAGGAGAATAAAGAAGACGAATACAGTTTTAAAAAGATGATTAACGATTTCCTAAACAAAGGAAATAACAAGGCTTATGTTATTACTGCTCTTGCTGTTGCTTTAATCGCTCCTCCATTGCTATATCAATACCAATAAAGACAATTAATCTCATATACTGTAAATTCTTCATGCAATTTTTCTCAAATTTGCTAAAAATTATTCTTTTTTAACTCTTGAAAACTCATAATAATATCCTTTTTTATTTTAGGAATTCGTGCGAAATTATCTGCAAAGCGATAATGTCTAGAGTATTTATATCTAGAGACACCCAGCTGGAAACAATTCTAAGACTTTTGCAAAGATTATTACAAAAGATGGATCCACAAAAAAAATTGTGCTTGGAAATGTAGATCATTTCTTGGAATAAGTTGAAGCTTATCAGGTAGAGAAAGGCAGAGAAGCTGATAATCTAATTCCGATTTAGTTTGAATATCTCTCGGATGTGAGTAAAATGCTTGATAGTTCATTCTCTTGGCTTTCTACTATGGCAAGCGTTGCTCTAGCGGTTATCTTCTACAAATAACTGAAATCTGGAATTGGTGGAATGAAGGGAGGCAGTGGAGGTGGATCAGATATCTTTGGAATGGGTAAAATTATTGGGTTTTTTGAGTAAATACAGGAAGTGAGAATTATGGTTTTTTAGGTAAATCCAATGTGAAGGTATTTGGCATCGACTCGAAGATTAATACTCGTTTCAAAGATGTGGCTGGATAAGATGAAGCTAAGCTTGAAATTCAAGAGTTTGTGGATTTCCTTAAAAAGCCATAAAAATACAAGGCAATCGGAGCTAAGCTGCCAAAAGGTGCTCTTCTAACTGGACCTCCAGGCACAGGAAAGACTCTCCTAGCAAAGGTAAAAATATATTTACTTACTTTCTAGGTTTAAAACAGTTTTTTTGATGAATTTTAGGCATGTGCTGGTGAGGCTGAAGTGCCATTCTTTTTCATTTCTGGTTCTGATTTCGTGGAGATGTTTGTCGGAGTTGGTGCGTCTAGAGTTAGAGATCTCTTCAAGCAGGCGAAAGCTAAGTCTCCTTCAATCATATTCATCGATGAAATTGATGCAGTTGGAAGAAAAAGAGAGAGTAAAAAGCATAAAAATATTAAGTTATTTGGTTGAGTTTATTCTGGATTTGTTTAGATAAAATGGGAGGAAATGATGAGAGAGACAACACGTTGAATCAATTGCTAGTTGAAATGGATGGATTTGGTACTGATGCTAACGTTATAGTTCTTGCTGCTACAAACAGAAAGGAACTTCTTGACCCAGCCCTCACAAGACCAGGTATGTATAAATTGCCTTTGAAGAAAAAAACAACAAAAACCTTATCTTCTTTTAGGTCGATTTGATAGATAGATTGAAGTCACAAACCCTGATATCGATGGACGCAAGCAAATCTTCATGGTTCACTTGAAATCCCTGAAGCTTCATCCTTCTAGGACAATGGATGAATATGCTAAAAGGCTTGCAGCTTTGAGTCCTGGGTTTAGTGGAGCTGATATCATGAACTTATGCAATGAAGCTGCAATCATGGCAGCAAGAAAAAACAAGAAATCCATTGAATCAATTGATTTCGAGTTGGCATCTGAACGAGTCATTGCAGGGTTAGAAAAAAAGAGAATCGTCTCAGAAGAAGAAAGGAGAATTGTTGCTGTACATGAATCAGGACATGCTGTGACATCTTGGTTCCTTGAAGGTGGACATCCTCTACTGAAGGTAAAAATGAATTTGCTGAAAGAAATAATAATGTTGATTTTCTTTAAAAGTTGACGATCATTCCCAGAACCAAGGGATCTTTGGGATTTGCTCAATATTTACCAAATGAAAGCAGTCTAGAATCCAAGGAAGAGTTATTAGATAGATTGTGCACAATTCTCGGAGGAAGATGCGCTGAGGAAGAATTCTTCGGGAGAATTACAACTGGTGCTTATGATGATTTGAAGAGAGCTTACGAGCTGTGCCATGCACTTGTTACAAAATATGGTATGAGTACAAAACTAGGATTTGTCGGATACATCGAGAATGACTACAGCAAGACATACTCAGACGCAACAAATACTGTATTTTTTTTTAATTGTTCTTAAAAATATGATTAAAAAAAGACATAAAATATTAGTATTAAATGATTTAAATTTCTTTTTGCAGCTGATTGACGAAGAGATAAAGTTACTGATTGACGAAGCAACAGCAAAGACAAGAGGACTCATTAAATAATACAAAACCTAAATTGAAGGGTAATTTTGTAGCATTGGTGTAATAATTATCTCAAATTTAGTTCCTTTTTTTCTACTTTGTTCATCTAGGCTCTCTAATAAATTGCTTGAAAAGGAAACATTAGATTTAAGATAAATCATTCAAGTTCTAGGAAACAGACCATTTCCTCCTAAATCTAACTATAAAGCTTATTTAGAGCTACAAACTGAAGAAGAGGTCAAACAAGAAGAAGATCAAGCTAAGACTGAAGAAACCTAGCCAAAAGAAGAAACTGAAACAAAAACTGCATCTGTTTGAACATATTAGTTTCTTCCATTTTGTTTAAATATCTTTATTTCTTTTTAATAACCTATACTTTTTGAAAAATCACAGGGATTAATTCTCATAAATTATGTTTATTTTAACATTAAAAGAACCATTTAAAAAAGGAAGCCCAAAGTGTTTATTAAAAATGATTCATAATATGCGTCATTTATCGAATGAAATATATTCATTTTGTAAGTTTAAAATAAAATCAACTTTGCATAGCTTTGGTTCGTAGTAAAGAATATGCCTAATTGGCTTAATTTGTTGCATTTTTCTTTAGAAATAATTTTTTAAACATAATTTCAAATTAGTTTCAACAAAATATCAAATCTGACATAACAAACTATAGAAGATAATCTTCATCTTTCAAATAATATTTAGCAACAATCTAGTTTCTGTTTACATCGATATCAATTACAGAGTATGATTTTAAACCAAAAAAATAATTCGCAACGAGTTACTGCTGGGAGAAGAAAAAGGAAACAAAAAAAATATTAGAAAAAAGATTATTTTGGTTTTAATTAGTGTATGTTGTGTCAGTGCGTGTGTGTAGCTCATAATTATCTTTCAGGATGGGTGAAGAAATGCATTAATTATTTTTGTTTCTACCACTTTTAATTAGTCTTTTTCTTTTTGTTTATTTTTCAATTATAGGACAAATTTAATTCTTGGTCATTACAGGTAGTTTTAGAACACGAAAAACAACATTTAGTAAGTTTTTAATTTCGAGATAGTAAAAAATCTCAACAGATATTAGATAAAGTTACTTTAAGCTAATCAAATCTTTTGTTAATAAATCAGTATTATCCAGTTTAAAATTTTAGACAAATGTGAAGTGGATTCATTGTAAAGAAAAGATATTTAGTGGTAAGAAAGTGTAAGCTAAAAATAAATCTGACTTTGAAGGATCGCAGAGAAATTAATATTTCTGATTATATGAAAAATTTAAGTTTAGGTAAAGATATATTTCTTATGGGTAGTTCTAATAGCGAAGTAGCTTCTTGGCTAGTCTACTTAAAGTTCCTTTTCCTTGCAATAACATATGGCTTGTATGGTTCTTTGTACTGTTCAATTCCATTTGTTTTCTATAGACCAGATCTGGATTGTCTGGATTCATCAGGGGTAGCTTTCTCATGCTCATTAGAGCAAGCTTGCAGCAATTTTTATGGATATGTCGAAAGGAATTCTGACTACCCGTAAATTTACAGTTTAGTATCTTATCTGAATCTCCACTGTGAGCGGAGAGTCATCGAATCATGGATCTTAACGTTCTCTCAAGTTGGAAAGATTTTCTCTTATTTAGCCCTCATGATCTTTCCTCTCAGCACAGAGCTCAAAGGTAGAGATTTCAATTTTGCAATTCTTCTTCTTTTCATAAGAAAAGCTGTTTTTTCTCATAAATCCAAACTTCCTGACTATCATTCTTTGAAATTAATTAGAAAAAGTACTTTACGGAACATCTTTAGCTTCAGGAGTGTTGTTATGCACACTTTTCTGGGCAGAAAATGCTTGGGCATTTGCTGCAGTTCTTTGTCTTTGGAATCTACTATTTTCAATCTTTTATGGTTTACTTTACAGCTACATCGGAGAAGCATTTCCTAAGGATCTATCTCATTTTGGAACTGCTTTTGTCAATGCAGCAATGCCAATTATCATGGTGATCTACATTGGTTTAAGTTACTTCTTCTGCAGTTGGTAAAATTCGCTGATTCACTTTGCTGGATTTCCTTTTCTATTAATCAGCATAAGTAGTATTGTACTTAGTATCAAAATGAATAAAATGATGCCAAGTAACAAATTAGAAGGCATATCTACCTAAAATAACTTAGAAACTGAGTTAATGTCAATGCCATGCAGTCAAATTGAGTTAAACTATAAAAATCATCTGAATTCATCCTCTCTGCAAAATGGAAATACAGATGATTCTTCAAAAAGTTTCTCAGTGAAAAAATAACTAAGCAATAACTGGATGGAGTTACAATCTGATAATAGAGTAAGAGTGAATAGTGCTGTATGGGCACTTTGCTGGAGTTGCAATGGAATATGCTTCTATGGTTGCTACATCTCTCTTTCCAGCTTAAAAGGGGATTTATTTGTTAATAATATGACCTCAACACTTCTTGAAGTCCTGTCAAGTTTACTAGCTGTTGGGCTTGTTTAACAAGGGCATTTATAAATCACAACTGAAGCTACTTATTTCTTGATTGGAGTGTGTTTTACAGCTTGTTCGCTGATCAACTCTAGCAGCATAATAATAGGATTACTCCCAATTATCGTTGCTAAAATCAGCTATGAAATGATGTGGACTGTAATGTCTCATTATTAAAAATTCTTGATACCTCCTCATCTCCTTTAGTTTCATTTCTCAATTGCAAATACTCTATCGATGATATGTTGCAATACACTTCCATTTTATAAATATTACATGGATTCTTTCGGAGTTTCGCCATTTCTTGGATATGGGCTAGTATGCCTTGTATCGTTCTATTTTTCAAGGAAGCTCGAGAATATTTAAGCAGAGACTACAGCTAAAAACAAGGTTTCTATGAGAAACTAAGAAAAATAAGAATCATGAAAGTTAAAATCTTCTATTTACTTAAAATACATTCTTTTTAATTATTATTCGATCTAAAAAAAAAAATCTAATGTAAATTTAAAAACAAGGGGATGAAGAAAAAACAATTAAAACAACAACAAAATACTTGATGGATCTATTTTTTAAGAAATATTGTTCATTTCCGCGGTAGTACAAATTGAATTCCAAACAGAATTTAAAAATGGATTGTGATAAAATTATCTTCAAAGGAAAATCAGAAAATACATATTTTTCTTGAAAAGATAATTGAGAAGAAGAAGAAGAATAAAATCCTAATCCAAAACAAAAGTTGTTTTATTCTTCAAAAAAATAAAAAAATAAAAGCAAACCATGGAAACAATCAAGAGTCTCTTATCCAACGAAGGAACGAACAAATACAAGTTGTTTGTTTATCTAGTAGGACTGCTATTTGTATTGAATAAGGCAACTCAACTTGCAAAGTTCCTCGTGACGACATTCTTCCGCAAGTAAAAGAATTTCGTAAAGAGATATGGAGCGGATAGCTATGCATTGATAACAGGAGCTTCAGATGGTAAATATGTTTACAAACTTACAACTATTAATATGTTTTTAACTCTAAACTAAATCTCTTGATTTTCTTTGATAGGAATTGGAAAGCAGTTCGCTATTGAGTTAGTAAAACAAGGAATGGGAGTCGTGCTAGTTGCTAGGAATAAAGCTAAATTGGAGGGTGTAAAATCAGAGTTGGAAGCACTAAAATCAGGTGCAAAAGTGCGAATCGTCGTAGCTGATTTCAAAGATTGCCTAAACCAAGGATTCATCCAGGATTTAACTAACTAAGTCTCTGACATCGATGTCTCAGTACTGATCAACAATGTAGGCATGGATTACTTCAATCATTTCCATAATGTCACCGAGCAATGCATCACAGATCATGTCAAAGTTAACTGCTTACCAATGGTTCTCTTAACTCGTCATTTCATCCCTATTTTCACAGAGCGACTCAAAAGCAAAAAACAAAAATCAGCCATTCTCAATGTAGGCTCGTTTGCTGGAGTACTTCCATGTGTGTATTTCCACGTTTATGGAGCTACAAAAGCATTTGTGAATGTCTTCTCAAGAACGCTCAACATTGAATATCCTGAATTAGATATCATGTGTCTAAATCCAAGTGAAGTCAGCACACCGATGACTGGGAACAGACCACCTGATGCCATGACAATCACAAGCAATGCTTGTGCGAAGTGGACTCTCAAAGATCTAGGATATGAATAGATTACAGCTGGACATTGGAATCATAAAATACAAACGGAATTGTATCTTGCAGTTCCTTCAGTGATTTACAACTATATTCTTAAGAACTTCATCGCACCAGAGTGGTTCAAGGAGAGGGAAGCATATTATGATAAACAAAAATGAAAGATCACAATATAGGAAGATTGAAAAAGAGACACATTATATAAAACGCATACATAAATGAGTATTCCATGTGTTATCTTTTGAGTTGCGTTTTTCAAATTAGGAAAAGAACACTTGAAACAAAAACTAAAAAACACACGTTTATGTTTTTTTGAAGATTCCAAATCAATAAACTGCTTGTCTTGCATAGCTTCGATCGTCCTCTTGAGATAAGACTCTTTTATTTGTTTCTTTTTGCTTTTTCTGCTTGGGAGATTTCCAGGAAGATTTCTCACATACTGAAGAAGTAAATTATAGAAATTCACTGCTATTGTTGTTATTATTTTTGTTTTGCAAGTACATCATTGAGGTTATTTAATTGGGATGTCTATCTTGAGAAAATTGTTTAGAAATTGAACGAGCGTTATGGTTTATAGTTCTGCTGTTATGGCTGCTATTGCTGAAACTATTATTATTGCTTTCCATTATGTTATGCTGGACAGATCCACCTTGTCTTCTTGGAGGTCTTCCTCTAAGCTCTGAGGAAGTACGAAATTGTGATTTAGACTTTGTTGTTGGATTTTAAATGCGAAGATAACTTTGATTTTGGGAGATATCGTGTTGATTGTAAACAATCCCTGTGCCTGAAAGGGAATTAATAGAATAATCAACTTAGTTTTAGTCACTTTTTAGATAATTATGAAGTGTGCTTGAACTCTTTCTTGGTTGTCCGCTGCTTCGAACTCCTAACACTCCTCCTCCTCGCCCTGAAAAAATATTCTATTGCTTCAGAAGGTTGAATGGATTGCAGATAAGTTGTTGCTGCTGAACAGGGATAGGTGGAGGAGGGTAATTTTATTATACCAAGTGCTTATTATTCTAAGATGAGTTGTCTTGCAGATAGAGTTGAGGATATTATAACTCAGATGATCTCTCTTTTTCAAAATTATTACCAACACATTTAATTAAATTCTATTATATTTATTCTTTTGGATGTTAATTTTCAGGGTTATTTTCTCTGTCTCCCTAGCTGAGATGATGTTTGTGATGCTCTGCAGCTAAACAAAAGGCACTTGGAAGTGTCTGCAAGGTATGCTAGTTTTTATGGATATCCTCAATTTCTGGTGTTCCAGCTGATTTTCTGTTATTTATCAATGTTGCTGTTTTCTGCTGTTTAGCACTGAGAAGAATTCTAATCTTCGTGCGAGATGGCTAACAAATTGTGCTTTAAAGAGAGCTAGTTAATTAATTAATACCTGTTGTAGCTTCATGCTTGACATAACTTTGATTTTGCTGTTTTTGCAAAGTAAAATTAGAATTCAAGTAGATCATAGCTGTTCTCTTAAACTTGCCATTCATTTTGGCATAAGCGTTTTAATTAGGAATCATAGTCCTCTGTGGAGTTTATCCATGGAAATTTGAAATTGACGCATGGTTATTTCGAATTTTAGAGTTCTAGTTGAAATCTGAGTTGCTGGTATTATTGCTATTATTTTGCATATTGCTACTGATATTGAGATTAAGACTAGATGTGAGTAGATTCCGAGTGAATACATCATTCAAAGAATTCCTTGGTTCGATTGATGGCTGCGTTTCAGCAACGGGATACTCATAGGAACTAGTGACATTTAGTTTGTAGAATATTTTATCGTCTGTGCTGCTCCGAGTGTGTCCATCTTAACTCAAACTATGCTGTTTTCTTCGATTCTCGTAATTATTCTTCTTGTTGACAAAGATACTAATCCCTGGAGATCGATTTTGTGGCTTTTATTAGCTACGATTACGGATACTTTGTTGATGGATTTGAGTTGGAGATATTGAATTACGAGAATTGAAATTATCTTGGATTATTCCTCGCGAATACAATAGCGATCTACCTTTTTAGTAATTCTTTTAGCTGTTTAAATCAAAGGAATTAGCTGCGCTAGAGGAACAATTAGTGAAGCTATTGTTTATACTATTGCTTCTCCTAAACCCTCTGCTTTTTGATGCGCTTCTGCTTTGATCACTGTTATTTGAGCTGTTTAAATTATTGTTATGATTCCTTTTGATGCTTACAACTAGCCCTCTGGAATTACTCGTTAGGGCTGAACTCACATTCATCGTTTTGTTACTGCTGCTGGAGGACGAAACGTAATAGTTAGGATGATGGTGATAATGATGAAGATTTCTAGAATTATTCAAAAATGTTTATGTCACGCTGTTATCAAGGAAAATGCTGCCAGTGTTAGCAGCGCTGCTAAAATGGAAATTAGAGAATGTGCCTTAGCTGTTATTGTTGCTTTAGGAACTTGTAAGGAAGCAAGAAGCTGCAGATGTGCTCTTGCTCTCAACGTATCCGAGGTAGTTGCCCTTTCTGTATTTCGGAGATAAGCTGCTAGTATTGCTTCGTTAACCTTTTAACTTAAAATCCATGGTATTTTCGAAAGGGTTTTCTTCATTTCCAACACAGTGATTCAGTGGGATACTCTTGATTGCAGTAAATTCAGCGCCGCCATTAGAAGATATTAAATATTTCGATTGAGTTCTATTGCTCTCTTTCAAGCCAGGTGTCTCCTTAATAACATATTCCTAGTCAGAAAACAAGCTTCCTTCTCCTTTAGCAGCATGAATAGAGTCTAAATACGAAGAATACTTTTCTTCTGGAAGGATATTCTAAGGTATTATATCGTTCCTTAAGATGCATTGTTATTACTATTGTTTTGCAGTGTTCTTCCTAAAAGAGTTATCTTTGAACCCATTGGAATAGCAATTCAACCCATCAGATACATGTGCTTTCTCTTGCACACTCATATTTGAGATTAGTGTCTGCTTATCATGCTGCTTGTCAGATTTTTATTTGAGAAATCTAACTTCTCTTTCTGATAGATCTTGTGGAATCGTTCGAGTGGTGGATATTTAGGCATATTTGCTACTTTAACAAAAAACTTACTCATTTTTTGAAACAAACAATCTAGACAATGAAATATCTTCTTCCTCTTCATTGTCCTTTAAAATAGTCTTATTTCTAATTATCTGCTCTTCCAGAGTATCTTACTAGTTTTTAATCCATCCTTTTTCGGCTGACTAAAAAACAGCAAGTGAAGCTTTTAATTTAGATAAACTTAAAGTTCGCTCGCCAAGATCTTTTGGTTTTTCAGAAATCAGCAACACATTCTCTTTTATGCTTTCTTCCTGCAATTATACCTCATCAACATTGATTTCATGATCATTCTACTCCATTAGACTTGCTTTTCTTCTAATTTTTTCCATATTTGAGTAGTTCTTACTACATTTAGAACTTCTATTTTCTTCTTGTTTTTCTTCATCATCATGTTCTTCTTCCGTTGCTGCTTCTTCCTCAGTTGCTTCCTCTTCGATTTCTTTGAAAGACTCTCTTTGATTATTGTTGCCCCATTCTATCTATGTTTTCCCTATTTTCAACTCAAAATCTTTAGCGATCTGATCTAACTCCTCAGACTCTTCATCTTCATGATTCTCATTGTGATCAAGCCTAAACTCCTTGATTTTCTCTTCGATGAGACTATCTGTAGAATTATCATCATCATAGATGAACTAAAGTGATATGGAGCTTTCTTAGACTGTTTCATCTTCTTAAAGTAATTCAAATTTTCGATCACTTTCGATTTACTGTAAATCTTTACTACTTCCATTAATGCTTTTGTGATCTATTGTCAGACCGCTCATGCTATTTGTATGTTATTCGAAGGATTTAAGATTTCAGCAACGACTTATTATTCCACCCTTACTTTGATTTCGAAATTAACTTCCATCCAAACCTCTAAATTATTATTATTTTTTAGAATCTCTAATTAGTTCAATCCTTCGTCTGCATTGTCTGTTTTCCAATAATGCGTTTAGTTGGTTGCTTTACACTAGGAAAGGTTTCAGCAACAACAACAAAAATTAAAAAATATCTTTCCTTTTATTTTTAGGCTTTTTTACTCAAATTTTTATTGATTATTGAATCTCATCTTTTTTAATACTTACTTACTTACAATTTAATTAGCTTGTTTTGTGTTAGATTTAGAAGAAAAAAATAACTTAATACTTTTTTGTACAGTTTAGTTTAATTGTTTTAAAATCTTTAAACTTGATGCAAAAGTTCAATGTCAAAAAGATGCTAATTATTGAAAGAATTTACCCTCCCCACTCTCTCTTCTTGTGAGTCATCTATTTACTAGATATTTACATTGTCTAAGAGGACATTTAATTTAGAAAGTTTGTTTCTGCTCAGATGACTATCTTGGATTTATTTCTGAATACATTTATTTTTGGTTTCTTTTTGGATTTTAACATATTTTCAATGTATTGTTTGCAGATTAAACACACAAATTAGCACAATTTCAAGAAATACTAACCACTGTACTAATGTAACACATTTTTAAAATGTTTGCTTTTTAAACAGGCAAAATAGAAGTAATTCTTTGATTGAAGGAAGTGATTAGCCTGAAGATCTTACTGTTTCTGACTACAATTTGTTGTTGTAGTTTTTTGCTAAAATCATTGCATAATAATAACTTAAAAACCCATCAATCAATATCTAAGATTACTGTTTTATATTTTTCTTGAAAAATGATGCTAAAAAAGAAGATATTTTTTTTTAAAAACCATACCCCACTACCCGACTAGTCAAAAACTTCAAATAAGTTAATTGTTATCAGAAAGTACTACTTTAGCTTTGATTTGATTGAAAGAGCTTCTTAAAATAGTTTAAAATAATAAACTCAATTTGATTTATTACCTTTTTTCAGAACACTTTTTTCCCACTTCCAAGCTTCTTGTTTCTGCTCAGGCTATTATTAATATTCCCTTCCATAATCGTACTTTTTTATTAATAATATCCAGGATTATGCTAGTTCATCAACAATGCCACTCTATTCAACAGATACAAACTAATTGGGGAATCTAAATATAAAAAATGAATTTCTCGTGAAAAGAGGAAATACGTTTTGTGTAATTTAGAAGATTCTTGGATTAAAAACAGACTTATTGTAATGATATGAAATAGCTGATCAAGATGTTTAAAAGATGATGACGATGCCATTCAAAATATATAATCTCACAAGAATATAAATCAAAGAAAAAAATACAATGAAAGATATTAAGTGAGGAGGGAATAGTTAGTTAATTTAGATCTTTTTTATTAAATAATTTTTTAATTATCTCTTAAAACGTGGGGGAAGGGGATGGAGGGAGAAGAAAACGGGGGTTTGTTGATGTTTTTTGTTGTTGTTGTTGTTGCAGAAAAAAATATTATTTCTAGCTTTTTAGAGAAGCTGGTTTCAATCTTCTTCGTTGTGAAGATTCCTCATTTCTTGATTATTCAGGAAATCTACCTCTTCTTAATCATAATCTTGCAGATCGTCTTCCTCCTCTTCTTCGACTCTGGTATCCTCTGGTGAAGCTCCACTGCTGCTATATTCTTCCTTGATTATTGAAGTAACTTGATCTTTCTTTTATTCACTCTAATTAACCCCATTTTTAGCAGGAACATCATTTTTAAGAAATTCCTATTAATCATATCCTAATTGCCCTTCTTCTTCGATAGACTCTTGCATATTAGGAAAAGCATGGAAGCTACTGGAGGAGGCATCAGCAAAATGTTAAATACCAGCTTGATCTTTCCAAAATGATACTTCTTGAGGGTAAGGAGGTAGATTTGCAGCTAATGTGGTTTTACTTGATGGCAGCCTTTCAGAATTAACAAGAGAAGTATGGCTTCCTCCTCCTGGACTGAAAATAGAGATATTTTCATTTCCTCTTTGGCTAAAGTTGTTTTTAGCATCATCCTTAAGGTTTGGAAGGTGGGAATCCTCCATTTTAGGTGAGTGCTCATCGAAAGGTTCATCTAGATCATGCTATTTCAGTCTCTTTTGCCGATCTCTGACAAAATTCCTGAGCACTCCTATTTTTTCATCCGCTCTGCCTTTAAAATCGAAATTGAATTATTCCGCTTTTCTAATGTACTTGTAGTAATCATCTAATGTCTTGCGAGATAACCCAACAAGACTCGCAGCAATATCGAGATTAACTTTTTAGAGTCTTCCGTTTTCATTAGGAACTCCCATTTCGTAATATCTGCGCCATTCTAGAACACGATCGTAAACGTACCCAATTTTTCTTTCTTTGACTCTCTTTTCACGTGGTATAGCCTTCGAGCACATCTCACGATTGTCGTCATCGTCATCTTCTTCTGATTTCAACTATCCAAGGATACTTTACTAAAATTACTGCGAACTATGGTGCTTAAACTGTTCTAAAGTCGAAGCATTCTAAGCGAAACCAATCGATGAAGATCCAAATCCAGCACCTCGTATGCAAAATGCAGAATCTCCTTGCAGCATCATAGACCCTTGCATCGAAGACTGCATCTAATGGAAACTCTATGGGAAACTTTAGCAAGCTTGATGATGAGGAATGCTTGAATTGTAAGAATTATTATAAGTTTAAGATGGTTCTTGTGGTCTGAACTTTATTTTGATTTCTTCAGTGCTAAATTTCTTAAGTGGGATCATTGTATTCACTGTTACAGGTTCTCGTCCTTAATGCACGAAGACATTGCGCTCGACATCAAAGAAAAATATACTACTCCCTTGCAAGATAAGATTCTATCCTCTGAGATACACAATCAGCTCTTAAAAGTAGACATTCTCAGAAGAATCCACGTAAAGAGGAGCATCCTCTGTGAGAACTCGATCATCATTAGAATCGTTTATCACTAGAATATCCCTATGGATAACCTGCCTATTCTCGAGATTCTCTTGCATGTATGCCTTGTATCTAGAGTCAGAAGGAGACGAATCAATGTTTTATGAGTTCTTAAAAGGCATATTGTTTCCTTTTCTTTCGGAGACTTTGCTTTGCTTTGTTTATTTTCTTTGTTTTTCAAATAATTTTTCTAAGCGAAAAGCATTATTAGAAATGCCCCCTTGAATCTAAGCAATTAAATCGTGCTTTTTCTCCTTTAATTTCTTTTTTTCTTCTTGTTTTACCGCGATATCATTAGGATTATTATCCCTGATGATTATGTATTTCTATTACTTTTAAAAAGCCAACAAATCAGGCTTGTTTTCTGAGCCACTACTAACTAACTAACTCTCCCCTTTTAAATGTTTAAATCTTTCCAAACTAAAAAAGTAGTAAAACTAAAACAATATATTCTAACTTTATATTCAATTTATATATCTTAGATCGCATTGTTGGTTCTGCTGATGTCTAATTATATTTGCAAACATCATACAAAACCAATCAGGTTTATTACTTTTTCAACAGAATTTAAAATATTTCTGTAAACTTAAAAAATACAATTTAAAATAGATAATTAAACTACTTTAGAATTAAAACACACAGTTAATTAAATGTATTACGATACGCAAGCAGATCAACTGCATGTAGATGTCAAAAATAATCATGATAAATGGTAAGCAATTTGGGAATAAAACAACAGATTGACAATTAAGATGGAGTTAGTTTATCATTTTATAGGAACCTATTTATTTTGGTTTCTGTAACCACCATTTCATATTAAAGAAAATAATACAAATTAATAATTTAGCCTATTGAGAGCACATGGGATTAATAAATGTTAACGAGCATCTATACAATTGAGCATTATCCTAGAATGCTTGCAGTTTAAGTGATTATTTATAAGCAATTTTTTTTGAGTAAGAAATTCATAAAAAATCAAATAGTATTTGTAAATATTTGTTTTGGGGGATTAGCTAATTATTAAGTAATTTCTTAAAACATAGTAGTATCATTGCTTAAATTAACTCTGGAAAATAAATAGTTCAGAGGGAAGATTAATATCATACAAAGTAAATCTAATTAACAATTTAAAAAAATAGTAAAATATTGTGTGAAGAAATACTATTCAAAAACAGGATGATTTGAATTTCTTTCCTCTCAATTTCATATCCTTTGTGATTTTTTCTTTAATAGGTGTGAATATTGAAAGTCTCAGAGTAAATAGAATTCCTATTGTTTTAAATAGGCTATTTTAACTTTAACTTGTTAGATTTTCAAAAGGGTGAGTTGAAAAACTACTTGGTTGATGAAGTAGATTACTGGTTATCACTCCCTTTGCATTTTGGAACTTCCTATGGAGAATTTTGACTCTCTAAACACAGATTATTTTTTTTTTGTTTCTCTCTATCTGTTGATGTTATTCACTAACAAATGACAAGAATGTATTTATTTTTGTTTCTCTTAACTTTTTTTTATTATTTTTCATAACAAATCCAACTTTCTTGCTAATAAAAGAATGAATAAAGAATTATTTCATTTTGCTAATGATATTTTCCCTAATATTTGGCATGGTTTATTCAAAAAAGACTACATTCGTTTGTATGGTAATGGGTTAAGATTAAGAGAGAAATATTGAAAATAAAGGGGAAATATCACAAAAATATTGTGTGCTTGCTCCCCGCTCAGAAAAAAATATTGAGAAAATAAGTATAATCTTAATTATCCTTGAAATAAATAAAAATAAGTTAAATATAGTAGTTTCCCTCTCTAATCTGATGCAGTCTTATCCTCAATGACAGATGATAAATCGAGATTAGTTTTAGCTAATAGTCGCTAAATTCTGCAAGAAAAAGTTAAAATAAAATGAAGTTTAATTTTTGAATGTTAGCAATCCTAAAATAATCGAGTAACCTAAAGGAATACTCAAAAATGAGGCTAAAATTGATTTATTTTCAAAAATAATACTAATAATCTTGAGGTAAGAGAGAAATGATTTATTCTTATGATTGAATGCTTTTTATTGTGGTTATTTGAAGAAATGATTTGAATCCTCTGATGAGACTTTTATAATTAACATCTTTTCTCAAAGGTGTATTAAAAGTATCCTTCTTATCTTGAAGACTAGATTGAAGGAGAGAAATCAAAATAAATAATAAATTAAAAAAAAAATAACAAAAAACAACAAATTAATAAAGAAAATTATGAGTGTCTAAACTGGAGCTTTGGCAGCCTTGGCTATGGTAGCCCTTATCGCTTTTGGTACCTTCATCTATGTTGATGAAACCTCCAGCAACGGAAACTTATCCAATTCCTCAAACGTCACCACCTTCTTCGAAAGAAACAAATGCGTTGATAACTTATCTTACTTCCAATGCGACCAATTCATCAAGAATGATGATGCCGCACTCTCCCTCTGCTACGCTGCTGCTTATGGTGTCTCTAGATTAACCTACCCCGATGGTGATATGCTCACTGATGCTTGCAAAAACTACCTCACTTACCTTGCTAAATCAGTTGCATCTGACCCCATCAATGGAGAGAACTACTATTACGAATGTTTCCTCTCCGCTGATGTCCTCAAGCAAGCTTACCAAAGTTCTATTTTCTACACTGAGAACTACGTTCCTCGCATGATTACTTGCGCTGGATATTGAGTTATCTCTCTTGTGTTTTGAATAAAACTTTTTTACTTTACATATCGTAAATTCATATCTTCGATACTACTTTTACAAATCAATTCAAACAGCAATTCCAATATTTGGTGTCTTTTTACATGAAATTCAGGCTAATTGAAACATTTACTGAAGGGATATTATTCTCCAAGAAAGTAAAAAACTAACTTAAATGGCGCTTTAGAGATTTTGTGATCTTAACAATTATCTCATTTTTAGCAATAATTTTTACAAAAAGGAAAGCAAAAGATATTTTATTGCTGAATCTCAATTAGTTGTCGAGCTCTCGAATCTCTAATCTCTAGAGACTGCGGGTATCTTGAAATCAAAATAATTAGAGTTCAAATACAAACTCATTTGCTTTTATTCAATTTAATCAGAGGAGTTTATCCTATGTGTGTTAATTATTTGCTAATTTAATACACCCAAATATGGATCTTTCCTTGAATTTATTATTGTTGGTAAACTCAGTAGCGTGTAAAGATATTTTATTAACGAATATAAATGAGAACATGCAATCGTACTCAGTTCATATTTGACTGTAAAACTCAGAGAGAAATGTTAGCGCAAGCAAGGTACTTGGGAGCGAAGACATTGTTGTAGTAAATGGAGCTGACTTTAACGGCAGACAAGAGTGTGTTGCTTGTGAAGCAAGAGTAGTAGTTGTCGTTTTAGTTGATCAAATCTTGAGCCTTAGCGGAGTTGAAGAGCTATGTGTAAGCAGCACAAGCGGGAACAGTGGATCCAATGGAGGCGATCAAGGCGAAGTTGTTGGCAGCTTTTTGGCAGAGAGAGAAGTCGGAGTCGCTGACAATGGTGTTGCATTGGAATTGAGCGATATTTCCTTGGCAAGCTCTGAGGCTGTCGAAGGTGACTTGATCAACAGTCAAAGAAGCCTAGAGGGGTTCTTCGTGGTAGTTGGCAACTGCAATAGCGCCAAGGGTGAGGACGAGGAGGATAGGGACGAAGGTGAGGAATTTGTTCATGATTTGTTAAGGTATTTGAAAATTTGTTTATTGTTTTTTTTATTTTTTGATTAAACTTTTTTCTGCTACCCAAGTATCATCGCTTGGATTTATCCTAAGCCTTTGTCCTTGGGCTTTAACTTTATTTCATCATGTATTCCCTTGTCTTACTCTATTCTGACAATCTTAATTATCCGCTTAAGATAGAGATAAGATTGTGGATTCCCTGTTCTACCATGATTCTTCTACACGAGCGAGATGTTAAATCAGCTAGGATATGTGGTTTCCACCCATTTAATCATATTCTTGCTTAAGTTTCTATTTCAAAGAAATAATTTTGTCCTCTTAGCATATGGTGTCTCTTTAATAAAAGTGTTATTCTCAGAGCAGCACTCGAATTCTTTTTTGAATTCCTCCGCCCCCCTTGTGATGCTTCTTCGGCCATCCACTCTTTCCAGAGATAAAAGAATAAATAAAGATTAAATTTATTCAAGATCTCCTGCTTTTATTTTGAATTATTTCCTAAGTGGTATTTCCTGGATTAATCATTTTTAATGAGGACACTGAATTATCATTAAAAAAAGAATTATTTAATAGCAAATAGACGCTATTAGACGATGATAATACCTAATAACATGTGATAATTTTATATTTTTGGATAGGTAATTTTAAATTTTTGGCTAAAGAAAAATTAAGCCATATGAGTGGCTGGGAGAAGGGTTGACTAAAAAGAAGTACGTAATCTATCAAGTGGCTCGTATTTACAGGGGATTATTGATAATTTAACATCGAAAGCATGACTAATTAGCATTTTTTTTGAATTGGATACTAGTTTAGTTTTGTATTTTTTCCCATTAAACACCAACTTCATTTAGGAGCTGGATTATTAATAATAAATAAAAAAACAATCTAGAAAATATATCAACAACTTCAATAAATGTCCAGACTTACCATCGCCCTCCCCATTTTGGCCCTTCTCGCCCTCGGTGCCGTCGTTCTCCTTAACCAATCTTAGAATAACTTGAGAGCTGCTACCGTTTTTACCATCGACAACTGGTAACGCTGTTTCCAAGTCATCCCTGCTAACTATTGTGACTCCATCATTAACGCTTCTGATCTCCAAACCTGCTACAATGCCGCCAGTGCTAACTCTGATCTCGTTTGGGATGGAGCTTCCAAGGAACTCTCTGCTTGCTAATCTTTCTACGCTTACTTCAAGAAGAGCCAATCTGGTGATGAACTCAACTACAACAACTACTACAACAGCTGTTTCTCTGATGCCTCCGCCATCTCTGCCGCTAAGATCTCTTCTTACTTCTACAACTCCATTTATGCCCCTAAATACCTTACATGTGCTGGCCTCTCTGCTTGATTACAATAAAAAGGATTTAGCCATAACAAAAAATACATATTCCTATATTTGAGTTTTGATGATACATTTACTTTAATAAACAACAACAAAACAAAAAGAATAAATTAATCGATATGAACCAATAAAAGAAAGAAATAAGAGAGAATGAATTATCATGATAATTGTAACATTAAATATAAAGAAAAGTTGAATTATTTTATTGGTTTTGCTTTGTTGTAGAAATCAATAAAGAAAATATTGTTTTTCTGGAAAAACTCCTCAGTGGAATTTATTATTTAAAAAGTTGAAAAGTTTATTCAGCAATTAAATAATAGTTATCCTATTAGGGAAATGCTTTATTAAGTAAAAGAAGAGAAAACGAAAGCTTTAAATTTAAAAAATCCTTGATTTTCTCTCACTCTCTCTCTTTTTCTCAAAAATTATCATGATATCTTAACAATAAATAATTTATCATTTTTGTTTAATCTGTAAATGTTCGTATCTTGGAAAATGTCCAAAAGGATAACATTATTTAAATCACATAGTGATATTGTTTTAATAAATTAAATAAAACAGCACTAATATATTTTTAGAGCTCAAAATTAAACTAGTTAGATGAATTAAAGTAAAAATATTAATAGATTTCTAAAATTCTACCTTGGTTTTGATGAGGTAAGAAGAAACGAAGATGGTTGAGTATATTATCTACTTTTTCTTAGCAAATCCATCATGGTTTTTTCTTGCTTGTTAAAAAGCAGTATATTTTCACATAGTTTCTTATTGTTTTTGTTATTTATTAATTTTCAAGAGTGATTCTGAAGGTTGATTCCTTTCTATTGAAAATCATTAAATTATCAGATCAAAACAAACAAAAAAAATTAATAATTCCCAGCAATAATAATTTTTTTAATACCTGAGTATCTTATCTAATTAGTCAGTAAAGAAATAAATCAACAGGACTCTCTTTAATTATTTCCCTTCCAAAAATTGTCCGAGAATAAATGTTTAATAATAAATTTAATTCATAATAGAATACATTAGGGGGTAGGTTTAATATGATTTTTGATAATTTATCAAACAAACAAAAATATAATTCTTAACTTTTTCATATTTTCTCGAAAACAACTTTTCATCATCATTTTCAATTATAATCTACCATCCCAATCTTATCTTTTGTTTAATGCTACTTTACGGAAAACAATCAAGCATTAATGATCTATGTTTGAAAGAAGAAAATGAAGAAACATCTATATTAAAAGCTACAATATTTAACTTTTCACAAAATAGTATCTATTTTTTATAAATTTGCAACTGGACACAAATACTTACTAAATTTCTAGTATTTCTGTTATTGATGGTTTATTGACATTGACATTGAGATTTGAGTTAATAGTTCAGAATTGGTGCTTCAGGAAGTACATACTAAGTTCTTAATCTTAGATTTAAATATTATTTTACAAATACCAAGATTAAAAAGAACAGACTAATAAAGTAATCATAAATTATCTTGATCATCAAAGAGATCTAAGGCAATAAATACTCATTTTAATTAATGAAGTCTAACAATATTTCAATATCTTATGATTGTTAAGTTAAAAAATATTTTTCATTTCACAAATATAAATGTTCTAATCATCAAACAAACATGCACTAGTTGAACAAGAATTTATGAAAATGAACACACTGACATGCTAAGACTAATCTCCTTATAAGTTAACTCTTTTGACGATGCTAATAAATTCCATTATAATGGCTCCTATTGATTATACCAGGAAATATTGAGTATCTGTAGTAACCCTTTTCAGAATAGGGGTAGGGCTTGTAAGAAAAGTTAGAAATCCTCTCTAATAAAACGAGAGGCCGAGAATATTAGATGCTGAGATTTTTTATCAAAAATGCCTATTGTGAATTGAAATTCAAGACCATAGGTTATCTGTCCGATTGTTGTTACTATTTATTCTGACAATTGCTAGTGGTTAAAAATATAATTAGCTTTTTTTAATTTATGTATATTATTGTTACATTACCCCCACCTTGAATTTATTATTATCAAATTTACCACTAAAAATATGTATTGCAAACGTTAGAAATGAAGAGAAACTAAGATGGAAAGATTCTGAAATTTTTTTATGAAACCACAACATATGCAGAGTAGGCAAGATTTCATTATAAAATGGATAAAGACAAATCTATGTTTGAGGAATACTAGGTCTATTATTGAAAGTCTTCAAAATGAATGGATTTAAACATGATTTTGAATTAATTCTCTGACAATTTCTCTTTCGTTTAGATAGCTTTTTTGAGTTCCCAATTAATGAATGATAAGGTATTATTTCTTTGAGGAAATATTTTTTGCTTGAAAAATCTTCAATTTTTTTCATACTAGTTCTGAAATTTTGCATGATAATGGATTTATGAATTCTCGTTAAGAAGTAACTGAATGATCCTTTTGTCAAAGTATTCAATCAAATTCTTTATGCCATTACATGTCAGTCTCAAGACATGCTGACATTAAGCTAATCAAAACATTTAATGGTTGTGGGTAAAACAAAAATATTTATGCTATTATTATCTTAAAAATTGTGAAATAATTTAATTCTCGCACAAATTAAATTAATTTTCGAGCTTCAACCTTTTGCAGCGAAATTAGCCATAGGCGGGGGTTATTAGAACTCAGTAACTTTGAACGAAAAGGTTTAAAATCTCATATATAATATTCATTTGTGGATTTATCTAGCCTCACAGTTTTAATTGAATCTTAGAATATGTATTATTATCCACATAATTTTTCAGAAATGACTGTTTAATCATTAATTTAACTTTTTTATTGGTTCGTAAAAACAAATTATCTGAGAGTAAAGCAATACATAGGGCAATATGGTTGTTGCTGAATATCTTCTTTTCTGGTATATGAGAAGGGAAAGGATAAAGTAAAAGTAGAATGAAAATGCTTCAGAATTATTACTGATTTGATAAATTAATAAGAAATCAATTTGATTGGTAATTAATCAATTGCATTTAATTAAAAAAAAAGTGGCAACCAAGGTGGGACTCGAACCCACAACCTTCAGATTAGAAGTCTGCTGCGCTACCATTGCGCCACTCGGCTGAACATGAAGGTTTACCTATTATTTGGTTATTTCTCTTTCTCTATCATTCACTTTGCTTATGTGTCTTTTTGCGATATCATGAAAATCATTTCAAGGTGAGCTGTTTAAAAATCTACTTTTTTAAGTTCTTCTGCATAAAAGATTTGGCTAACTTCTGAAAAACACCTCTAAGTTTTGTGTTTATTCGCTGGAACAGACTCATGTTGTTTTTTTTAAAATAAATTTTGTTTTTAAGTCAGAATGGAGGATCGTTTATTAGCCTTTGATTAGATAATAGTTGGGCAAACTGTTAATTCCTCATTCAACTTTTAAAACAAAAAAGAAAATAGTTTTTCAACAAATCAAAAAACAACCAAGGTGGGACTCGAACCCACAACCTTCAGATTCGAAGTCTGCTGCGCTGCCATTACGCCACTCGGCTTTCGTTAGAAATTTTCAAGGTATTTCTTACATGGTATTTAAACTAAATTTCATATGTAAGGTTGATAATACATCAAATTAATTATTTTATTCTAAATAAGACAAGAGAATACTAAACTTCTTCTTGAAAAAAAACTTCGTTTAAATCTTCAAAGAATCGCACATATTCTAAATTTATCATTCACGAGCAATAAACATGATCAAAATTGTTTAGAAATTCAAAATGTGTAAAATCCATGATTACAAAACCTCATAGAAATATTTTCGAATTGACATAAACAAAAAATAATCTGTCTACGAAAAGAAAGTGTCTTTTTGTTTTTCTGCATTCAATATTCAGAAAACCATCACATCATTAATAAATGATATTTTCAATATGATTTCGTTTATTTTGTTGAATATTCTCCTATCATTCATGAAAATACAATAATTCAAAGAGATTCGATGATCGAATAATAAATTATTAAGTTCTTCCTTCTTTTTGAAGCAGCTAATTTGATCTATTGATTTTTTTTCTTTTAAGTTTATCTTTTTGGTCGTTGTTTTTTCAATACTTTGATGATTATTTTGCTTCCAAATGCTCCCGCAAAAGCATTTCTTAGAGAGATTCAATACTCTGGATAAAATATTCAAAGACAAAACAACAACAACAAAAATATTCAAAATACTTGTGATGATCGTTCTGTTGTCTAGTAATACTTCAATGAAAATAATCTAAACTTTGAAGCTTTATTATTCTTCTTTATTTGTGAATAACTTTTGTTAGTTGGGAATTGACTAAAAGGGCAGGAAATTCAATTATTTTTTTCTGATAGGGGAAATTGAGAGCCTAACAAATAATAAAAGAGTTTTTAATTTACAAAGAAGGAAACAAAGAGGATAATTTCAACAACAACAACAAAATGTACTCTTTATTAGGAATTACTTTGGTTATTCTCAGCGTTGCTCAAGTGAGAAGCGTCTAAGATTGCACAGTGAGTCTTCCCAGATTATTACTAGGGAACCAATACTACAGTGCCTCAAGCAACGAAACAGCACTGATCATATTTGATACTAAGGATCATTGTGACTCAGCTACTCTTATCAAATCAAGTGGAAACTTCAACTTCACTTTGAAAGATATTGTATCACAATATGTGAACGCTTAACTCAGCCACAACGGAAAAGACACCGAGTAAGTTTACTATTAAAAATACTCCATAATCTTCGCAGTCAGTGCTACTCCTGGAGTCGCTTATAAAGTCGGATTCTAAGGAGATAACACACCTGGATCAATTTATTCTGATACATTCTCGTTTACGATGCCCTAATTAAAGCCAACAACGAAGGTTAGAACCCCTGATCATCAGAAGATTCTTTTCTTTGGAGATCAAGATACTACTGCTAGAGGAATGACTACACTTAGCTACTTGACGAATAATATGGATACAACGCAATACGATGCAATGATTTTCCTTGGTGACTACGCTTATTAGTTCTATTAAAACAACGGGCAGCAAGGAGATGCATATGTGAATAAAATTTCACCGCTGTCTTTCAGTTATCCTCTTGCGATGACTCCAGGGAATCATGAAGATAATTTGAATTTCACTCTCTTCAATGAAAAGTTCAGATTACCTGCTTACTCTGTGGATAATCTCAACAACTACAACTCCTTTGATATTGGTAAAATATTCATCATTTAATAAGGGGGGGGGGGGGGGGGAATAATTGGGGAGGTATTTGATGAAAGAATAATTCTTTGATTTTGTTTGGTGAAAAAGGATTGATTCACTTTGTCCATGTGAACTTGCATTTCTTCAACAACACTGATGACGGGAATAAATAAAAGATGATAAGTTGGATCTAGAAAGATTTAGCAAGTGTCAATCGAGGACTTACTCCTTGGATCATCGCTGTTGGACACAAACCACTCTATTGCTATGACCCTTTGACTGTGAACAACACTGACTGTCAGGGTTATGCTAGAACCTTCTAACCGATTGACGCTGTCTTTTCCAAGGCTGGTATTGATATTTTCATCACTGGTCATGAGCACTACAACCAAGTTATGGCTCCCATGGCGCAGCTCCTCCCATAGACTTACACTTACGTCCCCAGCAGTTAAACGTTGTCAGTTAAAAATGGAGGTTTTCTGTCTATTATCCAAGGAAATGGTGGATGCAAAAATCCTCCTGGACGCAGTTTAGCTGACCTTGGGTAGACTTTAGAAACAGCCAATCTTTTCTTAGACTAAGAAACAATAGGATTTGGATGGATTGAAGTCTACAATGCAACTTACCTACAATATAACTCATATGATGCAACGGATCCTAAAATCATAAAGACTTTTAACGTTTATTCTAGCCATCAAAGACCTTAAAATGCAGCTAGCATGGGTTCGATATTAAGAGTTGCATCAATTGCAATTATTGCATGTCTTTTGGCAGTTTTTTGAGTGCTAACTTGTGGAAAAGCACAAACATTTTATTGAAATAAATTAACAAAATGAATCAGAAATTGTTTGAATCAATTTGAAAGAAAAAAAGAAGAAGAGAAATTTCAAAAATACTTGCAAACAAATAAAATAAAGGGTTTAAAGTTCAGTGTTTTGCATTAGTTTAAGATATTTTTGATTAAAGAAGTTAGGATAGCCGATGAGGGTTATTAAAGGGTGTTTCTTGCTTAGATACATAGCAAGATAAAGAGAAATAATATGACTTTTTTAGTCTTTTCAGAAAACTGAAATTTGACTTTGAGATTTTTATTTTCAGCATTACAGATAGAAATTATTAAAATTATTGAGACCTATTTCCTCCAATTCTTCATTCTCTCAAGAATCTTTGCGCTTTTTGAGAGGTACTTATGAGCTAATGAATTTATGCTTGATCTTTGCGAGGTAGTTATTTTAATGAGTGTGTCTACCCATATGAGCGAAGAATTCCACAAAAAATAAAATATTATTTAGCTCGTCTGCGTAGGCTACAATAGTCTTATCATATTCTTTATCGTTTTTATCAAGAGATTCAAATAATTCAGAGTATTCCCTAGAAACTAACAACTTGCATTCTTCTGCTATTTGCCTAATTTAGGAATCGGTTATTGTAATGCGTGAAGCTTCTGAGATAACTTCTTCGAAGTTTACACAAGCCAAAGGGTGTGATTATCCAGCATCTTATAATTCTTCAGTAGATTTAAAAGAAAACAGCTCGGATACATCTCCTGGTTCCATTTGAATGAGTTTATGTTCCAGTTAGCGTAAAACACCAACTGCAACTTTTACCAGTGCAAACACATTTGAACTAATCATAAAATCAACAATCCGCACACACGCAGGCAACGGAAAACTATAGAGATACAGTGTCATTAGCCATTTTGTTAGCCATGTTGTGTTGCTCACATCATGTGTTTTAAAGTGCTTAAACAGTTTTGGTAAATTATCTCTAAATAGCTCATCAAAGACTAATTCCAGAAGGCGAAGTAATGGAAAACCAGTCTCATACATGCCTACAAGTAAAAACTCTTTTCTAAACGCTAAACTGATGAAACTTTGAAATGCACCAGATTCATCTCCACCGCTAACCATCAGCAGCATACCAATAATGAAATTCATGCCTTAGCAATATCCAACCTGCAAGAAAGGGGAAAAAAAGCAAAATGAAAATAGTATTTTTGGGTTAAACACAATATTATTCTATTTATTGAGATAAAAAATTAGAAAAATAGCTTATTTTGGAGAGCAGATCTGAGTGGTAAATTGCTAATAAAATCCAATAAACATTTCTTTGAAAAATATTTAATATTTTTACGTTTCTAAAGAAGTTAGAACTAGCTAACAATGATCGTTCGAGTTGCTCCTTTCCGAGCTTATCGAAATATGGAAATTCAGGGAATGTTCTAGCTGTGTCTTTGCGTATCAAGTTAAGATTAGAATCGTGATTTTAATCTTCTGCTTTTTATTGAATGAAAGGACAAAGTAGGTATTCGTAGAGATTGTCTCTATCAAACTGAAAGAAATCAGCAAATTCCCCTTAATTCAATAGTTTAGCTTTCCAACAACTCCATCTTAACGACTAAGAAGGCCCTTTTTTCAATTTATGATTGAAATCAGATTGGCTTCTCAAATAACTTTATTTTATAAATTCATTGTTAAATTCACTTCTATCCAGAGAACATGATCTACTTTTCTGTTTCTCCCATTCTTCATCTGGATTGAAGGATCTTGCTCTAGAAACTCTTCCTTCGTTCTCTCCTTCTACAGGTAGAAACTCACCGATCTTAAAATCTTAATCGAAGCTTGGCACAAGACTTTATCCTCTACTATCGTTATTTATCTTCTTCGAGCTATTAAGATCAACTTTTACCTCCTCAGATGAGTAGTGAGCTCTTATTGCACAAAGAAAATCTGAATTATTGCAATCATGATCAGTCCAAACTCGTTCAGGTGAAGATTTTGATCTCCAATTTTCAGTTTTTTTAAATGAAGCACCTCCGCAGAAGCTCTCATGTTAAGATTTACTTTCAGAACAACCCATAATAATACTGCAGTATCTCTCTCTCTCTAAATTAAAACTCTTGTTATCTTTTCACTTAGCTTCTTCCCGATCTGGTCAATAGATTGATTATTAGCAAATGTATTACTAAATCAATTTACCTTTAATTAGAAGTGTAAAAATCAGATTAATTACTTTTTTATCAACTAATCTTAAACTTCTCCTATTAATTATCTTCTTATTTCCTTTAAAATTCTGAGTTAATAGTTAGTTATTTAAGTAGGAATAGCTTAAAAATAATTGATAATACAATTCAGGAAAATTACCAAGAAGGGGATGTTAATTTTAAATTAATAATACATCAATTTCTCAAAGGAAAGCTAATCAAATGATCTTCTGCTTTCGAAAAGGAAATAGATAATTTACCCAAAATAATAGACATTTAATAATCCTTGAAATCAATGATCTTATTTCTTCCTTTTTGAACTCCAATCCTTATTTCAATTCTACAATAAAAATCACAGTGACAAAAGCTATTTTCATTATTTATTGATAATCTTTACTGACTAAAATGAATTAAAATCTCAAAACATTAAAAAAAAGATAAATAAAGAAGAACATTATCACAATCTCTTTATTTCTTAATACTTTACTAAATCACAAGACACATACTTGTTTATTCATTTCTTGCTAAAAAATATTTCCTAAATTTCGGCAAAATTTTTATGAAAAACTTTTTGATAATATGAAACTGATAAGTTGAAATATGCATATTTCAACCTAAGAACGCAAACACAGTTTAAAATGTACATATCTAAGCAATCGAAATTGTATTGGCTTCTTCGAATTCAATCCAAATTAGTCTCATTAATTAATAAGTAAATTTTATGTTTCCCTCCTTGATTCTTTTATTAATTCGAAGTCAATCTTTTTTGTGAAAAAAGATTTATTTCCTTAGATTTTGTGGGAATTTCAATTGAGGTGGGGATAACTAAATCCACTAGTAATTCTTTCAAATTGTTTTTATTAAATTTTTATTTCACTGGGGAAGGGAGGGAAGAGTATTGAAGTATTGACGTTGATTATATTACGCAAGCTGAAATGATCCTGCAAATATACTCTCTGGTTTAAAGGTGGAGGTGTTTTATTCAAGGAGTTTTTAAGGTGGAGGGCTTGCAGAATTCTTAATTTCAAAGGGGAAAAGGAAATTTTAGTGAAAGAGAGAGTTTATTGATCGTTTAAAAGATGATATTTTTTCAAGAATCGTTAGGAAATAGTGTTAAACATGAGGGGATAATAAGTTAGTGATAGTTTTGTTTGAGTAAGGCTTGCGATTTTATCGATTTTACAGAATCTCACTCTCTTATCTAATCAATAGTGTGGATATGTATAAATACTATGGATTATTTTGATTCACTCGTGTTTGGGAAAAAAAATAAATTAACAAAAACAAAGAATTTCATCCATAAAAACAAATGAAAACCAGTTTTATTCTTTTTGCAAATCTCCTTTTCTTGTCTGTGTTGATAGTGCCTGCCATACAACAAGATGTAGGATATCAGTTGGAATTAGAAGATACTTGCTTTCCTAGGTAAGTTCGGTTGCTGATTGGTGAGAAATACTCTAATAGTAGCTCTCCTTATACTGCTACGATCATGTATTAGACATACGATGAATGCCCTGATTCAGGCATCATTTTGTCTCTTGAAGAAATAAAAACTTCTAAGAAATCTACAGTCCATTCACTATGGGATGACACCTTCTGCCATAACAAGAAGAAAAACTGCGAAGAAGTTCATTATGATCAGTACATCCATACCATCAGAGTTGCTGCTGAGCCCTCAAAACTGTTCACTTATTATCTCTGCAGTTCAGCTAAAGACATTACAGGTTGTACTTAGGAATACTCCTCAACTATGCCTCCTCTCAAGGACACCAAGAAACACAACAACAACGCAAGTCTTAAGGTATTGTTCTTTGGAGATCACGATCTTAGTAAGCCTGGTGTCGAAACATTTGTTGCATTGGGGTAAACTCTTGAACAAGAAAGTTTTGATGCATTGCTATTCTTGGGAGACTACGGATATGAGTTCTACTAAAACAATGGTTAAGTTGGTGATGATTACTTGGAAGTGTTGAGTTAAGTGACGGTGGTTGCTCCGATGGCGATTACAGCTGGGAATCATGAAGATAATTTTAATTTTGAGTTCTTCAATTAAAAGTTCTAAATGCCTAATTTCCAGAAGACGAAGAATAACTACTACTCCTTTGACTTAGGTACAATATATAAATAATTAATTCAAAACCAATAATTTAGTGAGAATTATTTTGGGTGCTTTTGCTTTTCAAAATTTTCTTTGATTTATGAAACTATCTAAAAACTTCAAAAATATTAGATAATCACTAATTATTTTGATATTAAAATAATCTAAAACTATTTTTTGGGGAAAAAATGAATAACATTGTTTGATAAGTAACCAAATTAGTTTGTTTGTGGCAAATTGATTTTAATATTTTTTTGTTTGTTTTCAATTAGGTAATGTTCACTTTCTCAGCGTGAATCTGCATTACTTTAATAACTAATTAACTGATCCAAATCTTGAAGACCAAAAAGCCATGCTAGAATGGGTAGAAAAAGATTTATAATCTGTAGATCGCTCTAAGACTCCCTGGGTGATTGCATCCGGTCACAAAATGATTTACTGTAAAGGATCAGATTGTGAAGAATTCGCTGATGATTATGCTCCTTTCGATGATCTTTTCAACAAGTACAATGTGGATTTGTTTATTTCCGGTCATAAACATAAATTTCAAGTTATGAAGCCAATTAAAAACAAAAAAGTAGCTAGCTACGATATCTCAGATGACAATGTTATCAGCAATTATCAAGGGTTCCCAACGGTTATCCAAGGAAATGGTGGAACTTCTAAAAGTGATGAAAGCTTATTAACCAATGAATCGTTCATTAGAGAAAAGTTATCTAATTTCAGTAATGATACCCCATTCTCAACAGTTGAATAAAAGAAAGCGATGCTGTATGAGGTCACTAATATTGGGTACGGAAAGTTGACAATTTAAAGTGATGAATAGCTTCTAATTGAATCAGTCGATAGCGCTACTAATGAGACATTCTATTCACTTGGATTAAGGAGAAATAATAGAATATAGCAGAAGAGCTATTCGGAAATATGAACATGAACTGTAGCAATTTTCAGAGAATTATAAAAAAGTGTATTTTAAACTTAAATATTTTTGTAACTTCTTTTAGGTAAATAAAACAACATTTTAAATGCCAAATATCAACAGACAATACATGTTTTGTTTAAAAGGGGAAATATATTACTAAAATACAAGTGAGGGAGAAGTAAAAGTGTATGAAATATTATTGTTTTACAGTTGATTATTAAATTTGGTTTTAACAATCTCATTTGAAAATTTATTCTAAAATTGGTTTGTTGTGGTTATTGTTGTTTGTTTCTAATTAATTTTTCAGTCCATAATCTTAAGAGCGATGACGATGATGAGGACTATGTTTGCCGTTATTATTACCATCCTCATTATCTTCAAATATCTCATTATACCATTCCTCAAAAAGTTACTCTAAACCTTCTTGAAAAACTGGTTTTTTAATAAAATCATCCATTCCATGATTTATCGCTTTCTGATTATCTTCATCGGAAACATACGCAGTACAGGCAATAATAATCGGCTACTTACCTGTATATTGCTCTTCATTGTAAAACTCACGAATCTCTTCAGCAGCAGAATAACCATTTTTTACAGGCATTTCGATATCCATGAAAATAAGTTAATAGATTTTACAGCATTTATTTTCTTGAAATCTCTTTTTCACCATATCGACGGCTTCCTGCCCATTAAATCCTTAGTCTACTTTAAATCCGTAAGTCTTCAGCTGCATGGCAATTGCGTAGATGTTAAAATGATTATCATCTACAACTAGAACCTAAGGACATTCACATTTTTCTGGTTATGCCTTTAAATCTAAGGAAGTGTTTAGTTTATTTGAATTTTTATTGCTAGATTCATCTTACTCATCGTTGTTCTTATTGGTTTGACTATTTCCTTCTTATTAATGCATTGGCGTGTCTTTCTCGCTTGATCCTAAGAAATTTTAGAATTCTAAAGTTGTTTGGACTAATTTGTATTGTTGCAGTCCAGTTGAAATACTATTTTAATTATTCACTGGTTCGCTCGCTGATTTTTTATGTAAAGTCTAAGATTTAGAGAGATATTAGCGAGGACTCGCGGTTTGTTTTGAAACTTCTTCATTCGGAGAAGGAGATAAGAATTAAGGATAATCGTTTGATGAAGAAAGTCTTATTTTTTTAAGCGAAACCTAAGTCGGAGAGTTACCACTTTTTTACTAGATGCGCTTAAGAGATCTGATGCTATTGTAGCTGATATATGCATCTGCATTGGCGTTATCTTTTTATTCTGTTTTAATTTTATGAAACGATTTTGTGTTATAAGTTATATGTGAATTTTTGGTAGTTGAGTTGTAGAATGGTTTTTTGTTGTGTCCAACTGCAGTATTCGAAGCTGTGAGAAAATCATGCAGTTTATCTGAAGCCTTTTTGTCTTTAGTTTAATCATTGTTTTCATCTTTACCAGTATTTTCAAGTTCTTCTTCATTTTCTTCATTGTCTTCTTGTTCACCACCACTATCTTCTTTTGAAGGGGATGGTGAATCAAAAATACCTTAATTTCTTGTTTCAAATGGTAATCCAAGTGAAATATGTTGTATTTATTGCTAATTATGCTCTGTATCTAAGACACAGCATGAGTCGCAAGATATAACTCCTTTTATGGATCTACCAGTTTTACATGATTTGGTAGTTTTATTAGTCATATTGCTAAAACTTAACACAACTTGCTGTGATTCCTCTGATTTCATTGCTTGAGGTAATCCTAAATAATGTAATGATGGCTGCTGTGAATATTCCATGTCAAGTGCTTCAGATGGTGAATATGGTGGAAGAGGGGCTTAGAAATTACACGTGTTTTAGCTCATAGGGGAATCTACAAATGAATTTATTGTTGTCATTTTCTTTTTTAAAGCCATATCTTCTTTGGAGTTTGTTAATTTCTGCTCCTACTACAACTCAGGCTGTTTGTCTTCTACAAAAATAGAAAATACAGATCCTTAGCCTTTTTGAGAATGTACTCTTACTCCTCCTTTGTTGAAAGGACCAAGACCTTTAGCAATACCTGTTATTTTGCAAAAATAAAAATTCAAAATAATCTCATCTCAACAAAAACAAGAATTACTGTTAGAAATAGTGAGTCCAAGACCGCAACCTTAACTGTTGAGAGCTTAAGCATCACCATGGTTAACTTTGTTAAAAATAGTGAAGATTTTATTAATATCTTCTTGTGAAATCCCAATTCCTTGATCTTCAACGGCAATTTCGATAATATCTTGATAGCTACTTTAAATTTACTCTTCGTCACTGTTATATTCAAAATTATTGAGATGATGCAGGTCTTGAATAGAAAACTGCTATGAACGATCCTTGGAGTTGACTAGAGTTGCTGAAAGAGTTATTTATCCGACTGGAGTAAACTTTAAGGAATTAGAGAGAAAATTCAAGACAACTTATCTGATTCGATTTGGATCAGAATTGATTATTTTAGGACATTTCTCATCGTATTTCAGAGAAAGTTCGACATTTCTGGAGTTTTACTTGCTTTAGATCCCAACCATAGAGACACAATTAGAAAGCAATTACTCTAAATCGAATTTAACAAACGTGAATTTAAATTTTCCACTGTCGATTTGAACGAAATCTAGAATATCGTTGATGAGATTTAATAGCAGATTGTTCGAATTCAAAGCGGGATCGATGTATTCAGTAATGTACCCTTTCATCCTTTCTTCTTGTTCCTTGTTAGATTTTAAATCATTAGTTTTAGATTTGATCTCTGAATTTTTTTAGCTCAACTTTGCTTAGATTCTCTCTTTTATGGAGAGAGCTGCTGGAGTTGTGCCCTCTTTTGCTGTCTGCTTGGAAATATCATTTAGGATATTCTTCAGCTATTGAAGCATAGAAATAGAGCAATTCAATGGAGTACGTAGCTCATGTGAGAGTGAAGCAAACATCTTCATTCGGTAGTTATGCATATCTTGTACTTTTTTCTCATACATCTCCTGCCAAATCGGATCCACTAGAATCAACGCAAGTTGCTCTGTGAATCCGTTACTAACGATCTCACACATAACCATACTCAACACTAGAGTACTGTTTTTGTATTCAACCTCCACCTTGATCTAAAATCAAAACTTATTAAAAATAAGCAGAAAAGAAAGAAATTTCAAAATATTTACCATGTCATCGATTTACTAAAAGCAACCAAAATTATTTTAGTTTTTCATCTACGTCAAGAAGCTGCCTTGACGTTAAAGAGGTAGAGTAGCTTAACGATGGCTGAGGGATTGCTGATGTTGAAAAGTTTAAGAATTATTTGATTAACCAGGTTGTAATGAATGAGAGTGTTGAATTTAAGGCGATTGTTGATGAGAATTTATTTTTAGTTTAGTAGCAGAGCTAAAATTCAAAGGTATTTCTGATTGTTCTTTTGAGAACTTGAACGTTTTAGCTGTCTTAGTATCTTAATCTTATTGAGCTTGTCGCATGTTTTCGAATAGAGAGCAGAAGATCTCCTTGACATTGATGTCTTTCCGAGTGATTTCTGTATTCTTAAATTTCTTTGATCGCCTTTGTCTTACGAAATCAAATTCTTCTTCCAATCGTTAACCAAGATTAAGGGATTTACCTTAGTCGTTTAGTGAAGCAGAGTCAGTAATGTTAAAATTATTGTTATTATTACTGTTGTTGTCTTTGAGAAAATTATTATTATTATTATTTTGATAGTGGATTCCATTTCCAATATTGTAATTTTAAATGTAATTTGAAAGTGAAATCATGTCGGAGAATTCATTCGTTTTTTTCGATGCAATAGTCTGAGGATTGACTGTGTTAAGTTACACAAAATTATTTTGACTGCTTCCATTGTTGTTGTTGTTGTTGTAATTATTTCCATTATGCATGGAAGGATTTTATTTTTCAATAGAACCATCTAGTTCCTCCTCCGCATCCTCATCTGATTATTTTTGTGCCATCGTTTTCTTTCCTTCATGCGTAAAATTATTATTTTTCTTTTGGTCAATTTCAATCCCTCTGAAATTATCGTTTAGAGGTAAACTAAAGCGTTTTTAAATATTTTTATTCCCTGCCTATTCTTCCATCACTTTTATTAGCATGTCACCTTCTTCATTTGTAAATGAAGAGCGCTAATTTCGATGAAAAAGTGATGGCTTAGATCCAGATTTACCTCCTTTAAAATCATTTTGATTTGTTGTAGAAGTAGGTGGATCAATTAGTTTTGTGAGAGATTATGGAGAATTGTTCGAGAATAATATTTATTGGGAGTTATTTATGGAACAATTAGCATTATTCACTGAAGTTGGGTTATTTGAGTTACTATTTAAATTTAAGTTCATAGCATTTCCAATATTTATTGGAAGTTAATAAAAAGCAGCAGGAGAAGCATGCTATTTTGAACTCTGAAAGTCTTCATTGTTGTTATAAAAATTGGCATTAGAATTATTGTTTGAAGAAATAGGATAGTTAAGGGAATGAAATGATCTCAGCTAAGGACCCTAGGAAAACTATTATTGAGGTAAACTAGTTGCTTTATGAGTTGATTTGTTATCTTAGTTCTAAGGTTTCGTTGCTAGACCCATTAACGTTGCAACAATTTGATTTTTCTAGCATGAAAGAATATTCTACAGTGTTTTATTCGCATAGACTAGCTTATTCGAAGAATTAATCAGCGCTACACCTTCAGGAATCACATTGAGGATATCCTAATAGACTTTTTTGATTCTTTTGTTTATATCCTTTTGATTTTCTACTGGCGAAGGTGTTTCTTTATCTTGCATTTCATTTTGATTTTGCACATCAGGTACACTGTTAGTCGATTTTACTCTAGAAATTCGCTTGCGTGATACATTTAAATCTTCCACACAAGATCCAGTTGAGAGATTATTCGCAACGCCTGCATTTAGCAATAGAACTTGCTGACTTCGATGAAGGATTCCTCCAAATAAAAAAGGAGACAGCGTAAATAATCTCATTTTGTAAAAACCATAGATTATGGAGAGATACAAAACCACTTCAATAACAATAAACTCTATGTCACGGTTCGTAATTTTCCTAAGAAGTGCATAGGTCATGAGTATACCTGGGAAAACAAACGAAAGAAATGTCCAGATATACACAGAAGCAGCTAGTTTATGGATTACAAGAAGCTAGATAAATGCGAAGAATATTTAGATGATTCCAGGATCAGGTTAGGTTTGCTCTAATATCAAAACAAATGAAATCCCACTCATGAAAATTAGAATCTAATTTATCCATCTAGGCTGAAAGGAACAAGGAAATTGCATGATTTAATAGTAGGAGTTTACTATTTAATTCCCAGAAAAAGAAGATGGTCTTGTTAGCTCCGATGCTAGTTATCCGTTTCTCAAAATCGATATGAAGCTCAAAAATGGCTAAGCTAATCCAATCACAATCAGCAAACTAGCTCTCAATAATTCCCATGTTTTTTGTGTATCTTCTAAGTTTCCTTTCCTGAATATTTCTATTAATAGACTCACTCCAAGTAGTATTTATGCAATCCAATTCACTAGCAGTTCGCATTTGATCACTTATTTTTATGCTGAGGTAAATATTTGCACTGAACTCTTTAATACTTTGTTAAACTGTTTCCTTCCACCATCCATCGAATTTACCTTTTGCCCATTTAAATCTTTTTTCAAGTGAACATTTCTTTTGTTTTCTTGGCCTAACATAAGTTATTTTTTCAATACTTCTTCCAATATTCTGTTTGTTTGATTATTATTGGAGCTTTTTCTTCCAAGATCTTTTTAGTTTTATTGCTTCAAGTTGCTGTTATTATTCTCTCCAGTTGGTTTTTCCTCAATATTATCTTTGTATACATTAACTTTATTTCTACTACTGTAGTTCTCTCTCCAACTTACAATCTATTCACTACTAACTTAATCACACATGAATTTATCTTTTTCCAATTTACTTCGATTCTCCTCTAGCTCCTTTTCCACTTCTTCTTACTCATTGCGCCGAATCGAACGCATACTTGATTTTTTTTCTCCATGTAATCTTTCAACAGAACCCATTTAAGGAAGGGATGATTAATTTGTTAGATCATGCTATGGATTCTGCAAGGATATTTGAGAATAATTGCAACTTTGATTCTCATTAGCTATTGCGCTTCTGGAAGAAAGATGAGGAAGTGTTTGTTCTTAATGAGGGGAAACTAAAAAACGTCCATTTTATCCTGAGGCTGATACACCTAATGAGCTATTTTTCAATTGGATAACTTTCTAAAATTATCTTTCGCTGTTACCAACATTCTCTTCGTGATCTTCATCATAATCATACTTGAAATCCTCACCATTCAACTCAATTTTGTCTTCATTTTCATCTTCTTCTGGTTCCTCATCTTCTTCATCGCTACTGTTGTAGAAATACTCATTAAACACTTGCCTACTTGAGCTGTAGGCAAATGTACCCTGCTTTTTCATATGAATTTATCAATTTTCTTCCACTCTTCTTCTTTAATTCAGTTTTTTTGCCCACCCAAAAAAAAAACATAACAATAACATAAAAATGAAATCCTCTCCGGCAAAGTAGCTTTATCTTAAATTAATACAATCATAAGCCTTTCATTGTTCCCATCCAGTCTTACTTCAAAAATATTTACCCTTTTTGATAAAATATTCACAATCATCATGCATTTCTTTTCTTTTAGATTTATCTTTACACTTCAAAAATTATTTTATTCATAATTAAAAACGATTTTTTTTTTGGCTGCAAGTAAACTTCCCATTCCCATTCGAGTAGTTTCATGTAATAAAAAGCACTTTTTCTTTTTTTATGACTTTTTCCTTCCGAGCAGAGACTAAATTAAGAACCCCAATATTCAAAAACATCATTACAACTCCCATCAGCAATTTCTTTCCTTTTTGGTTGTTTATTTAGAACCTCACATTTTTCAAATTTAATTATTTGGAGTATACACGTATTACAAAGAAACAAACATAGATTTTTCACACCTTCCCTCAATTCTAATTTGACTCTGAACTCTTTATCTTGTAAGTCATAGTGAGTGCTTTTGAATTTGAAGTATGCAAGGTTGATGCCGGAGTAGTTGCATGATTTGTTAAGGCTTTCTTTAGGATATTAGAAAGATACATATTTTTCTTCTAATTCAGTTTTGAGGGTGCAGCTTCAGAAGATACTTCCAATTGCTTCAAGCTAGTTTGTATGAGATTTGATTTAGTTGATGTAGCTGGTCTTTTTTGCATATTTTAAAGAGGAACCATTTAAGAAATAACCTAACCACTTGGAGATGGCATAACACGTGATTAGTAGTATTCTTAAGATACCTAAATCTACTAAGGCACTTATTATACTGTTTAAGGTAATAGAATACTTTACTTTGTGTCTGTAAAGAAAGTCTACTGAGCTTTAGAGTTCATGGCAGTTGTGATTTTGTTATTTGAAGGTGCAATTAAACTTGTGTCACTTGGCACAAATCCTGGTGGGTTTTCATAACCACTAGCATTGCTGTACACTGTGCGAAGTGGTCTTTTTCTTAAAGAAGTTGCAGACAACCCTCTCGATGCATTTGCAGCATTATTTATGTTTGAATATGTATGCAACTTCTCCCTTTATGCTTATTCAATTTTTTCTTCTAAATTCCTGATTGTGTCTTCTCTAAGTTTAGTCGCTTTCATGTTCTTAACTCTTTCTTTACGCGATCGTTCAACATCTCTCCTGAGAATCTCATTTTAGTATTCCATTATCGCCATTGTTTTTTTCAGTGACAATACTTGATCCTTCATGCTTTCTGTTTGAGATTGCATTTCTTTTTTATCGCGGTACAGCTACTCATTAGAAGAATTATTCTACGTCATTTATTGGATAATCTTTTCGTATTTCTCGATTGTGCAAGCTATTTTCATATTTGAAAATGCCCGTAATAATCGGAAACTCTCTAAAAGATGATGAACTTCCTTATTTTGTAATTCTATTGTCTCATAAATATCAACAGGTGTTCCTAAACCTATTAATTTGTCATTTATTTAGCTGCCATTTGGCTGCAACATTAAAGAAGGAGAATCTCCTTCATGCAGTTTTCCACTGTCATCGTCATGTCTAGTACCTCCTAATTTAATCGAACCAGCAAGTTATACTGAAGAAGATAACGCTGCTTAAGATTGTAATATCTGCTGCTGTTAGGATTAAACTGTTTTTCTCCTTTATTTTTCTTCTTCTAGATTGTCTGCTTGATTTTCATTCCAAATTCCATCGATCACGTGAAGAGCTTAATTACATCCTATTTTGGCAACAAAATTATTTAATAATCAGCACATTCAACAACAAAATTGTATGAGAAAATCTCTAGTTTTACCTCCATGATCTTCCAGAGCTTTTTGGATAGTCTCCTTGAGGAGTTTAAAATTATAGTCCTTGATTCCTTCCACCATATTATAAACTTCTAACTTTTACCCTTTCCTAAAATCATAAAACCGACTTAATGTATTACCATTAACTAGCTCATTTTCTCTAATCTTATCAGAATAAGCTTAGTGGATATCCCTTTAAAGTTTAACTTCATCCATTTTTCTCTAATCTTTCGTATAAGCAGATTTCTTTTGTAAGCGTTGAATTTCTTGAATAAGATCATTAGCCCTTGAAGCAACCTATGATTCTACAATGTTTTAGATGTTTCCTTCCAGAAACTCTATTTTCCTTTGCAAGAGTTTTTTAGATTTTTTCTCAAAAAGTACATCTTTTTCAAGAATGCTGCATTTTTACTCCATACTCTTTAGAACTTTTCCATATTTTTCCTCAATCAAATCTATTAAATCAAGGTTTATTCCTTGTAAGTGCTTTTGGAGATCTTCCTTTGAGATCACTAGGGCTTAATTCTTGTTTAACGTCTTGACTTCAGTCGAATCAAAGAAGATTTTCGATGTAAAATTAGATAAAATAGATAGAATATCCATAGCCTGCAAACTGCCTGTCTAGAAAGCACGATTCAAACCCATCGGATTGTAGACAATATCACCTGTTGTATTACCTCCAATTTGTCCTATTTCGTTCTTTAAACCAAAATATCATCAATATATTATGTTAAATTTGCTCTTTGCTCCCATTTTAACTTAATTGTATCTAACTTTTACTTTTTTTCTAGAAACATTCATCCATTTCGCCATGAGTAGATTTTCTTCTTAGTAGAATTACAGAGCTTCCTCGTACAATAGCTGCTAGACTTAAAAACCAGTTGTAACTATGTCCAACACAATCTACAAAACAACATTATTCAATTCAATTAAAGTCTCAAAGAAACAAAAAATAAAAATTTACTTCTTCTTCAGGTAAATAGGTCAACATTTACTATTATTATGTTTAAGGCTGGGAGCTTTCAATTAGCTGATTCTTAAGAAAATTGGTGAAAATAGATGGTTTGTATATTTTTATTTTCTCTTTAATTAGTCTAGACTGTTCTGCTAGTGGATCAATTCCATTTGGGAATGTCTCAAATGGCATGATATTGAGTTTACGGGAGATGCAAAGTTCTCTTAGCACCAAGTGTCTAACTTGGAGATTAATTATCTTGGTATGCATACGCTCATACTTAAAAGGCTCATCTTCTTCGAAAATGAAATTATTCCTGAGGAAATTATTAACAAGGAAATCTTGGGAATTCTTGGTGAGCGATAATTCTGTGATTCTAGACTAAAGTGTGCCTGCAAGTCCTTTAGCTAGAATAGAATTGAATCTCATGAATTATTAGAAGTAATATCTGCAAGGATTTAAAATAGCAATTGTAGAATGCAGCTTCTCTTCAACAGGTGGCCGAACATCCCAGAAGAGCACCTGAATGAGACTCATAAATGGAGATGAAGAATCAATTAATTTGAGATCTGGAGATTGTGTGAAATCTGCTGAAGAATCTTTAAATTGCTTGTTTTTAGCTAGAAGTATCTACCCATCTGAGTATGTTGCAAGATTTGAGATTTATCTAAAATTAAGCTAAATAATCAATGATCTCAGTGTGAGCATAAACTATTGGTCATTATTGAGTCTTGATTAGTTTAATTAACTGATTAGTAAAAGTAAAATTGATAAGAAATGTCTATTCTGTAATTTTTCTAAATAACTCATGATTGCTTCATTGCTGTCAGCTATTCTCACATCACTTCGCAATATCTGCACATTCTTATCAATTTATTTCAATTAAGTTCTCAATATGTCCAAATCCCTTCGCAATCTCAATTCATTACGTTTAAAAACAGGAATTGCCTTTTTGTTTGAGCTGGTAATTTCTTTTAACGAACGGCCTGTTAATAAACCACTAGTGCTATCTTCCAGTCCATTTCCTAAATCGATTTTACATTTTTCTAAGCCTAACTAGCCATGATTGAAGTAAAGCATGTCCATGGCATTTGCTGAGAGAGAGCACTCAAAAGTTGCGAGAGAGAGTATATTCACCATATTTCCTAGAATTTTCCAAAGAATAAACAGCTGAGTTTTTCTAAGATAAAGAAGATGAGCGTGATCAAAAAATTCTCTTTTTCTGAATCCCTTCAGAGTACTGCTTCCCTAAGATGTTTTCAAATTCAAAACAGAAAACATTTAACTTGATCCACATCTAAAAATGACTGACCTTATTGAGTTATAAGTTTTTATTCGGGAGAAGCAGGCATATTTCTTTTTCAAATTTCTATTCCTGTATCTTTAGCCACTCTTTTCCTCCTGCAGCTTGTGATTTTTCAAGTCTAGTGTCTTCATCTCCGCCAACATCATCCTCGTCATAGTCGTTTGATTCCTGAAAACATTTCCATTAGAAAAGCTGTTTTATGGATAAATAATTCAATTTTATTTCCATACTTGAACTATCCCATATCGATGCATGATTTATTCGAAATCTTCATGTGACATGAGTATAATTTGCTCGGCAGAAGGCATTCTGAAGAGATTCACAGCACAACCTAATTATGTTCCAAATAAACGATGTTAATACAAGTAAAACATGAATAATTTTCTCTGTTTTTATACCTAGGCTATCGAAGAAAACTTCACCCTTTGAATCAAGTTCTTCATCCATTTATGGTTAAGAATCAAGTTGTAAGAGAGAATCTTAAATAACTTTTGTATTCGTATTTTGATTCACATCTTTTAGAGGAATAAGTGGAGAGAAAAATAAAATTGGTTCTTCAAATGGTAGCTTTTTGGAGAATTTCTCGATTTAATTGCGCTAAAGAAGTGTTTGAATTTTCATCGCTTCAAATTAGACTTCTCGTTTAATCTTCTTGCAGAAAGTTTAGATCAACAGAGCTCTTTATCTACCTGTTCAAATGTCAAAATATCATGATAAATCTAAAGTCCACAAATCCAATATTCGATGCCAATATCTCACCTTCTTCCCCTTCATTTTGTTTATTTCCTTGCTATTACATCTTAGCTAGCTCTTATGTTCTAATATATGTGATTGTATCAGTAGATATTGCCTTTTTTTTATCGAAGACATTTCTGAAATAGTCAGGAGCTGCTTGTTTTATTTTTTCAAAGAAATGGCTAGGCATATCATTCAGAACGGCTTGGAAGTAAATATTATTCATAACCACGAAGTTCTAAGTCAACTATGAACAAAGAATCAACGATTCTAAAAAATGGGTGAGGGAAATCAAACTTGATTGTTAAGTAATAAGAGGCATCCAGTTATCGAGAATCAACGTTTCTTTACTGATCTTCACAGCATCACTATCTAACAAGAGTTTAGTGTAGTTAAAATAGTTATCGGAGGAGGTATTCTAGAGATTAATGAGTTATTCAAATTTTCCTTTGAATTCACTACTCACACTTCCAACTTACAACTTGTAAATATCTAACAGACTTGAGAGTCCGAATAGGAAAATACTGAATTTCTTTCGAACTTTCATGAATTCCAACATGCTAAAAGCATCAAAACTTAATTTATCTTTCTCTTATTTCGATAATCGCTCCTCAACAAAAGTCTCAATTTTTGTTTGAACAAGATCAAAGTTTTCCAATTAGTCTAGACTCTCTTCTTTTTCAAGAAATCGATATTCAGTGTAGTCAGTGTAGAGATTCATCCCATCACTGTCGTATATAATTCTTTTCGTTGTGTCTAATAATTCCTTAAAATAGAGATTCTCACACTTCAAAATTTCACTGTATCTTGTAGTAGATTCAGTTTAAGAGCAAGGAATGAGCTACCCAAGGGAACATCTAGCTTATTCGATGTTTAAGATCAGTTTGCAGAGACCACTCATGAAGTAGTTGAATTATCTTGAATTTGTTTCTTTTCTGTTTTTGTTTCAAAAAAAGTAATTTAAAATTTGCAATCAGCTAAAAATCGATTATTTTTACTTGAGAGAAGAACTGAATGAACTGAGTTTGTCTCCTTATTCTGGATAAATCTTGTTTTGAAGAAGAACAAGCTTATGTTCTTCATTATCAAGATCTTTAAGTAACTCTGAGACTATTTCCTGTAAATGTTTGAGATTCTCGATTTCATAATGGTAACATTCAAAAATACTATTATCAAAGAGATTCATTCTTGGGCGTCTGGCCATTAAACCAGCTATTATTTTGATCAATTACTAGCGTAAATCAGGATAGTATGTATTTTTTAATACTTGTTCGAGACTCTAAAGCAGCTTCACCTTCTCAAAGTAATACCTTAAAATAACCAAATAAATAAATCATTTCTCAAAAATTAATGAAAAAACTCTTCTTACTTTGCTTCAAGATCAAGGACCTAATCGATAAGAGCTTCCCTGTCAAAATTATCTTTAAATAAACCTCTTTCTTTGTCTTTTTAGGATAAATCATGTTTAATCCGGAAGTGAAAATAAAACGAGCAAATTTATCCAATTTGTTCTAAAACCAAGTGAAAATCATGAACAGCTGCGTCATATTGTATTTTAACATCGCTGTGATCTCTGATTACAATAGTTGCATCATTTATTTCAATCACTTCCTCTTCATAAAGTGCATTGGGTTCCTCAAAGGCTTCTTCATTTTCTCCTTTTGATTAATGGCTTGATTTTTTGTCCTTAGGAGCTGTCTTCCCAGGATTCTTTTCCTTTGTCTATGAGCTTCTTTTTTGAGCTAAATCAAAACATTATTAAGTAAAATATCTATGATATAAACTTTTACTTCCTTTCTGTTCATTTATTATTTTTATTTTCTTATAATTACCTTTTTAGACAGTTGACAATCCATTAATTTTCACATAATCCTCTTTTGATGCAGCTACATTCCCTTTATCTTACTGAAACTACGTAACATTTCCATAATGAGCAATGCAAGGATTCGTTAAAAAGAATTTTTCATCATGAACTTTAGCAGTAATTTTTTCATTTTAAACTGAAAGTGGCTGCATTGGGTCAAAAATCGATTCTAAGTTCTGCGAAGACTGTTATTCCTCATGTACACCCTCAATAGATGTCCCAATAGATAATTCGACAAACGCTAAGTTGATGTTTTTTTGTAGACATCGGAAATAATTCATGTAAGAAAGCAACTTAATCACAGATTTTCTGGATTTGAGAAACAATAATTTGAGATAACGCTGGTAGAATTGATAAAATATTTCTTCGAATTATTGCTTATTTAACCCAGCGTATCTCTCTTTAAGCACAGAAATGTCCTTTTGAAGCTTCTGAGAGATTAGATCTTCGTCTGTGAATAACAAAAACCTTAGCCAACCTTTCACTAGGGTGTCTTCATACAAGCTAAAAACAGCATTTTGCTCGTGCTATTCAGGGCTCTCTTCAGCGAGAATTTAAAGTTTTTCAACCCATGTTCCACTCATCCTGATGCGAGTCAGATCTTTTTCTACTGTGTCTTTGTCGATGTTTTTCATCAGTTCAGATGCTTCTTTTCCGAAGTTCTTTCCAAGCTCTAAAAATATTTTTTACAATAAAAAATGAAAATACGAGAATATTTTACAAGATATTTTATCATTTTCTCCTATTTAAACAATGAATTTGCTTTACTGTGCAAAGTTGGATAAGCAGGCGCGACGTTGTAAGGATGGAATGTGAGGAACTATTTACTTTGACTACTAGCTTGCTGTTCAAATTGCTTATCGATTGCAAACAACAATAAACATCCATAGTCAATATGGATATCTTCTTTTATTCCAAGTTGCTTAGCCGATTCAGCAACATTTCTTTCAATACTTGGTTTATCATTCGCAAGAAGATATGTTCTCCTGATTCCATAAATCTTGTGAAGTTTAGTCAAAAGCAAATCAGCCTCTGCAATGTCTAGTTGTGCATTCTTCAACTTTGCTTCACTGATGAATTATGCATCTCCCATGGTATGCAGAAATTGAATTTTATAAGGCAGATAATCGTTAATTAGTCTTATTTTTTTAATTTTTCTTGTACACAATCCCTGATTCACAAAATCATTGAAGTATCTCTTGACGTGAGCCTACGTGATATAAGAGAAATTCTTGAGTTGCTTGCTGAATGTCTTCTCGATAACTATGTTGCCTTCACATACAACGGACAACTCAGGCAGATGTTATTTTTCATATTATTTTTAGTTTTTGAAGAATTTCTCTGATCTTAAATTCTTGATAATATCCTCCACTTCTATCAAGGCTTCTTCGCAGATCCTTATTTACTTTCCAATACTCGCGAGGTTATCTGAATATTCGTCAAGGCCGCAGCGAAACAGTTAAAAATATTATCTTGAAATCTCCTTTTTAACAAACGAAATCATCTCAAAACGATGTAAATACCATTTCAGTAATGAATCACGTATTTCATAATCCTTATCGTCGACTTTAAGAACTTCTCTGTATCCATCTTCAAGAACATCTGGATAGGATTTAAGATTCTTATCAGGAGTGTACTTCAACTCATGGACGAGCTTGTATAAATGCTAGGATCGTAATAATTCTTGTGTGTTAAATTTATGGTTGAAAAATGCTTTTTTAGCCCTGAAAGTGATCTGTTTCACATCGTCATCTGCTCCAAAATGATTATTTGCGAACTAGACATTATCCTTGTAGGCTTCACTCGAGCTTTTCAGTTGTTCTCTGATCTTTCTTCCTTCTTCATCGAGTTCATGCATGCATTCAATCATACCCTCAGCTATTTTATTCGTTGAGAACAACTAGTGTTCACTTAGTTTACTTGGTCCAACTTAACTGCTGTTCGTCGCAGCAGCCGCTCCATTTGCATTCATGATATGGCGTTTAATTTCACTGATTATTTGTATTAATAAATAATCTTGGGATTAAAAGAATTCAAACAAAGCTAAGAAGAAAGAATAAAAAAATGCTTTGGGGATTATATAAATTATTGAGTCTAAGAGATCAAATGAAGTTACTTAATTTGTCTTGGCTAAGAGTATTAATCCAACAACAAGAAACTTCATATATTATTATCAAAATTACATGTTTTTCATGTATATTTTTGTTTATTATTATTTTTCAACATCAAAAAAATACAAACATTTCTTGAGAACTTGAAGTATTTTCCATTAAATAAAAGAAACAAGCTGTGTTAGCGGAGAATCCCAAGAGATAAAGGTCTTTTCTTTTTTTTGGAATACTCAGAGTGTAATCTAAGAGTTGTATTTCCTCTTTTCTCAGCTTTTTTATCATGAAAAGAATAAAAATAATACTTTTTGCCTTTACAATAAATAAAACTCAATCTTAAAATTGTGAACTATTTTGAGAGAGATTAGATTATTCTTATGGATATATTATTATTTGGGGTTGCTTTCGTTCAAAGATAAAAAATACTATTTTATATTTTTGATTACGTTAATCTATTAAACAAATGGTTGAAGCAGATTAACAAGAATAACAAAATTCCAATATCGATGGAACTACAACTATTGCGTAGATTGACACTACTCTTACAGATGATCGTTGTGTCATAAACCTTCACAAAGTAGAATAGGGTGAAATTATCGAAGAGAGACAGCAACATGGTTCGAAGATCGTGTTTCTTATCATTTGTTTTGCAAATATGCTTATTAACATCGATCATGGAGTCATACCAGCTGCGACTGATCAGATAAAAGCTGATTTAAACATGTCTGACTCTTAGTTAGGTATCTTAGGTTCATTAGTTTATTTTGGCGTTGTATGTGCAAGTTTTGTTGCTGGCAAGCTGTATCTTAAGTACACTTCTAAGTATGTATGCATGATCGCGATAGGCTGCATGATTGCCACACTTCTGGCATTTACTCAACTCAAAACAATCACAGCTCTGTATTTCTTCAGATTTCTCACTGGCGCTGCTCAAGTAGTTTGTTAGATTTAGTTTGATATTAAATTTCAACTTTTTGAGCAATTTATTCATCGATTTTGGTTATTCTTAATAGGTATTCTTATTGGTGTATTTTCCAGTTTGGGTTGATGTAAGCATATAAATGGATTACAAGGCATATTGAATTCTATTGTTGTTTTTGAAATAATATTTTTGTTTTTAGCTGTACGGGAGTAACAATAAAACGATTTGGATAGCACTTTTACAGGCTGGTGTACCAATGGGTGTATTTGTAGGCTATGCGCTGACTGCTGCTGTTTCAGCCAGTCTTGGAGTAAGAAAAATATTTTAAATTTTCAAGAACTCAATGCGTTTTTATGTTTTTTGTAACAAAAGTGGCGATGGGCAATTTATATTCAATGCTGCTCGATGGTTCCAACTTTGCTGATGTTTACGTTCTGCAAAGCGTAAGATATTGAAGTAAATGCTACGAAACTCGAAGAAGCTAGAGCTCGCTCAGCTGAAAATTCCTTGTATATTAAACCACCTTCTTAATATGAAATCACTGGTATTGATTAAAATGACATGGATGAATGCTGTAGTTCTCCAACTCTTGATTCACCTTCGAGCAGAGTATAAAAATTGAATTTCGCAAATCTTATGGCTATCTTATGGAAATCTAAGGTAAAATATTACTTTTATTAACTTTTAAAATAAAGATCAAATCATGCAAATTACTTAAGAAAATGGGCTGTTTTTGAACTTTCATGATGATATTTATTTATTATTGAAAAAGGTCTACTTATTTTCATTATTTTCTGTATCGATTCTCTATTTTATCGTAACGGGGATTCAGTTTTGGATGTCCGATTACTTTAAAAATGTGCTTCTAGCAAATGAATCTGAAATATATTTGACTTATGCGCTGATCTCTCTCACAGGACCAACATTAGGAGTTGTTGTTGGTAACAAAAATAGACTTTTTTATGACAAAATTTTAATAATTTTTCTTCTCTTTTTTATGTTTTTATTAGGAGGTATTGTCTCATAAAAAATCGGTGGATATGAGCATATTAATGCTAAAATAATGTGTTTGATTCTGTCATGCATCGCTGGAGGTGTAGCATGTCCAGTACCGTTTCTCAAGAGTTTCTATCTAACTGCTTTTTTAATCTGGATGTTGCTTTTCTTGGGAGGTGCAATGGTACCATCTCTTACGGGAATGATGCTTTGTTCTGTAGAACCAGAATTTAGAGCATTTGCAAATAGCAACTCCTAGACAATTTAGAATCTTCTTGGATTCCTTCCAGCTCCCACACTTTATGGTCTTATGAGTGAATATGTAGCACCTCGCGCAGGAATGGTTATGCTTATGTATTCGACTTTATTAGGCGTGTTCCTCGCAAGTTTGATTTATATCTTTAGCAGGAGAAAAATATCTTCTGGAAAGATAACTTTAGATGCATTGAGAGAAGGGTTACTGTAAAAGCAAGAAAGCACTTTAAGTAATGAGTGTGACTATACTAATCAAGCGATAATTGCATGCGAAAATGATAATAATCATGATGTTAACAGTAATCCTCTCAAAGAACCAAAACCTGATGATCAAGAACCAATTCAAAAGAATGAAATAATTAGAAAAGCAAGTTCAGCTAATAATAATAAAATGCCAGTCTCTCCAATCAGCATTGTTGGTACTATGGGAAGCTAACTTGGAGAAGAAGGATCGATTATCTTACCTGAAGCTGCAGACAACATAATTTACAGCTAAACAAATAAGGTTTTGCTTGAATCATCGATGGATAGAAATCAAAGTGAGGGTGAACCTGAATTAGCAGAATTAGAAGCAAATGTAACAAGATAGAAGAGTAATACAGTAGGGATAAGTCAAATTCATAGATTGCGTGGAAATGGGAGAAAAGATAGACATAATAATCTAGGGGTAGTTATCGAATAAGATGAAGTTCCTAGAAGAAGAATCAAGAGGCTTAGATTTGAAAGCTAAGATTTTCTGTTTTCGAGATTGCCTCAAATAGGTATCGCTATTCCAATTTTCACAGATAAAACTTTCTAATGAGAGCTAACATAAGCACTATAACTTTGGACGTATTATGGTTTATTTTTCTGTTTTTGTCAAATCTTTCTTTTAGCAAAAATATTATCTAATTTGAATGATTGCTACAAATAAAAGATGTTTCAATAAAGTTAACTTTAAGACAATATTAGCTGCTATTTTTGATAATTTAGAAGGATTTTAGATATCAAAAGGTGAATGCATCACCATTTTGGATTTATTTAAGTTAAATTTTTACAATACAATATAAGAATTTTGGTATGTAAACAAGATAATCAATGTTAATTCGGCAGAGACCCAATATAATCAGCAAGAATCTATGTGAATTCAACTGGTCGATCTGCATGCACCCAATGACCTGCTCCATTGATAAAATGTACATCTTTTTTCTCATCCAGATTCGGGAAAATCGTTGAGAATTCAGCAATTTTTTTCTCATTTACATAATGACTTCTTGTTCCACAGATAATATGTGCGGATCCTTTCCAATTAGCGTCTTTGATTTCGACGGAGAGATTTTCTCTGTAAGTTGCTTGGATTGCTGGAAGATTCATGCGCCAACGATAATTTCCTGGATTTTCTTCATCTGGCACAATATTCATTATCATGAAGGACTGCATAAAAAAGAGACCAAAAATAAACAAAAATGTTAGAGTCACAAGGGAAAGCAGCTAATCCTGTTTATGTTACAGCGACTTGAGGGTTAGCGATGACATTTCTGACTTCTTTTTCAATAGTAGTTTTTGCTTTGCCTTCTAATTTTATATCAAGTAACTAATTTATCATTATCCACATTTCCATGACATCTGCAGTTCGAGATTTTAGCAAATTACTTGGTGCAATATCACAAATTACAACTCCCTTCACCATCGATTCTAGAGATTTAGAGTGATGTTTTAATGCACTTAAAATTGCTCGCCCACCTAGAGAATGTCCCATCAAAATAACATTTCTCATTTGTTTCTCTTCCAGATAATTCACTATATCATCGCCTAAATCTTCTAGTTTGTTAGATTGCATATGCTAGCTGAATCCGTGGTTTCTAAGATCAACGGAATAAGTGTCTGCTTGATCGCTAATCAATGGATTCTTTAAGATTGTCCTGAAATTCGTGTGAGATCCAAATAATCCATGTAGCACAACAAGATTATTCTCAGTTGGTCCTTCCTATGTTCTTTTCTAGAAGAACGAATACAATGTTGCTGGCTATGTCTTGAATGTAGTCCTTGTTATCAGTTGATTGGTACCAAACCTATAAATAGAATTTTAACTAAGTCTCCTCATGTGTGCTTGCTTTGGTTTTGTTTGTTTGTATATCCCAAAGAACTTTCTCTTTTTACTTTCTTCAAATCTTCAAGATTTCCTAAAATAATCTTGTTTATTTAATCAAAAAAAGCCAACTAATAAGTAGTTTCATCATGAAGTATCTCCACTATCCTATTTTATCAAACAAAAAAAGAATTGATTGGGATTATTTAGCTTAATTTGAAAAAAAAGAAAAAAATCATCTAATTTGTAAATTGACAATTCCAAGTATTTCCTCACTAGCTCATATGGATCCCTCAGACCTCTAGGCAATAGAATCTTTCAATGCGCAATGCTCAGATGTGGCAGACAAAGTGTAGATTCTTATTTCGTATCTTCGAGAATGCATTGCACTATCAGGAGAAAATAAAGATCTTGTAGGCTAAATGGCAAGAGCAGCATAAGCAGGAATTGTCTAATTCGACATCTACATTTTCATAGATTTTGTTGAGGAATCTCAAGTCGTTTTACTTCAGCAGATTATATAAGAAGTAATTAGTTTCTTCAGCGCGCAGTCATCATTCATGGTGAATGATCCAGAGAATGATAAACTCTTTCTGGAGTAATTGCAGTCGTACTTAGGGATTTGTGAGAGCAGGCTAGCTTTCATAAATGAACTTGCAAGTGATCCAGCGAAAAATAAATATTAGCTGCTATTTTAATAGCATAATAATAGCATTTAGCCAGCGTAATCTGAAGCTCTCCCTCCATTCAATCCTATTAGGATAGTTTAGAATTCCAAACCATGATTGTATTGATAAATAGTAATTTATGTTAGTCTCAAAAGAGAAATTGCTCTATTAAGTTCATATTTGATTGGAAAAATGACATAAAAGAAGAAAATAATCTTAAGTTATTGAAAGTATTGCGGTTGATTTATCTTGTTAAGCCTTTATAGCTCAGTTGGGAGAGCGTACGACTGAAGATCGTACGGTCCTTGGTTCAATCCCGAGTGAAGGCATTTTTTTCTTTTTTGTCATGATACCAAAAAGAGATAAAAAAAGTTAAAATAATTCGAGAAAAAAATGCCTTCACTCGGGATTGAACCAAGGACCGTACGATCTTCAGTCGTACGCTCTCCCAACTGAGCTATAAAGGCTTAACAACTTACTTCTAGAGTTACTTCTCCTCACCTTGACAGAATTATGCAAAAATCAATTAAGGATTCTATTAAATTTAAGAATCTCTCAATCAAAATCAAACATCATTCAAATTGATTTCAGTGGCTTAATAACTCAAAAAAAAGACTTTGCTACAAATATTTATTGAATTATCCTTGAACATCAATGGGGGG
>Ga0302271_10000241_pt1 | contig 51671 bp, 50 predicted proteins | sample III_Bog_N1_1_FD_198767 | JGI IMG/M metagenome (GOLD analysis project Ga0302271, IMG submission 198767) | Peat permafrost microbial communities from Stordalen Mire near Abisko, Sweden - III_Bog_N1_1 | ecosystem: Environmental > Terrestrial > Soil > Wetlands > Peat | place: Sweden: Abisko...
GAGAAGCTGTCTGTATAAAAGGCTTCATATCCAGTAAAGCTCTCTGGTTCTCGTTTTTAATGGCTGAATTCTTGATAATTTTATCTGATCAACATAATAATTTAAAGAAAAAACAAAATTATTGTGGAAACTGACTTTTTAGAGGAGGTAAATAAGATCAATTTTAAAAATTCGCTAGCCAGCGATAAAGATAATTATTGGCTCGAACGTAGAATTATCACTTCAGTGAAGGCTAAAAGAATCATATGAATTTATTTTAGAGTACTACAAATAAATCATTAAGATATTTTTACTACCCTAGAGTGGTAATATCTTCTTTTTCTCAATCAATTTAAAATCCTTAAAAATATATTTGGCAATGAATATGGTTATGTGATTTATATTTAGTCCTTTTCAGCTTAGCACGAGTTAACTTGAAGATTCAAAGCAATTGAAAAATTTAAGAATCTCACAGCTATCGAAGATCATCATAACTGAAAAAGTAAAGACTTAGAGAAGAATTAAATCTCTTTATTGGATGTTTTTATCATTCTTTTTTTAGGTAAGCTCTCGAAAAGTCGAAAAGGGATAAAGGATCATTAATAAAAGTGAAAAGATTTGATTTAATGTTTTTTATTTTTATTTTTAGAGATGGTAAAGACTGCTCTAAGTATTAACTTTCAAAAGTTTTTATGCAAACTAGTTAAATAATAATAATAGAAAAATTGGTAACATTTTCATTAAAATTGTGGGATATACTTTTATTGATAATAAAATAACCATTTTCTTGAAATTTTGTTTTAACATCTAGAGGGATATTCAAAAAATCTAAGGTTAAGCTTTTAAGATTTTAGAGCTTCTAGAAAGCTAGAAATAGCTGTTCAAGGTTTTATAATTCTTCAGTTTATTATATCTTTGATTGATTCCCTAGACAAAGGAGAAATTGTTTCTTAGAACTCCTTAAATTACAGCTGAGATGCAAGCTCAGGCTTTGAAGATTGAGGAGAGTAGAGAAAGCGAGTGAGGTTTTTTGGACTCCTTCAGAAAGTAGTAGCCTTTAAATCGAGTTTTAGATGAGTTAGGTTGTGCAGCTGCAAGAGTGTTTTCTGAAGAACTTCTACTTCGAGATCTGTTAAGGTAGTTAAGTAAAGAATTAAGCATAAGCTTGAGAGGTTACTGAACGTTTGAATACCGATTTATAATCGCTGCAAGATTTATCGCCAGATGATTTGGTTGTTTACGGCAGCAGAAATATTAATTTGGAGTGAAGAAATGCAAGAAAGATTAGAAATGCAAGAAGATAGGATGTCATCACAAGCACTGGTAATTTCATTGCGCTGAAGATTTAAAGAAATAATCTGCTTGCTTGAGAACTTCTTAAGGAAAATATCAAGTGGTTAAAGTGAAAGGATAGTATTTTCGCCCTTGATTTCATTGAAAAACCAATTCATTAGGCTGCCAGTTGGATTTATACCATCAAGGGCTTAAGCGAAAGATATCTTTCTGCTGTCTAAAGGAATTGGAATTTCAGATGTGACATTGAGTTAAGAATTACTTGATTCTTTTTAAATCATTTTCAAGAAACTATTGCTTCGTTTCTTTGTTTTTTTTTTCTCAAATATTTGGATAGTTTCTTTGTTTTTTATTCTAAAATATTTTGTAGATTCTGATTTCTTTTTTCTAGATGAGAACATATTTTATTGGGTTAGTAAAATTACACAACATCAAATGATATTATTTGCTCTTTGTGCATTAGTATTTTGTTAGATATGAATGATAAATCTGAAAGAAATGACTACCCAAAAAAAATTTTTTAATTCAGATTCCTTCAAGGTTCGTTTATTGATGAGAACACAACATAGCCATCATGATACATATTACGCTTTGTTAATTGCATAGCGTTTTGGGGTAGAAAGGCTAAGAGATAACCTAACCAATGGGATTGACTGATTGATTGAACTGCTCCCCCCCACCCCAAGGACGGCAAATGACAAATGAACAACTTATAAGAAATTTATCTCCTGTCTCTCTCTCAATGTGTGTGTGTGGCTGTTTTTTATTCTTAGTTTGCAAATTAAAAGAGAGAACGAGATAGAGTTCTAATAATTTTCCTGACTAACTTTTTTCATTTAACAATTCAATTAAAATAATCACCTCCCCCCATAAGAAAGCAGCAAATCAATAGTAGATCCTATCAAAGTAGAGCTATCTGTGGAAATTTTTTGTTTAATATCCACCAAAACGTACAGAGCAAATCTAAAAAACAAAAAATTAATAGCTATCTACAACTAACCTAACATTTAGTCATCCAAAGCAACTATTTCCTATCTCAACAATATGTCTCTGGGAGATTTCGAAATCTTGAAGATCTTGGGTGAAGGCGCTTATGGCTGTGTCTACAAAGTCCGCAGGATTCAAGAGAATCAAGAATACGCCATGAAAGTTATTAAAATGCAAGGTCTCACGAAGAAAGAAAAGGAAAACTCCATCAATGAAGTGCGTTTGCTGGCTTCACTACGAGCGAAGGAAATTCTGAGATATAAATAAGCTTTCTTTGAGAAAAACGACTTGCATATCATCATGGAATATGCCGAAAATGGCGATTTACTGAAATTCATTAATTCATTGAAATCCCGTGGGGAGTTTTTAACTGAGCAGCAAGTTGTATCGTACGGTGTTCAACTCAGCGAAGGGTTAATGGCATTGTCAAGTCTTAGTATCATCCACAGGGACTTGAAATGTGCGAATATCATGCTGTCTAAGAACTATTAAGTTGTAAAAATAGGTGATTTAAATGTATCTAGGGTGACTGATATGGCGCGGACTTAAACGGGTACTCCATATTATTCGTCACCGTAGATTTGGAATGAACTACCATATGATTAAATGACTGATATATGGAGCTTAGGATGCGTTTTACATTAGGCCACAACGCTGAACCCTCCGTTTAAAGCCACTGATATGAAGAATCTGCATCATAAAGTCACTCATGCGATATATTAGCCATTGAATAATAGGTACTCCATGAAATTGAATAGGATCATAAGTAGCTGCTTGCAAATCAATCCGAAGAAGAGACCAACAGCTGAGATGGTTCGAATGATGTTCAAGTAGCTCTAGAATGAAGGGGAGCAGGAAGATAACAATAGTAGTTCTAGATTGCCAAGAACTCAACAATAGTAATAATAGTTTCTTCTAAAGACCGTTTAGATCCATTAGCATCAGAATTTGATTCAGATGAATAAGTAGCTACCTCCTCCTTAGTATGAGATTAATTAGATGAATTATGGAGTAGTGTCTCAATAGCAGCAGCAGCAGTAGTCATAGTAGTAACAAGACATAGGATCTCGAAATAAATCAATATTCTAAGAGATGTCTCCCATTTAGATGAAGAAATACAACCAGCAGGATGTAAAATAGCAGTTACAATAACAATAGCCATAGTCATAGCATCATAACAATAGCATAATGTCTTAGGAATAGTAGCAGTAACAAGCAGACTTATTGGCACAGTAGCCATATCATAACAACAGTGCTTTAATTGGTTCAGGGCAATTGAGGCACGGGAGAAGAGAAGACGAACAGCATCTAGGACTTGAAAGAATCTCTCCTGTAAGAAAATAGACCTTCAAGCAACTGAATTAGTAGGAAAATTAATAGTAGCAGCGTCCTTATCACCAAGAACAACAACAGCACCAGCAGCAATATCGTTAGAAAGACTCTTAGTATTCTGGATCAATCCGATCAGCATAAGTACTTCCATCGCCTTCCTCCTATGCAGTCATCAGAAAGTACAATCCTTCAATTTAATCTGAAGCAGACTTAGATAATTCACCTAGAAAATCCTCACAACGATTGATATCATAGCCATAGCAACAGCAGTATGCTAATGTCAAAGTGTCGAGAAGCAGCAGCATTGAAGCATTGTACTGCAATAATGGAAATATTAAAGGAAATCACCATAACATTCGAAAGAGTGTGGACCAATAACAGTTACAATAATACAATAATAACCATCATAGCCCTTCTCATTTGAACATCCGTAATCACCGAAGCAATCTACAATCTCTCCCATCGATACCGGCAAAATGCCCTCCTGTCAATTACAATAAAAACTATGATGATTCCCCCATTGTATCTGCGAAAAAGAAAGACAATATTAATGCTGGATTGCATTTCTTCAACTAAGAGTCGATTAACAACAATAGTTCGTCAACTAACTCAGGGTCGTCTTCGTCAGGAGGAGGAGCTGCAGGAGGGGGAGATTAGTACCTTAAAGGGCACAGACATCAATCAGATGTGTTTTAGATCGCAGGAAAGATGGTGATATGATTCATCCTAAGAAGTAAATATGAATTATGTGTGTGCGTGTGATTGCAGAATGAATGAGTTAGTTAATTTAACATAAATTGAGATAATTTTTTTTTCCCACAAATACATATCCTTAATATTTACTTCCTCCCCAGTCTCTCTCTCTTTTTCAAGATATTTCTTCAATTTCATATGTCTCTGGGACAAGTTATTCCGTGAGATTCTAGAAATACGATTGAATCGTCTTGTACTCCTTGTAGTGGATAACAAACCCATCTTGCGAATAATCTACTAATTCCTTGAAGAACGTCATCGCTTCTTGATTATCCGTGAATGCATAAATCACAAGAATTATATTCGACATCCTATAATTATCAGTGATCTTCTCCCACGTCTTCCTTGGTTCTTTGCCTTCTTCCAGCGCATCAGATTCATCCGTGAACAGCACAACTAGCTTCTTGTACGTTAAATCGATTTCCTTCATGTTCCCGCAATGCGCGTAGTATTAGTTTTCATCGAATATCTTGAACGCTTCTAACAGCGCATCACGTAAATGTCCCTTCCCACTGACTGTCGGCATGTATTGCAGGATGTTCTCTAAGAATCGCCAGCTTTTGTCGACGCGCTGAAGGGGAAATACTTGTTGGATACTTTCGTTGAAGAGGTAATACCCCGCTCGATCGAATTTCTTAGCGATGTATTTCTGAAAGAGTAGCTAGATGGTTTAGCTTGACACTAGGATCCTGTCCTTTGTGCCCATAGAAGAAGAGATGTTCGATAAAAACAGTACGTCTTTGATGAGGGGCTTGTATTTGTCGAGAAGATAATCAACACCAGAAAATGCAGATATCGTATTTTCTTGCTGATCCAAATCATCGTCGTCCTCATCGTTGTTACTGCTGTTATTATTATTATTACCCTCCAGGATTTCATCCTCCTCATCCTCATAATCATTGTTATTTTTGTGCTTTCTGTCATTGCTGCTATTAGGTATTCTATTGAACATTTCTTTCAAAAGAACTAATGCTCTTTTCCTGATTGTCGGGGAATAGATTCTGCCATGTTCTATCGATTTTGTTAAGAAAATCGAAGCTATGTAGTAGTCTTGTTTCTGCAGATTAATGTATCCTTTCAAGAAGAGCACTCGCTGTTGCAGTATTTCCTTCGGAATATGCTACTTAAACGGATAATCATTGTTCGTGTCTTTTTTGAGTTCATCCTCCGCTTCTTCGAGATACATGATGCATTCGCCTTTCTTTTTTAATTCCGCTGAGCATAATGCTAGTTGCAGTAAAGTATGCGCGACTAACGGATCAAATTCACTCCTAGCTGGGTTAAACACCTTCACTTGCTGCTTGATTAGCTCATACCTGCTACGAATCGCGAGATAACATTCATCTACGCTAGTCAATCCAAGATATTTCATTGCTTCGTAAGCTTCAGTTTACATAGCTTCCAGTAGCGCTTCAGCCAGATGAAAAGAACGAGATATGCACAGACTAGAGAAATAACGATATTACTCGTCAGTGTGGAGGACCTTAAATTGAAAGAGACGAAGGAGAATCAACAATCATGAAGAAGGTGATTAGTAAGTAGTGTAAGTATTATCCATCCCTGCGGCCTGATCTATTTATTTTTACTTTTTCGGATACACTTTTCTTGTAGAGTGCTCGTAGAATATTTAGCTGCTTCTTGACGAATTCAAGGGAGGCTTAGTATTTCTCGGATGCTTAGATGAATCGCTTCTGCTTCATGTAGACATTGCCCATGTTGTTTAAGCATATCGATACAGCATTCTAGAAAAAGAGGAAAGGAAATATTCAAAACAAATAGGGAGTTAGTTCGGAAGAAATTGAAGGAAATGAGGTGAATGATTGTACTTCATTCCTCAAGGTCTTGAAGAACTCAATAGAGCGAGCATAGTTCATGAGTGCCTGCTCTTCGTTACCTTCCATGAATATCTTATTCGCTTGCTTTATCACATGCACTATCTCATACAGCACTCTGTAGAGGATACTAATCCAAAAACATAAAGTAAAGCAACAATTCGTTAAAGATTAATGAAATGTTTCACTGCATCTTATCTTACAGCAGATCAGAGGACATCGCTTTGGTTTGCTGCTATTGTAGCTTAATGAGTTAATCTGATTCTGTTTTGATTCGTTTCTTGAGCAGTCGATGGTTGGTTTTTTCTTCTTTTCGTTGCTGTTTGAGCTCTGCTTCGTTTAAGTTCTGCTAGCTATTCCCAAGATTGTTCGAGTCATTAGGGCTCATGTGATTCTCTTAGCTGGATAACGCAAAGCTAGGTAATGACTGGGATGAGATTGATTTAGGGGAAGATGAATTCGATGATGAAGATGAAGATGATGATAAGGATGATGAAGATGACGATGATTCTGAGGACGAAGAAGAATTTGATGAAAATGATGTACTTGACGAGTTACGACGAAGTGTATCATTGCTGTTCTTCCTAATAGAGCCATTGCTATTGCTGTTATTGCGATTTTCTGATGTATAGAACCCAGCATCATCTGCATACCTACTTTAATTGTTTTTCTATTTTCTCTTCTTCATGAATCCCTTGATTCTTTACTTATAATTACTATTATTCTTCGCTTTTCTATTCGCTTTGTCTTCTTGATCCACTAGCTCTTAAGATAATTACTCATAAACCTTCTCTAGCTAGTCTCCTTGGATTCTCTTGAGGCACGTGATGAGCAGATCTACATGCTAAATCAGCTAATCCGAGAGACTGTACGTCACCGCGAAGACTTAGTATACCACTGCGATGAGTATAAACACAATGATAATCTCATCGATTATCAGTATCAGCCCGATCGAATTCTAGATCCCATGAACACCTTCGAGGATAATCTCTTGCTTGAGAGTGTAGCCTAAATAAGCACGGACTTTTGTTATCATCGCCTGCTTGACGATTGAGTCCTTCAGGTAGTTAGCTTTGAAGGTATCGGAGATGACCTTCTCGCAGGCAATCATTTCCTTGATAAACACGTAGGATTACTCGCCGTCCTTCATGTACTCAAAAACCTGCATAGCTTCAGCGTTGCCCCAGCTAGGGAGGTTTGTTTACAAGAAAGAAAAAGAGATTATCATGCGAAAATGATAACAAATATCATTTAGAAATAAGTAAAAATGTACATGCTGCAGGACTTCGTTGCTGGTGCTTCTAAAAACATCGCTGTATCTTTCTGGAAAGCAGCTATTTCTTCTTTCGTCTACTGCGAACCGCTGGATGTATTGTTGAATTCATATTCATCGATGGTGTGCAGTGCTGTCACGTTGATGTGAGGATACACCGATGGGATGCGTGTACCTGCGGAGACAATATAAAAATAACTGTTGAGCCTGCTGGATGCGGAGGAGGAGCTTATTAGTTTCTAGTCATATCCAAAGTCGATGCAGTTTATGAGCTTTGCATCGTAGCTTTTTGTACAGGCACTCGTGAGCATTTGTTCGTTCGTTTCGGATATGTATGGTAACACAAACACGATTTAGTTGTCTTGTATGGTGGAAAGCTACTCGTACCATACACTGCAGCGGTATTCGAATGGATAGATTCTTTGTCCGTACGCCGTTAAGCATGCTGCTGTGTTACTGCTGGGACTTTCAATTGATTTAGAGTTCAAATGAGCAGAATACGCAGCGCTATCGTCTAAGGAAAAGCAAAAAAGGATAAAATGTCAGTTAAAAAGCATTGATTTTGGGTAAATGAACGACAAGAACATTGCAAAGAAGCTACCCGATTGTTTCGTTTTTCTTACTTGGGAACCTATTGAGTATTCCTGATTCAATATGCAGCGAATATGCCGTGAGCAATGTTATGTAGCTTGTTCCTGAGAATTTGAGTATCGAAAACAACAGCGTATTGAGTGCTGCTGAATCACGTTCCAGCTGCTACCCAGTGCTATCCATCGAACTAAATGAGTTGGTCTTTGGGTGATAATAGGAACTTGTAAGATTCTGGATTTTTTCCAAGGAATCGTTAGGATGCTCTGCGCGAATAGCATCATACGCATCGAAATCAAATGCATTGAGTACACCAGCAGGAGCGGAAGCAGTCGATGCGGATATCGCTGATGAAACAAGGACTTACCCTTTTGCGAGTAGATACTGCAAGTTACTCAGAGCTGACATGAATATGACTAATTGAGCGTAGTCCGATTGGATTTTCTACTGAGTAGCCGTGACGGCAAGATTGATATTGTCCTTGGCATCTGTGATCATGTAATCTTGCATCTATGCAGTGTAAGTACTCGTTCCATTTTCGATTACAATGTACATCGTCAAGAGGATTATGACTGCTCCGAAAGTCACGGGCAAGGACAGCGATAAAAACAATCGAGACTTGAAACCCATTTGTGCAAGTAAGGGTAGTCTGTACGCGATTATTGGAGTTTCGTGTTAATTAAGGACTTGATGATGATGAGGGTCATTTGATATAAATATTGGGATACGTCAAAAGAGAAAATTATGCAATTAAGAAGAATCGCAGAGTGGATTTGTAATGATGATGTTCTCTGAATGATCAGAAACACTGGGGGAGAGCGAGAGAAAGAGGGGGAGTCTTATACTTATCAACTAGGGAGCTAAAAATATAAACCAACAGAACCATGCAAAAACTGCCTTCATTTGATGGGTTTATTTTAATAATGTTTTGATAAGACAATTAGATTTCTACATTAACAATTACAGCAAGAAGATAAAGAATAACAGTTAATATACATTTAGCTATGTTCGACGATTTACCTGATGACTGGGAGTCAAAGCATCGTATGTCGCCTGAAGAGTACGAAGAAACCACGAATTATTTGAAGAACCATCCACTCTTTATGAAAGAAATCCCCTAGAATATCGAGGACTATCCTGATTTACTTGCGCTGTAGAATTTACTTCATGATGACACACCAGAGAATCTCGCAAAGAGCTACAAGGTAATAAGAGAGAAAAGGGTTTAATATTTCTGAAGATGAATGAGGGGAAATTGGTGGATGATTGTACGTATTTGGGTAATTAGGAAAAAGGCAACGAGCATTTCAAGAAAGGAGCTGGAAAGAAATATTTCATTAGGCAAGCAATACAGTCGTACACAGAAGGCATCGAAGCTAACAGTTCTGAAAAGAATGTCAACGCACAGCTGTACAACAATCGAGCACTCATGCACATGCATCTCAGTAAGAAAATCAAATCAAACGAGGGCGAAAATAAATAATATTTTTTTCTCAGAGAACTTTGGTCGTGCTATCGATGATTGCAAATCAGCCTTGAAACAAGATGATAAGTTTATCAAGGCTTATTTCAGAAAAGCACAAGTCGAAAGCACCCTCCGAAGATACGAAGATTCCTTGATCACCTGCTTAACTGCGTTGCAATACGAGCCAGAAAATAGGGAAGTTCTCGCATTGCGAACAGACATCGAGCGTTCAATCGAAATCGAAAACAGCAAGAAGCGAAGCATCACCTAGCATAAGAAAACGCAAAGTTTAGAGCTACTCGCAGAATGCAAGAAAAGAAGAATCTATCTAGGGAAGAAGATCCTCGATTGTCCTGAAACATGCAAGGTAAGATACTCTAACCACTGCAAAATGGAACCCCCCATTTGATTTTGTTAATACAACTTGTTTATATATTCCTTTTAACACAATCAATACAGTAAAGCATCTTCCTTGACGAGAAGAAGACACTGCATTTCCCGATATTCGTACATTACCCTGAATTCTCCTAGATGGATTACATCGATGATACGCGAGAAAAAGATTCCCTCTTGGAACATTTGCAAGTTGTTTTCAAGGATAATCTGCCATGGGACCATCAGAAGCATTACAGTCTGGAGAATATCAATATTTACATAGAATTCAACTAAGTTAAATCGTTATCGTAAATCAGCGACATCACAACGTGGCCTGCATAGCAAGGACTTAAAATCGTCGATCCTTCACTTACTATAGCGTAGATATTCTCCGCTAGAGGGTATGTACTTCCTATGGTACCTGAAATTACGATAGTCAGCAGAGTTAGCCCATTCTATTGTGTTTTCCTTGAATAATATGATTTTGTGTGATTTTGTGTGTGGTAATTTTTGTAAAATAATTTCAATAGATTTATTAGTAAAATAGAGATACTTTTAATGGGGAAAAAAGATAAATTTTTAATAAATAACTTTGAAAGAGTTAGCTCTAACTCAGACATACAATTACGGATACTACTCATAATCATAATAGCAAGAAAACGGTGGGGGATACTGGGGATATTATTCTCAATCTATCGTGTACATACCCATTTCTTTTTTGATTCTTGAGATGTTCTGTTTAGCTCTGTCGGACGCATATTCGTTGCCTTTCTTCAGAGATGCATAGATGTAATCTTGGTTGCTGAGAAGGTCTTCGATCCTCACACCGATGGGGCAGATTCTAGGTACACACGAACAGACAAAAAATGAATTGTATTTTTTTTGTTTCTTTGTTTTGTTTGTAAAATTTAAAAAGAATCCTACTTTTTAATGATAATTTCAGCGAGTGAGTCTTTGAAATCCTTCATACTCTTAGAAGCGAATTCTGCTTCTATGTCCTTGATAGATCGCTCAGATATGGCACTGTAGATCCTAAGTAAATTGCTGACTTCCGGACGGTTTATATCCAAGCGGATCTTAAAGATTAACAAGAGAAGTTATTCATGCAAAAAGTTCCTTTAATTGTATTCAAGAATAACTGGAATCTGCTGCTAATTACAGTTGAGATGGAGTCTGTTTTGGCTTTTTTGATCTTATCATAGATGACTTCGGGTGTATCAGTGAGATTGATGCGAGACGAATCGCTTGACTCAGATTTGGACATCTTCTTGGTGCCATCTTTTAAGCTCATCACACGGGGAAACTCAGCTGAAAAAGACAATAATAGAATTTAATTTACGATAATTTCTCCTATAAAAGAGCATATTACATTCGATGTATTTGGGCATGGATATTCCTTTGTTGTTTCCGTTTTTGAAGAGAGTATTAAACCTTGTAGCATAGTCTCTAGCAAGCTCCAAATGCTACTTTTAATCACTCCCGACAGGCACTTGTGTTGCACTGTGGATACAAGTCAAAAAATACAAGAATTAGTCCATATTTTGTAGCTACAAATACATCTCCCCAATAAAATGGTAATGTCTTAACTTATAAAGGAGAATGTCAGCCGCCATGAGAACAGGATATGAATACAATCCAAGACTAGATTGCTTAGTTTTTTTGTCTTTGTATTGTGTCATCGTGTTGAGCCAGCTTTAAGGAGCGATGCATCCCAGCATCCATGCAAGCTCAGTGTGGTATGGAACCTATTTATATACGATTTCAGGAGAAAAGAACATTTGTAACTCCTTAACATATAATAATCTTTTTTGCTTATTCTTACTGCTGATTACACGAAGATATTTGATTTCTCTGGGTCTACACCGGATGCTAAGAGAGCAGCAGCCATGATAATAGTGTTATCTTTGGTGGTGTCTTCAAAGTAGATTTAATGGTCTAGTAAGAAAGAGTAATAAAAATAGATTTGAAATGGAAATTCTTCAGTCAAACAGAGATTTTGAAAGGTAATATCAACTAAATATTCGCCTACCAATCTTGAAGCGGTCTGTGAGTGCATGCTAATCGACAATGCAGAAAAGAATATCTGATTTATCGTGATGGCTCTCTTGCAACTTCACCCAGTTCTGCAAAGCACCTAAGTAATTCCCCAGATGCAGTTTGCCTGTGGGTTGAATCCCTGAGAATATCAGCTCGCCCTGTGCAAAACAATCATAACAAGCAATTGGTTGGTTGTCCTCATAAAGTCAGTTTTGATTTCCCCATTTCTCCCCAGTAAAGTAAGAAGGCTTCATCGATTGTGTTCTCTCCCCAAAAATAAATGATTGCTATTTTACTGCTAGTTTCTTCATCGCTGAATATTATGTTTCTTGTAGTTGTGTGTAGCTTTCTTTATTTGAATTCAATGTGATAATATTTGATTTTACGCAAGATCTTTGAGCCTCTCTTGAAAACAAAAAAGACTATTGAATAAGAGTATTGTCTTCAGTTTGTTCCAGAAAACACTGAAACTAAATAGTAGAATCACATATGGGGGATATATTTTTAATCTATCTTTCTTGGAAAAGGATCAAAAATAATCAAATTTATGATATGGTTCAAGTAGGTTATGATTTAATAATAATAATAAGAAGGAACTTTTATTATGGTTTGTTCATATTTTACAAAGAAAGGAGGTAACATGCTAGCTAGGAAGGCAATTGGAATTTTTAAAAAAATTCAAGGAAATCTAGACATAAACGAACAAATTTGATTTTAAAGAGATTGATTTATTGTTTCTTTTGCTGTATTTTCTTCATTTAAAATGCTTGGATGCTCCTCCTCTCTTTCTCCCTGTATATTTAGAGTCGTGCTTGACATCTCTACCCTGAGCTCTTTGTCTTTCCTTTTTCGCTTGAATCCATTCCTTGCTTTTTAGCTTAGGTTTAGCACCTTTGTGGATTGACTTGTGTCTTGTAGTAGCAGAGACAAAAAAAGACAAAAAATTAGAAAAGTAGTATAAAATAAGAAGAAAAAAGCATATTCACTTTTATCTTCTCAACCTCTCCTCCTTCCCCCCAATTTTTAATCTATCCATACTTTTATGCTGCATGGAACTTCGCTTCATCATCTTCACCATCTTGCTCACCCTTTAACCCATCTTTCATGACGATGGTCTACTCTCTCGAATCACCTCCAGCAGTTATCACTAAATACAATTTCTTCGCTTTAGCTGAATTCGGATAATCTACAATAACACCTCCTCCAAATCCACATTTCATAGCAGCCGTTGTGATCATCTCTAATTACTCCGTTCCATCAGGATAAAACTACAAAACAGCTTTGCCACCTGCTCTCAAAGAATTATATAGACTCTAGAAGAATTTCTTCAATCTCGCGATAGGATTATGAGCTTTTTTGCTTGCTACACACAGCCATTGCAGGGCGGAGACAGATATCGCAGAGTCAAACACACCGTGTCTGAAATTAAATCCTTAACCCATGTCAACTTCTAGTAAATCCCCTTCACTTTCTCGCTCAACTGCGACATCCAACATGTCTCGGGAGATATCAACGCCGACCCACATGTGACCATTTTCACTTAAAGACTAACCAGATAACCCACTTCCACACCCAATATCCAAGATTAGCTATTCCTCATCGTCTTCAATTCCCAGAAGCTCTAAGCAACGCTCTGTGAGTTGTTCTTGAATATCAATGATTCGTGTGGAATTGGTGTATTTCGCAGCCTCTTCTTTGTTGTAGTAGATCTCCGGTGGGCAGATATTCTCAGGACGTGTTGCCATGGTGCGCAGTAGTCGTAATAATCTAACCTTCTCTTTGTTTTGTAAGTTTTCCCTTAAATTTTGTTAAAATTGCTGATTGCCCAAATTGTGATTATTACAATTTGACCAAAGAGAAAGTGTGAGATAATAATAAGGAGAGTCTCTATAAATTATGGGGTTTGAAATATATTTATCTCAAAGGATAGTTTGATCCCTTCTGGGGGGAGAAGGAGAGAGATATGCATCTTGGAGGAGTTAGAAACTTTTAGCGAATTCTCAATATTTAAAGGTAGAATTTCAAATCAAGTAGAATCAAACAACAGACAAGATTTAAAGAAATTTAAACAAAATTCTTATTGAATCAAATTTTCAATAGACAACAGCACTTTTAGGATATCTAACATCTCTCTTTCTCTCTATCTCACGTCCACTTGAATATATGGATTCCCAGAAATCTAGTTTTAACGCAGAACCCTCCTCAGAAGAGACTCGAAATGAGTATCTGAAGCTAAGAACCTTCTATGTGCTAGATAAAATGCTCGACACCTAATATGGCAGCTTGATTGTGGAGATACTCCTCGTGATCTTGCAGACCCTCTAGCTCATAGGAATCATGCAACTCAGCTGGATGAAGGCGTTTGATATCACAGAACTATTCCTGTAAAGCACATCATCAACACTGATAGCTCCTCAGATCAACACTCAGCAATCTTTAAATCTCGCTTTTTCACTCATGGCTACATTCTTTTTCCTCTTCTTGCTAGGATTCGGTGCGAACATCCTCCTCACCTAGCCGAACTAGCAAGCAGGAAATAATATGCTAGCATCGACTCCATATAGTTCACTCCCGCAGAGCGATAACAATTCAAGAAACAACAGCACAAACAACAATACCTCCTCTTCCTCTTCTTCTCGAAACAATCCATGCGAATTCTTTATGTACAAGCTCTTCGATATTGTCCTGAAGCTCTGGAGTGAAGCGATGATCTTCCCTTGCTTGCAGTTACTTCTGAGCGTGCTAAAATGCGAGTAAAACAGCAATCACAAGTACTCCGCTTCTTCTAGCACCAATGTCTACTACAATGTCTATACGAACACCTAATGCCTCAGCAGTGGTAGCTAAATCTGCATGGGAATTCTAGGAATTGCAATGTGCATCGTAATGGTCATTGTTGCAGGCTTTACGTACGTTCTCTACCACAATACAAAGCTTGACACACCGAACGCTCGACTCAACGGGAAATATGAACTTCGGTTACTCGCTGTGGGAAGCGCAATTATTCTCACATAGACATTTTTCTTTGAAGAGAAATATGCTGAAGTATCAATGGTTGTGTCTGTTCTAGGCAGCTTGAGTCTCTTTCAGCTGTTTTAGCTGCATATCCCACACAACAATCGATGGTTGAGTGTCGCCAAGCAGCTCTAAGCGTAGTTTCTCTTAGCTTCTAGTGTCCTCGAAGTGTATAACAGAATAAACTCCAAAAGTGCTACAACGTTGCTATTCTTCTTCATATCTATTGCTTTCATGACATTAAGAGCCTTGCTGTACGATCCAGTTACAAACTGCTTGTGCGCAGCGAACTCAGCGAATTATGAGTTCCCGTTTCATGCAGAATAGCAGCTTCGAGTGCTCTCCATTGCGATTCTAAACTATGAGAAATACAGTCTCAAAATGGATGGGTTTTTGAGTCGGCACAGGAACGATTGCTTTCTGCCTACTTGTCCATCCCGATCGGCTGCTATCCGACTGAAGAAGTTCTAGAAAATGCTGCTCGTTCCCACGAAAAACGACGACTAGATCATGTCGTTATTTGTGATCTACACATTGTTCAACAATAATATCTTGAAATTCAGAGATTCCAATGAAATCAGATTGCTGTATGCATTGTTTCTGCTGAATTCCATCACAAACAAAGAGTTGCCACTGATTTAGCTGTAGTTTCTGCTTTAAAACTAGCCTTCACTGGCACATTAGTTCATCGTATTTAGACTGCAGAATAGCATCTTCAACTCGCAATCGCTCACAGATGATCAAAGTAACATAAATACTCCCAGATATTTTCTCAATTTGATTTCTTTCTTTCTTAATTCTTCCCCCCATCCTTAGAAATCGACTTTTCCGGTGAGCTATCGATCGAGGAATCATCTGCGAAATTCAAGAAGAATCTCAGCGGTTGTCTGCAAAGCATCATAAGTTTCTGGCAGGAGTTAGCGGAGACTGAAGTAAACGGCGATATCGTCTTGCGAAAAGGTTCCAGTGCTACATAGTAAATAGAATCCTGCTGCAATACATTTGAGTCACTCAACAAGGACAGAATGATAAACCAAGCTGCAACGCGATCATACACGATCTTCTGCATCAATGTCCTTAAAGAACGAGACAGATTGCGATTCCTAATCAAATCGAAGGATAATAAAAACCAAAAAAATAACCAAAACAATAACGAAGAACAAGATGAAGAAGGAAGGGTGCAATAGCAGCAGCAATCGCCTGAGAAGAACGACGAAGAGTCCTTGGCAACATCGGGGATAGTTATTATCAGCTCGTAGGAAGAGAGTCTAGGGATAGTGACATAACTGAATTTGGAAATTGTCAAAATGGTCGGCACACCTAAATCGCAGCTGCTCAATAAGACTGTAAATAATTTGATCCCAGCGACATGGTCGGAGAATCATAATCATTTTATAGACTAATATTTGGCAACGGGTATTAAGAGAATCTTAGGTGTACGATAAGATCTGTTTCTGAGAAATAGACAAGATTATCTCATACCTGTTTCGATTGCGATTAAGCCGTTACCGTCGCTGTCCTAGGGGCTACTTTTCTCCGCTGCGATAACCTCAGTGAATATGCTGTACGATTATCCAGCTTACATTATCACGACGCTGAATGGTTAGATTGAAGCGGTTTCACCTTCTGCTGTGCCGATGTTCAACATCGACATGAAGAAAGTGAGACAGGGGATATATATTGAGAAAATCATCCCAAGTTTCTGGGAATATTTCGGTGATTTCCAACTGAAAGGTGGGAAGGTTTTGTAGATAAAGACGTATAAAATTAAGATGATGAGTGAATCGCCGGTGAGGATTGCAATCATGCCGATTAAGTACATGAACTAGGCAACATAAGGGTATGTTGTAGTTCTGAGATTAGTGAAGTAAGATCTGAAATAAATTATGTTTTAGACACATTATGCGAAAACTCAAGGGAAATCAATGGCAAAGGGGATGATGACGATGTAATAAGTAAAAAATAATGATCAAAGAGATGATGGAGAGGAAGATGAGGAGGAGGAGGATGAGGGTGATGAATAGAAAGAAAACTAAGAGAATGAAGAGGATTCAAGAAGAAATGCTGATTTAGAAGAAAAAGAAGAAAGAGAAGTAGATCATGATGTAATTGATGGAGTAGGTGTTGCAGACCGAGACGAGAATTTCAAAGAAAATGAAAACATTCCAGCACTGGATACACTCGATTCAGATGAAAACCAAGCTAGAAAGAACAAAAGTATTCTTTAAACTATTCAAATACTGAGGAGCAACGTTACTAAATCTAAAACTCCTTATTCTTATCTGAATAGCAACAATGCAAATGACATAAGTTTCACAACGGGTGGGTTTTAAACCCCTCGAAGTTGGAAAAAACTCGAGTTTTTCTTCGATCTACGAACAGCCAGTTATCATGGCGTTTACATTGATCACGAGCTAGAACAATAGCAGTATTTAGCAGCTTTGAAAAATAATAAAGTTGCTAAAGCATGTCGCTCTGCGTTTGGCTTTGAAAGAGCAACAACATAAATGGAATGCTTGAATTTCATATACACTGATGAGCACAACACAAACGGTTAGGAGTTGCTAGCTGAGTAGCAGCTACTTAAGTAATAAAAATAGTAAAAAAAGGAGAAATCTTCGTTAAAGGCGGCTTCTCTTGGGTAGTCCGAAGAAGAGTAAAAGATCCTTGCTGATATTGTCAAGAAATCATAAGAAACCATGGGAATCAAATCCAAATAGCTGCTGGGGTAGAAGAAGAGACACAGATCAATGGACTCAAAGAAACAATCCTAGAATTAGTCAGCTAAGAATATCAATACGAGTATTGATAACGCAGAGGGGAACCCATTATTTTTTCTGAAGTGCAATGATATTTCAGTTGCTTAAGAGAAATACAATGAGATTGTCACGGGGATAATCGAAGAAGATATCCAAAGGGTTGCAGAGCTTGAGTATCATCACAACAAGCATTAGCATAGTGGAGACATGAGTCCAGAGTTTAGACTCAAAGTTGATTACGCGAAAGGTATCAAGGCGATGAGGCTTTTAGAAAATGGGAAACTGTTTGATCTTGCTAGGATCGAAAATGAAGAGTAATCGGATGATGAACTAATGGAATCGCAAGATCAAACAGATCAAGCGAAAGATCTCAAAGAAGGTGAATTCTGCAAGGAAATAGATTAGGTAAGTAAACATGTATTTTCCTTGAAAAATACTTTTGTAAATTTTGTTTTTTCCTTATGCCAAGATTGTCGAATCCAAGCGTATTCTGCGTTTGTTCCTGAGCAACAAATCCAACGATTGCGGTAGAGGAATCTTCATTGCGTTACACGCGTTCTAGATTTTAGTTTTACTCTTCCTAGGGACTCAAATCGCAGTCTAGCTTACTAGCTTCAAATCCGATACGAGCGAGAGTATCAGCAGGTTGAATATGATAAAAATATCTCGAATGTACCTTGCCGATACGCAGAACATGATCAACGAGCTCTTCAAAGGGATCGTCGTTGATCAGGGGTTTACATATGGTGTCGCTGGAGAGATAGATTCGAGAACCTAGCAATTAATGTTCCAAAGAGTTATCAGCGATTTTACAATATTTCAGTTCGAAGTCGATGAGCTGATTACGCATCTGTACTTGAACACGCAAGGTGTCACACTCTAGATGTTTAACCTGTTCGCTTCAGGGAAGGATATATATGTGATCACGCACTTTGAATCATCCTAAACGACGATCAATCCTACGAACTTGTACCAAGCTACTCAGATGATTTTAGCTAAATCGTATCATCTCAAGGTAAGAAATGACTGGGTTTAACCTGGGAAGATTATCTCGCGTTCTTCTTCTTCTTCTTCCTTAATTCTCATTTTTGTTGTTGTTTTCTCCTTCCTTTTTCAGAGAGTACCATTAGGCGAGTTTACGATTCACAACCATGACATCTTCATCCTAATCGAGAACTTCTCAAACTAACTGCTAAACCGCATCATCCAGTACAACGAACTCCAATCTGAAGAAACTACTTCATTCAGGGCGACTATCTCATCGTATTACAAGTATATCCTGCTGACTTCGATCCTCTGTGCAGGTGCCTTCTGCATCGTCTTCCTATTCTTTTACGCTCGAATCGTCCATCGATACTATGAAATCGTGAGACTTCTCGCTACGTTGCCAATGAGTTAAGTCAGAAATATCATCAAACACTGCGAGAATTTCTAACTCACTGTATTATCCTCGGAAGAAGAAGACGATGGAGGGATTTAACCGGAGAATATGTTCATAGATGAACATTCGTAATAGCAGCAACAATCACATTCTACTACCCAAATAGACAATATCAAAGAAGCTCCTGCGACGAGCAACTAATTACACTACAAAGATCCTTCCAAGCACAGCAACAACTATGAAAGCACCACTTCTATTAAAGAAATCCCGATCGAATAGTAATAGCAGCTACCTTAATCAGACTCACATGTTCCACCAAGAAACACCGCTGCATCTGCTGGATTTGTAACAACTCATCACTCCATCGGATCAAATAAAAACATAGCTGAAATCCATAGACCTGCAGGATCTGGGGAAGATTTCAATATAGGTTTCGGTCGTGGCATGCTCACAGGTCGACAACGAGAAATAAAAATTAGTTCAAAAAACCTCAGTATCAGCGTGCAATTCCTGCTGACAATAGCCGTCTGGTGCGTTTGGTCAGGGATCGAATACTATCTGCAGGATTTATTCGAGAGGAGCTTATCCGCTTATGTATCTGAAATGCTAGTTTTAACTTCCATCGAGCCTTCCTTGTCGCTACTGAGAAATTGTCTAAAAAGTGCTGCCCTTGCTGACAACTTCATAGGAGTAAGGTAAGTCTACCATCCATTGAATTACTTCAAGTACAACATTAATTAGCTGTTCAGTGATATCAATGAGCTGTAGAGTAACCATTTCGCGAGTTTAAATCTACTTTCATCGGAATATGCGTCGTAATTCACAGCTTATACAACATAAAACCTTCAGTTATGCTAGTAGTTACATGGAAAATACGCTTAATCTGTGGATACGTTAGAATGCTTGGGATTTTAAGCGGGAATGATTTCGAAGGGTATTTCGGTGGCTATCACGTATGCGCTGAATGGGATGATCAGGACAGCGTAAGAAATTGAATACAAGCTGTTTACGAATCCATATGAATATACAGCTTCGGATAACTTCGAGAAGCAGGAGTTGATAATTAATTACTCGAGATTGGCTTTTAGAGAGTTAGCTGGTTTATTACTGAGTGGAGCTACTTCGTTGTTTGATTTTCTGCTACTGATTCGCACTGCAATTAGTTTATCGTTTTTAGCGTTTATTCTAGCAGCGTTTTTGGTTCTATCAGTTCCTCTGCTCTCGTAAGTGCAGAATTCGATATTTGGGTCTAGAAATCTCTTGAATCTGGTGCCAATGAATCTTGTCGCACCGAATACGTACATCAGAGAATTCATTTTAAACTCGTATCTTGCAGGGATCGAGAAATGACGATAAGAGAAAGATTGAGAGTGTTATATCTGTTGTTGTATGTATTCTTAACAGACAATTCAAAGAAAATTTGTAACTAAATCATAAATAAAAATGAAAAAATCCTGCAAATCACCCCTTTAATAAACCCTTTTAGGCTTTATTCAGATAAATTTTTTACATACTAATAAAAAAAACAGTTGTTTTCATTAACAATCTAGTTTACAATTCTTTATCTATTTTTGTGTACAGCTCTTTTATTATTGATCTTTCAAAATATTCGTCCCTGTCAAGTCGCTGGGATCGATGCTGGTGGCTAAAACGGTGAAGGCAGCACGGCTGTATGCTAACTCGCTAAATGTGACTATTATCTTAATTAATTTCCACTTTTGAGTAGATTCACAGCTGAGAATGTCCCATTATGCCGTCGTGTCTTCGTTGGTCTCTTTTTCTTTAGCGGCTTAGATATCGCCTTGAGTACTAGAGACATGTTGTTATGTGGATAATAGAATTTAAACTCCTTGCAGATATCAAAAGAATAAATGAATAGATTCATATGCGGATTGAGATACGTAACTTAACTTCGAGTTCGTAATCCATTTTGAAGGGCTTTAGATGATCTAGAGTGCGATTTAGACAGTGTGTTCTGCAGGGTGATGCTTTGCTAACTGCTTGGATGATTGCTCGTAATGATTGAATCCCTGAGGACTTGTGCATCCATGTAGGTAACTTTCTTAGGGTCTTTATATGCTCTATTGTTGCTGTTTGTGTTAAGTGTATCATGCCGTTCACCTTGCCTCTGCATGTCGATTCTCGTATCGTGTCGAGTGTCATGGCGAGTCTCATTTCTTGACCCTTTTCTTCTGAATAATTCGTCTTTTATCGACTACAATGAATCCGTTCTGGACAGTGAATTCGATGAGAATTTCCTGGATTAATGACGTCGTGATTGCTCTCTGTTTTTCTTCCTCAAATGCGGACTCATCGATAGCTAGTTGCTAAACGAAGAAAGCATCTCCACAGATTGCTCATTCAATTCGGATGCTTCATCGACTGTGGGTAGCAACAACGTGAGTTTCCTTGGTTCTTGATGATTCGGATCCTATTCAGTGAAATCCTAGAAATCAAAGTAGTTCTTCTGCTAGGAACTATTGTTGTTGTTGTTGCTATTACTTTAGTTGTTGATGTTGTTGCTGCTGTTATTATTATTATTATAATTGCTGTTGTTGAGGGCGTTAGATGTATTGTTCAATGCTAAGATCAACTGATTTATGTTTGCAAGCGGAATCTATGGAGGTAGCTACGGTAATTGCATGATCGGAGAATTTGAGAGATTCGAACCACTTCCTGCGAGATTTAAGTTCTATTGAAGAGATTACTGTTGCTGCTGTTATGCGAGTGCTTGCGTATTTGGCGACTAAGGTCCAATGGATGTTTGCTGTTGGTACTACGTCGCGCTGAGTTATGAAAATGGTAGAGTATTCAGTGTAGACGATGACGACGATTGATTCGATGACATGTGTCGATTCACCATGAAAGTTGGGTTGTTTTCTAATGTAAAGCCAGGAATCTACAAGGATGTCTCCATTTGAATATTTGTTTAACTCTACGGCCTCGAATTCGGTGATGGGAAACCACTTTGTTGCTATGGTCCAGGTATCAGCTATTAAGATAATCCTTGCTGAAAGTACTGTGGGCTGTTACTGTTGCTATTCTTAAGATTAGCTCTGAACCTATCACCTAAATCGATTTGATTCATGTACTACTGCATTTATTGTGCTTTCGTGTGACCATCATATCCAGGGATTTGACTCTACGAATACACTGGAATTCCATATTACTATTGCATCTGCATTTAGTAGTTCTCCTCATCGTCGTCGTCGTCTTCTTCCATATCATCAGCACTGCTGGAATTCTACGAACTGCTTAGAATCAGATAATTATCGTCTTCATAGGAGATTTTAGGGTATTTCTTATAGAACAAACGGTCGTCGTCATTGAGGAGATCCATGGAGGTATTCCCTCTTTTGGAAAAGCTCTTGAAGCTTATTGTGTCACGATCAGGAGCTCCAGCGAAGCTTCCAGTGTGTCGCTAGTTGCTTTCGTCGCGGGATGGGATGTTATTGTTATTATTGTTCCCAGTTTGATTGTTAGTGTCACTGTAATCACTTAAGACTACGCCGCTATCGTCCTGCTGACCACTGTTGGAGGGCTATTATTACATTTACTATTGTTGTTATTGCTTTTTATTCTTTCGGATAGCTCTAGCAATGAAATCCTTGCGAAATTGCTTCAGATTCACTTTAACTTAGTTCGCTTCGAATCTGCGCTTGTACATGTAACGCCGGGAGTACATTCTACGCATTTAATCTTCGGAATAATTCAATCGTTTTACGACAAGTTGCTTGTCGTGCTTCGGGAAGAGCAAGTCGCATTTAACGATGCAATGACCATTTGTCTGGCAGCTCTCACAAAATGTAAACCGGTCTTAGCCTTTGAGCATCAGATCGTCCTTCAATGTGCAGAAGTTTTCCTATTTTTACAAATACAATCCAATCTAAGATTACCAACTGCTATCCCCATAATTGTCTGTATTCGTTACATAATCAAGAGGGAACTTCTCAAAGAGATGAAATAACTCAGCCTTCCTGACATATACGAAGTGGCTGATAGTGATGCTTCTCGCTGAGAAAGAGCGCTGCTGTTCAGACAGAAACTCCTGGTGACCAATCAAGCTACCACCCTAAATCAAAAGATAATAATCGATTGTTAAAATACATAAATCTCTCTTTCTCTTTCTTTCTCTCTCTCTTACTGCATACTTCGTGATGACTTTTTCCCTGATTTGATCATTTTTTTACTCTATCGACACGCACATTTCGACAAGTCCTCTGTTCAGAAAAAACAGCGACGAATCGATGCTTCCTTCTTTGAACAGATACTCCCCAGGCGCGAGGTTCAGCTCCTTCATATTCAAGCTCAGATCGTTCAAGAACCCTTTCGAGAAGTTCTTCGTAAAGAAATTAATCTAATTAATAATCTTCCCATAGTACTCGCGTTGTACTTCCTCTCTTAGATTCTGCGATACCTTACTCAGAATCTTCTCTCCCTTCATGAAGAAATGCCCTTCATTCTCCTGTCTATTCAGGTATTCGAGATATTTGAATATCTAGAATTATATTCGCTTCGTGATATTCCTGCTTTTGAGATACTTCGAAATATCATATTTCGTTTACTTAAACGAACTCAACTGCATCGATAAATCCCTGAATATCTACCCAATAGCATTCAGCGAATATCCAAACACACCACAGGAGATTAATGTCATGAATATCACTACGATACGCTCATTTTCAGAACACGGATAGATATCGCCATATCCTATCGTTGTCATGGTGATAAACTCAAAGTAAATCGAATAAATATATTATTTCTGCCAATCGGAGTTTTCAATTTTCTAGAACTGTATCCAAGTCAGCTCGACATCTCGCTTATAGTCATATTCGGACACATAGAAGAATGCACAAGCGCATAAGTGCGCGATCAGAAATATCAAAAACGCTAATTCGAGAATCTACGTACTTGTCGATGATCGATGCGATAACTCAAAGTATTCATCGATCTCCGACCAGAGCTTACTAGCTCGAACTAGTCGATACACCGATACGATCATGATTAACACGATTGGTGTGTCATCTGAGAAAATGCAGCAGAAGAGATTGAATAAATCTAACAAAAAGTAGAGTTTTATGTATCTCTTGAGAATCTTCTTTCGATTTGAAATCACCATGCCTTCATCGTAATACCCTTTGTTGAACGTCAACGCGATATCTGCAGCGAGCCAGATGCTAGAAATGTATTTCTCAAACGCAATGAGTCCATTGGAATCTTAGAACCCAGTGTTAAAACATCGTTTCACTGGTGTGACCACGCATAAGAAAATCAACAGCAGCATCAGAATACAATCCCAAATAATCAGATAATTACTATCCGGCCAGAAAACAGATGTATTCGGGCGATACTCATCAGCAGAATCGACTTATTCCTTGATCAAATCCACTGATGACTACTGTAATTTCTCCTCTTACATAGACTACAAGAACATTCTCTAATTCGTGAGAGAGTTGCTTTAGTCAACACTCTTACTGTTGTTCTGCTTGCTTGCTTAGCTCACATTGCTGATGTTATTGCTGTTCGTGTTGGATATATTCTTCTAGCTGTTATTATTGCTGTGATTTGGATTCTTCGTTCCCCCGCAGTTACTAATTGGACAAGGCATTTCTAGCGCAGCTGGATCGTTGATTAGTTTCAAATGATACACATTGATTCTCCTGAATTGCCAGGAACTTAAAAAGCTTAGAAATTTCTTCTTAATCCTGCTGAGCGCGAGAAACCCTGCAAAGGATTTAAACCCCGTGGGCTGCTAGAGTTGTGATTACTTTATCGATCCTGTTTTGAGTCCTTGGAAGGTTATGGTATTATTGTTGTTGACGTTGCTCGTTAGTTGCCCGAGATTGTTTTAGTTATCGCCGATGGAGACACCTTTCCGGATCTCAAAGTTCGCGCTGTTGTGCTGTGAACTTAACCTTGTTTTTCTATTTATGTCTTCCCTATCCATGTTGAATGTATGCGTACTCCCCATGAGATGGCTAGGTCCTTATGCTGCGTCATGATGTGATGAGCTACTTCGCGGGGAGATATTGTTACTGCTGACTTTCGATTGTGTCTGCGAGGCGTGCTGACTAAGCAGGATCGATTGCTCCTTCGTGTGAAGGGAGATTCTCCTGACACTCTTTTCATGGAGAAATCCTGAAAGGAATTAATTAGGATTGTTGGTGTTGCTGGCAGTGTTTGTGTTTTTCCTTAAAGAAATATCAGAAGGAGTCATTTCTTGGCCACTGTTTTAGTTCAAGAGCTACACACTGTTACTGTTATTGTTGTTATTCGCAGTGTTGATGGTAGCTGAATGCTAATGGGAAGTACCACTCCCTGAGAGATTACCGATGATATGTGGATGCGCAGATTCCTCTCTGAATTCGATAAGTTATAAGGAGTGCTGGTTATTATCGGTGTCAAGATGTTTGTGTTTTGTAGGACTGGTTCTTAGCTTTTCAGCATCCATTCCTGATTCATTCGATTATGCTTCTTCTTCGTCTTCGTCGTGCCTATCGACAATCACACCACCTGATCCGATCTACACTTCTTCGTCGACTTTCTTTTGAATAAACTAACAAAAAATACAAATAGAAATCCTTGAAAAAAGTGAGAAATACAGGTGATTTTTTTATTATTTTTAAAGTCATAGAAATGCCCACAAAGTAAGTATTAGGTTTTGCATAACTTAGCTTCTTTGTTGCTACAATAAAAAATCCTTAAGACCAGTAATATCAAATGCTAAGAAAAGAATAAGAAGGTTGGGAGGAGATTAATTACTGCGAATTGTGAAATACTTGCTAATAATAAACGCATTTCGTTAGAGAAGGGGGAACGCATTAAAACAGCAAATAATCCTGAAATACAGCAACGGCAACTAGTGCAAGTTTCATTGGTTTTCTTTTTCCTTTTTTGCTTTTATTTCCTTCATCCATTCATATTTTGCTGATTTCTTCGAAGAGTAGCTTTGTAAAATTAGACAATCCCTCCCTTTGGTTCATATCTCCATTTGCAAACATTATATTCCGTTGTACGATTTTGCTTAAAATACAAGAGAGATCCACCTTTAACTTAAACGTTATCTATTACTTAAGACGGCGATTCTTGTTTGGGTTAGCTTGCATCTGATCCAATAGACTTCTTCTAATTGAGTGTCTTCAGATCTTAATCTTCTTATGTTAGTAGTTTCCTCCGCTTATCCGCTCCAAGTGTTACTTCTGTTTTAACTCTGAACGGATCAGTGTTTTCGGAGCGTGATTGTTGACCAAGTGTATTCGTTCGATATTGATTAAACGAATTCGTCTATCCATTATGCAAGGAGTAGATCGATCCTCTCTTATGCGTTTCGTTTTCCAGCAGCTAATCTACAGGGATATGGCGAATGCTGCTACTGACGCTTTGATTCATTAAACAACAGACGCTTAATCACTATTCCCCCTCCTCTAGATATTATGTATATTATTTTTGTGTTAATCTTCTCTCTTCTCTAATAGTGATCACACAATCAAGAATTAAGGAAAAACAGATAATTAAAGAATACACTATATTAAAAGATAAATTGGATAGATTAAAAGGAAAGAAAGAGAAAGTGAAGGATATAAATAGGAATAATAATAACAATGAAATAGAGAAGAATACTGAGTAAAAATATTAATAACTGATTTTCAGTAAAATAGCAAGAAATTCAAGATAATCAGATCAAAAAGGGCACACACACATAAAATAAACTAATAAATTCTTATTTAAGCTTTCTTTTTCTTTCTTCCTTTTTGTAAATATGCAATCTCTTTCAATACATTTTTTTCTATTTCACTGTTATCTCTCTGTTTTATTTCTTGAGAACAAGTAATGTTTCTCTCATGACCACTTTTTACTTTCAATTCCAACTTTTGAGTGTCTTCCATATGAAGAAAATAAATAATTTCAATCACTAAGCACAAACATCAATCTCTTTAATTGATTTTTTTGTTGTTTATTTCTTATTCTTCTTTTAACCAAGTGATTACAATTAAGAGTATTATTCCATGATTTCCTAAGGGCAAACAGGCACAAAACCACATATAATTGCAAATAACCATTAGATACTCATGTAAAATGTAGAATTGTTGAACAAACTAATCAGAAACTTTCAAACGAAGCTATCATCTTTCAGATAAATAGGAAACGTTCATTGAAATTTCACCCCTCCCCCTCTTATGTTGTTATTTCGTGATTGTATTCATTCGGTATTGTTTGATAAAAAAGCAAACCTGTTCAATGTTACTGATCTGTTTTTCTACCCATCTAAATGGTCGTCCAATAATAGAAACATCTGAAAGATAAAGATAATTTCTTTCTTTTTTCCTTGGTCAAATTTTACTGCAAATATGAGAAAATTAACCTCCCTATTATCTGCTACAGACAATAATATCTTCTTTTGATTATTTCTTTCCCTAGCATTCCTTTTCGCTGACTGATTAGCTGACCATATGAAAATGCACACAACATAGAGACTCATAAGAAACTGTCAAATATTACTAGTTTACAATTTACAAGTTCATTGAATAAATCTCAAGATCTCCAAGCACACTATTGCTACCATTAAACTAACAATACTCGGTGCGATATAGCCTGACCCAGTGCAGGTCGAACCGCTGAGAATATATCCAACCTTGCAAGCAACGCACACATTCGAGACTGTGCAGAGTCTACAATCGCTTGTGCTGCACGTCGCACAAGTTGATCCATTCCAATAAGTTCCATTTCCGCAAATGCAGTTCGTTCCTGAGAACCCAGGTGTACAATAGCATGTTTTTTTCAAGCAAAATCCACCTGAGTTGCAGAGATTGTCACAGTTATATTACTTTGTGCAGAAATCACTTATCGTTGGACATTTCAGCGATCCAGTGTATCCCGATAGAGTCAAACTCGCCCCATCAGCACTGCAGACAAGAGAACTCGATCCGACATACACAGTAATACTCGTGCCCCCTGAATTACAAGCATACTTGTAGCATATCGCAAGCTAACTCGAGGCCCATGGAGATGTATAAGTCGATCCAGATTTGATCAAAGTGCTTTGGAACCCTTTAGAATCCCATCCGTAAACTGAGCCTGCGCTGATCAGCTAGCTAGTCGTAGATATGCTATTATTGTTGGTGTTGTAGCACACTGTTTCGGAATATGTCATCACATAAGCACAAGAGCTGTCTATGTAAGGATCAGTTGAACTTGAGCAGACGCCATACCCAGTATTGTAAAACCCAGCACGACTTTCACTCGAGCTAGCTGGGGTGCAGAATTCACTTCCCATGGGGGTTTGTGTACACATTTATGAAAGGAAGTTACACCCCTTGCTCAAACCCCATTGGCTTACCTCACAGAAGGTATCATCAACAGTGTACCAGTTTGTGTCCTTCATTAGAGCGTTGTTCACACAGCTCCACACGCCGTCACCTAAAGGAAATAAACAGATTATTCACACAAAACAATAAACTCCAAGAATTTCCTCATTCACTGTAGATTCCCTCAATTATTTCCTAACTTACCACTAACATCTGAGGAAGTCATGATGTCATTTGCAAGAATCGTTCTCTCCCAATGAGATCCTGCTGAAGAAGATCCACCATCGTCTTCGAGTTTATATGAAGTCAAAGATGAGCATCCATATTGGGTTTTAGCCCAAGCTAGAACATATGGAAATGCTATCCACGTCGGAATCGATGCAGAATCGTAATCCGTTCCTGCTGTGTATCCGCCGTTCTTGTAATACGGGAAAAGCGAGCTTGAGAAAGCGAGAGTATGGAACACCTCGTGGGTTACGATATGAACCAAATCCTAGAACTAGAAATTATTGTAGGCTGTGAGAAGGTATTTTGTGTTGAATTGGATGATCCCAGCAACTGGTCGATTGTCAACAACTTGCAACTAGCAAGCTGACGCAGCAGCGATCCAAGAAGAAGAGGCATCGGTCTTTGTCCGCAAGTAATACACCATGTCTGTGTTCTACCATTCTTTGAAAAAGCCAAAGTTTAGATTAAGAAATGAGCCCCCCCCCAATTCGAAAAGAGCATCTATGTTTCTGATAACTAATAGGGGAAAGGGCGACAAATCAGGGATTCTTTGGGGGAGTTAAGAGTTAATAATATTTTAAAATTTCTAGTAGCTTGAAAACAAATCAAACTAACCACAGTTTCTTTTAATATCTCTCTTTCTCCTTCTCCCTCTCCCTCTCTTTCTCTCTTGAACTGCTAATAATCAAATTTTCAAGAAGATATACATTTAGCTTTTTGCGCGGATGTGAAGGTGTAATCTGAGCACGAGGAGAACTACACATACGACGATATTGGGTTGTTGACTTTCACGAAGTTTGCGTAGAATTAGAACACAGTGGATATTGCGTTGAGAATAATCATCTATTAGTAATCACTTAAATCACTGAGATTCGAATAGTCGTAACTGAAACGAATCGTGCTGCTTGTTAGATGTCTTGTTTTGTCTTCATCAGACTAAGCTGAAGGAGAAGGTAGAGGAGTGGTACTAGTAGTACTACTGTTGGCTGTTCTATCATCACTCTTACTGTTACTGCTACCCATAAAATTTCCATTCTTACCTTTTTGTTCTTCCGTAATAGTAGTAGTATCTGTGTTTTCAAACTAAGAAGTATCGATGATTTCTAACTTTCCAGTGGGGACATGTCCGCAGGTTGTATGGTTCCTTAATGTGAGTGTATTCACTTCCTCTGCGAATGCTCCTAGCAAAACACTTGCTATCACAAGCATCCTGATTGTTTACATTGATCTAAGCTTCATACGAATTATTACGCGTTACTTATATTTCTTTCTCCTTTTTTAATATCTCTTTTTCGAAGAATTTCTTATCCATAAAATCTTGCTTATTTCGTCTTTCTTCTCATCAAGCACCATACGATACTTCTGAGCTTTTTAGAAGTAGTAAATATTTAAAGATAGTGAGAAGTTAGGGGGGAAGTTCAAGAAATTCAGGCTAGAAATGCTTCAAGCTTCAAAAAAACAATAACATAAAAATTCAAAGCATATATAAATCTTATTATTTGATGGGATACTTGTGTGCTTTGCATTTGTCTGGAGTAAAAGGATGGCTGTTACATATTTAGAAGGGATTTTATTTACAACAACAACACCAACAAAAAAGAGACTTAAAGTAGCATCAAAGTAATTTTTCAAAAAAAAAAGTCAACAGAAATTCAGAGAACCTAGACAATCTATCATACCTCGTATGAAAAGAACACAAAATATGTAAATAAAAGTATTATAAAATAGGATTATTTTTTAAAATTGAATTATCACAATTAGTACAATCTAGATTAAACCCTTTTTAGTTCTAGCTTGTGGATTAAAGAAATCTTGCTCGAAATTCAATTTTATTTTTTCACTTTTCTAGCGAATTAATAAAAAAAATTTAATGCAAGTTCAAATAAAGCCGCCTCCTCTTTTTGGTTTGTAAATAAATTCAAGACCAGAATCTCTCAATAATACATTCCATTGGCTCTATCAATGAATCTCTTTTTCGTTATCTCAAGCTCTTTTTATCTCAGTAGCGTCCATTCATCCAATTATCTAAAGAACGCTTCTATCTCTACACCGATTATCTTTAAGATATCCATAACGATCTCTTTCCTAAAGAAGAATTCAGGATATTTCTTTCTTTAGGCTCGAAATAATGCAATCACCAGCAACACTTTCCGTCGAAATAGGCAAATCATATTGTTCATTTCGACAGTCGTAAACAGCGAAGTTCTTCTTATTCGTCCTGCTATAAATTTAGCATCGATCAGTTTATGTGTCATTCGCAGAATCGCCCCAAGATGAGTGGAGTCTTCAATAGGTATGAACACTTCTCTTAAATCTCTATAAACATGCATGATTCTGCTGAGAAAAGTACTGTTTAACATAATATTCTCGTTAAGTTTAGATAAAAAAGATTTTTTGAATTCTAAAACATATTGTTCTCTTGGAAGTTTCAGTTCATTCAAGTATTCCTTCGGTCTGAAGAGATTACCTTAGAAGATTTAGTAAGCAAACTTATTGCTGATTTTATCTCTAGCAATGTCAACAATTCGATTGAACTCTGGGAACTCAAGGATAGGCTGGTTTTGTTAAGCGATGCTGTAGGCTGTGTAGAAACTGAAAATGGACGCTTTTCGTTTCGCGGAGCTTTCAAATTTAAAATCAAAGCTGAAGAACTTTAAGATCAAGATGTCCAAGGAATTCGTTTGAGCAGCATCCAAGACTCGAAGGATTAATCGTAAAATCGGCTTCATAGATGCTACATATTGCTTAGCTATGAGTGGTCGATACACTTTTTCTTTGGCAAGACCAAAATTCGATGAAAAATCAAATTTTAATCTCGAAAACGACGCACCATCAACTGAAGCCAGAAACCTTTCAAAAAAGAACATCTGTAGCTCATGATATTTCAGTCTTTCATTCATAAGTTATCGTTTCTTCAGCTTGTTTCTCTTCATAGGCTCACTCCCTAGAAGCATCTCCTATCTCTTCCTTACTATTTTCATCCCAAATAAACTCAACTAAATCTCAACATCTCGATGAAATTCCTTGATCAAATCCACGCATAACTCAGCTACTTCCCTTTCGTAATCACCGTTCTTCTACAAATAGTTAAATTCTAGCTTTAGTTTCAACACTTTCAATCGTTTTTAAGTTCCTAGCGCAATCTTCAACTATTCTTCAATCTCTTTCACTCCTCGAGGACCAATCACTTCCGACACATTCAATTCGAGTTTCCACAACGATTCACTGGCATTTCCAACAGCCTTCATCAACTCACAGAATAATTTCCAGTTTTTCCCAGTGGATTTCACAGTTAGCCGTAAGTTGCTAGGTTCATAGCGCTTTATCTCAGAACATACGAACCCTACCACAGAGGGATGGTTGACTACAATTGAAAGTTGTTTTTTTTAGCTTATCCTCTCATAGCTGAATTCCTTGGATTTAAACAAGATATCATCGAACTGTCCGTGAAGGGCATTGATAAAAACTAATTTATCTTGTCCCTTCACCAACGATTCAGTGGATATCAAGTCAACCGAAATCTTCTTTATCCTAATCTGCCCCTCGCTGCTTTCTTCTTTATATTTCTCTAATTTTTCCCTTAATATCCCAATCATCTAGCAGATTTCCTAGACTTCTCCATCCTCTAGCATGCTCTTCCTGACTAATATCTAGGATACATCTAGATTATTCTTATTATATCTCCATCCTTTTTTCTATTTCTGCAAAATCAAGTTGAGTTCATGCTGCGCATATGTCTTCAGAAGCGATTTCTTTAAGTTATAAATCGCAATATTAACTCTTTTTTCTGTTATATTATGGTAGAACTTACAGCCAATCTTTGGACATTTATCACCTTGAGGGCATTTTTCTTCCTTGTAAAACTCAGACTATTGGTACTTATTTTTATACAGAGCTATCTTAAGCTCATCTTGAGTATGTGCATAATTACACCTGTACTTTCTACATTTTGCTCCTGGATGTTTGGGGTCAATGAACTTGCACATTACTCTATTTTTCAACTAATTTTTCTTAGTTAATCTAGTTCTTAAGCGCTTTTGATGGATGGTGATGTGATTGGTCTGTTTCAATTGCTTGGTTGATTTCACAATTCTAAAGATCTACTCTGATTTAGCAGCAGTGTTGTCTTCCATTTTTTTGTCAAGAAAATGTTATCTTTCGCTGAGAATAAATAATCTTTGATTTTCAAGTATTTCGTGTTCTCACTTGATAAACTACTCTAGAAGCAATAGAGGTTCTGAATAATAAGTGTTGAAGGGGGGATGGAGCAGGAAGATAATGAATACTTTATTAATTAAATACGTTTTATTTATTCTTTGTTGGTTATTATCGAATATTGTGTGTCTGCGCATATCAAAGCAGTTATTTTGAATCCAAGACAAGATTCAACACAAGTAGACTCTTTTAAATTTGTAATAATATAAATTGCCATAGAAAAATGGAAGAAAAGATATTCAAAGATTTCTTTATTCTTCTTCTTCATACACGTGTGATCATGAGCATTCGAGAAAGAAGTATCTAATTCCTATTCTATTTACACGTGCAATCTTTGCATCGTAAGATACTTCCCTATTTCTTTTTGTCTGCTCTCCATCTCTTTCTCTCTTAATATTTTATTTGTCTTTTTGAAGTTATACAATGCAGTTAATAATTGACATTTAGGTTATGTTTAAAATCACAATGAGATATTAATAAAATATAAATCCTCTTTTTTCAAGATAAAAATCAAGCTGAAGGTAACACATCCATCCATTCGAAAACCTACATTAGAGCTAGCTTTTTACTGCTGTGTGCTCATTAAGGTACAATGACTTCAGTATCTCCAAGCTGGATATTCTTAGCTTTGAAGATATTCTTTAACTTTAGATCAAGTCAAATATTATGATCACCTCAAAAGAGCAGCTTCCCTCTGCTTGTTGCTATATGAGCTTATCCATCAAGATCTTCTTTCTTGAGCCATTCCAAGGAAGGTTCCCAAGTTTTGAGAATGTTGCTAGATTTGCTTCTTTGATGAATACTACCTCTGAATCAAAGAATTTAGATGTTATGGTCTTGTCCACAATAGGGATATTAGTGGGCTGAATTCAAGAACAAATAGATAAATTCATATGTGACAATCTAAAGGAAAACCTAACAAATATATATCCCCATAAGCATTTCAAACCAGAGAATGAGTCTAAGGAGTCTGCACAAGTTGTTCGCCTTGATATTTTGATTATCACCTCACTGCGTTACTGTCTTAGTGATACTGAACCAATTAGTTTAAATTTAGTGAGAATTCTGGCTTAATCAGCAGCAGGATTGTCAACATAGCTGGAGATAATAGCATCCAAAGCTGATTCGATTTAGTCGATCACTTTATCATCACATGATTATCTGAGGCTTGCAATGTAGGAATCAACTCTTGCTTTGAAATCAGCTGCATTGTTTCTGGTATTCTCAGAGACACTTATGAACACAGTTGATAAACCTTCAAGTGTTTCTTTTAACCCAGGAAGCTACCCCAAGCTACGAATCAAGCCTAGGGAGCTTGCTTGGAGATGTTCTTTAGTGCCTACTGAGGATGCTCTGTATTATCTTAAAATTACTTCTTTCTGAGCTAGGTGCTAACCAGGACTGATGTGCTACTAAACTGCATTTATAATAAACTTGAGGATCTAACTCAGATCAGATCTTGCAACTCAGTGGTACTTGTAATTATGTAATTATTGAATTTTTTCTATCTGTCATCATTCAATTAAACAAAGGGTTTTAAATGCCTTTTCATTTAACTTCTCTCCTAAGATGGTTTTGCTTAGCGAGCTCAGTAAATACCTTCTAAGCTTCTTTGTTTAGAGATACTTGGAGGATAGTGAAACCAGTAATGTTCTACCATCATTGCTAGCTGTTTTTAGGGAATCAAAACATATCTCAAATCGCAATCAAGTGTGAAATCTACTATTTCACAGAATTAATATGAAAAAGCAACTCCTTGTGTTTGTTATACCCTTAGTAATATACAAATGTGCTACTGGAGATGATTCTTCATTTTTATTGTATTTATTCACTGTACTATTTTGTTTAAGGCTTTTGTGATATTATTTATATATTTTTTGTTGTTTTTTCGGATTTTTCGATAATTATTTTTTTCTATTAGCAAAATAAGAGCAAAAAAAATACAACTCTAGGGCTAATTAATATCTTTCGCTTTATGAAAGCCCTTTTGTGAAAAATCACTCATTACTTGCATATTAATAAACTCCATAAGCAAAATAACTAATATTTACGCAAATAAATCCATTGAATTGTCAAAGAAAAAATGAAATACTAATACAAAAACACAAGAAACGCAACATCTGCGAGAATCCTAGGAGTTTCACTTCTTAGAACAAATCCATTTGCTAAGAAACTTAACTTAGCCATATTTTACCTACCATAAAGCTACCATTAATGAAAGCAAATCGAAATATTATTATTTCAATCTGATTCTGGAGTCAAGTATCTCTCTTTTGAGTCCCAAAAGGAAGAAAATTTAAAAATAAACTTTATTTCAAATTTTAATTAAAAGAAGTGGACCAGTATTCTGATTTAAATCTTCTTCTTGAAGCCAAAAAGGAGTAATTGTTTGATATTATCAAGGATTCTTTCTTCTTTGGAGGCAAGATTTCTTCATATTTGTTGGGTAATAGAATTAATTTTTGAACAAAGAGACAATTATGGTAATAATTAGCTTTTTTTCCCTATTATTCCCCATTCAATGTACAGTTTAATTGCATCACATAAGATATTTAAGGGGTTTAAAATTACGCACAAACAATAGTAATCGTACATAAAGAAGCAAATCAATAATAATAAAAATAAAACTGATCCTTCCCTCCCTTCTTCTAATCGTCCCCTTTCACTAAGGTCCACTCCAAGCAGCTCTATTAGGGTCTAAGAACGATTTGAGATTGACATTAGGATTAGCGATGTACTCCTTGATCCCAGGGAGATTCTCGAATCTGCTAATGTACCCAGCGACTGTAGGAGTGATGCTAGCTGGGTAGATGTATCTGAAATACGAGAGAAGCTCATAGAACACAAAATCAGAGTAGGATAAAGTTCCAACTAAGAAATCCTTCTGTCCAAGATAAGCTACAAGTTTATTGTACAGAGGTGCGATCTTCTCCCAAGTGGCTGCCTTAATAGTCTCGAATTGAGGGTTGAAGAGAATAGGGAAGAATTCCTTGAACAGATCTTTGATGACTCCTTGAACTTGCTAGACTCTGACTTCCTTTTCACTGTAGGATCCATCGTGATTTTACCCTAGCAGCTCGTGCTTGTTGTACTTCTTGATGAGATGCACAGGGATTGCTGAGGATTCAGTGATTTTGATATCATTGTCAATGAAGTAAGGTAGATTAGGGAAATCCATAGGAAGTTCTAGCTTATCCTTAGCAAACCATTCCTCGCGGGTGTCGTAGTGGCGGTGAGTGTAGGGGACGTTGAGATAAGCGAGCAGGAAACGAACAGGTTGACCAAGTCCTCTGAAATTCCAATAGCCAAGGGTTGCCATTTTTGAGATGAGTTGTAGATAGGGTGATGCTTTTAGCGAAGCTAATTTGATTCTTAGGAAATGTTTTTGTTTATGATTATTTGAAGTTTAGGGTTGTGATTCATTCAGCATTTATAGGGATCGTGAATGTTATTCGAGAAAGTAATTCGGTCAGATTCTTTTAGATTCTGATGAATCGACAGAAAGATCTGGGGAATGAACAGTTTGATATTATTCGAGAGAATTCCAAATATGTAATTGTTAAGATGGGGTATAATTCTTCTTTGGCTAATTATAAAAAGTACAATTTTTAAATAAAGGGGGAGCGATGGGATAAAGGTATTAAGTTATCATGTGTATGTCAAATAAGGATGCGATGAAGACTATGAGGAAGAAGTTCGTTTATTAAATTAATTTTATCCTGTTATGAGAAGGCACATATTCAGATTCGAAGATTAAGGAACATAACGTTTTATAATAATTCACAAAAATGATAAATATTCTGAGAATGATCGAAGAATTAGGTAAAAATAAAATAAATTTATTGTCAATTTGTGCTCAAACAACACATTTATTTTTGAAATAGCAAATAAATATCTCCTGTAGCACGCTCTGATATTCAATAGAAATGCTTGATAAAATTGCTTTCTTGGTCTGTTTATTTAGGATTGTAATTATGCACAATTCTGATGAATTACTACATGGGAATTGGAATAATCATTTTTGAGAGAAAATAACAAAGAGGATTTATTTGCATTATTTTCAAATGAATAAATGAATGAAGTGATAAATCTAATAGGTTAAATGATATGAGAAGGAAAAGGTTGAGCACTTAACAGGTGTTAGTTCATAAGCTTAGATATTTAAGAAGATGTTGTTGTTTTTGCTTTAATTCAATGCATTTTGATACTCAATTACTTGTTTGTAAATTATCAAATTTCTTTATTAAATTGCCTGCCATTTTTTGTTATGATTAGAAATGAGATCAGAAAGGAAATTTTAAGAGAAAAAGAAAAGAAAATGCTTTTCAATGAAAGAAATGAAGAAAAAGAAACAAGAAAAGAATAATTCATTCACTCTGCAAGAATTTATTAACACAATTTAGCTAATAGTTCATATAAACTGCTCGATAATTTTGATAAAGAACAACACATTGCAAAAAATAAGAAAAAAAATTCAGAGAAAAAAGCGGGTTTAAGTCATAACAGAAAGGAACTACGAACTTATTCTAATTCGAAGTAAGTTTGAAAAAATGAGCTAAGTGAACATCAAGAGCAATATAAAGGAAGTGAGAGCATCAGATCTCATTAAAAGTCCTATTATAATTGACCAGCAAGCGATCATCTACAAGCTAAGGAATATGCGATACGCATAAACGGAAGTCTTTGAAGATTCAATAAACAGTTATGTTCTTCTTTCACAGAAGCTACAGTCAATTTCTAAGTATTCATTGCCTTAAGATAACAAAGAATATATCCTAAAGCCAGCTACAACAATCAATGAAGATGCAGATGCATATCCTATCGACAATGGGACTGCAATTGAGCCACTCAAAATAGCAGAAAAGGTTATTACCAACAATGAGGAGCGCTTAATGGAGTTGCAAGGGAAATAACTCGCTTTAAGTAGCACCATTCGATAATTGGAGAACGTCATCAAGGATTTGACAGAGGAAACAAACTAGAAATCATTGCTGTTCACTGAGTAGCTCAGAAATAATCTCAATGCAAAAGATAGCAACAATAACAACAATAATCTGCTGAATACAAGGTTTGCATTGCCAAGAACAGTATTGCAATACTCCGTCTTGCGATAGAAAGGGAGATAGCTACTCGCATGGCTGGAGAAAGAAGACAATGGGCTGATAAATCAAAGGTTTTTCAATCTCACAACGCAGAGGACAATTCCACAAGCGATTCCAGGGAATTTTAGTCATTTTTCTGCATTTGAAGATACTGTTCTACTTGCGGAAGAAGGAAAAGAAGTAGAAGTATGGAGAATGAATAGCAATAATAGAAACGAAGGAATCGAATCGTTAACAGGAAGCTATGTGAATAGCAAGAATAGGAAAGTGAGTCTCGATATCAATACTAACAGAAAGACTAGCGGGGAAGACATGAAGCTCAGCAGTAATTTAAAGCGTAAAATGAGTTTAGAATCAAGCGATAAGCTAGAAGATGTTGAGTTCACACGGCTGATGACTGCGAATGCACATAACGATGGTGTGATTGGTAGTTAATTGTTGAGTAGAAACATCTTTGTGACAGCGTCTCGAAAAGGTATTCTTAAAATATGGTAAGCACTTCCTTCGCGATTGCTGTCAGTGCATCGATTTGATGCATACCCCACTGCATTTGCTTTATTACCTCATTCTATATAAATATTAGCTCCTTTGAATTCGTTCCTCCTTGCAGCAGGATTTGCGAACGGAGTTGTTAGAATAGTTTAATTCAGCTAAGATATCGCGAATACATAAGGAATAGTAGATAATATTTCAAATGCTTCTTCGTAATCGCAACAGCAGCAGTGCTAATTAGATGACTTTGAGAATCTGAATGTCTGCGAAATTAAATTTGAAATTGCTCTCCAAGACTATTACTATAACCACTCATCAGCTTCTGCAACGAATACGACAAATTCCACCAGTAATAGCAATAATCCTTCTTCTCCTTCTGCTCTTGCGCCCCTTCCTTCTGTGATGGAAATAATCAATTCCCTCTAGACAGCGCATTGTCGAGCTGAAGGTGATTGGTGTAACTAAGTGATCATCGCAGCTGGTGTCTCTACTCATCCTGATAACATTTATTTGATATCTTGCCTTAGGAAGAAAGCATACAGTCTCTAGGAAAGTGGCGAACATCTCTACAGGAACTCCAGTGGGAGTCGACAATTCGGGCTAACTGGTGAAGCACTCTTTGCAGGATCGTTTAATGGTTAAGTATTCACTTGGGACATATCGCAGCTCTCCATGGTGAATCTGCTAACTCCTGTGATTAAGAGGATAAATCTAGCGATAACCTATGCGACTGTATCAGTGTTCTACGTGCAATACGATGCAGTGACGGATTAGTTGCTATCAGCTGATTAGTAAGGGAATGTATTAGTTTGGAATAGCTATTAGGCGAGTATTGTGAGGAAATGATGATTCGATGGAGATGATTAAGTAGCAAGAAAGTAATGAATTGAACAGGATAAGAGAAAAAAAGATGAAGGAAAGAGAAAAGAATAAGTTAAAAAGAATAAAGAATAAACTGTAATAGAGTGAATATTTGATGTAGCTAGATTTGATTTGAATGTTTGGGTGTATGTATGTGAATAAAGAAGAATCTAATAAGAGAGTGTGTCTTAGTTTTTTATTGTAGAACCAATTGGGATTTAGATGGAAAAAAAAGAAATTAGTTAATATTATTACAAAAACTAACAATTTTTTTATAAAATAACATTTATTCAAATTTTTATCACATTTCCTTGAGACTTTTAAAGGTTTCGAGCGATCTATTATTCAAAGAATCAGAACTAATGAATAACTTTTTCATATACTCATCTAATGAGCACAGCTATGGAGATTTACTTAGTGAAAACTCGCTACTGCAGTTATCTTCTTTACTTTGATCGCCTGTGCATTCCAAACTATTATTACCGATTGCTATCGTTTTCAGCTGTTCTAATTGTTGTTTGATAATCGCTGAATCAAACTTAATATCAGCAACTTTGCGCTACAAGTGATTCAAATATTCCAGGAAGACATATGGTGATTCTACATTATTTGTAACTCCCAAATCTTTCAAATATATCCTGAGATTCTCTATGAACTCCTAGAGAACTTTCGACTCTTTTGCCTTCTTAACTAGCAGTAGAACAATCTGCAAGTACTCTAGACTAAACGCATTTGTCTTGAACATAATATACTTTTTGATTGGATACTATTCAGATTTCTTAGTTTCTTTTGTATTCGCGTATGCTGCCTTGCATTTATCGAGATACTTTTACATGTCGCTATCATTCAGCATTGGCAAATGTTTCTTCTGATTGATCTTCAAATTCTCCATCAACAAATCAATTATTTTGCTGGCATTATCTCCTTTCTTCAATTCTGATCCTGTCCTTTAGAGCACCTCATGCAACGCAAGAACTTCTTTACAAAGCATGTCCAATAGCTTAGGACATCCATACATGAGGTACACTTCATAGTTAAAGAAACACCAGGTGATTACTTTATACCCAATCAAGCATGCACTCTTCAGGATATAATCTTCTTCCTTCAAGAAAATCTACACTTTTTCTAATAATAGGTTCTTGATGATTTCTTTGTTGGAGGCGATTGTTTTCTTATCATCCCTAAAACTCTTGCTTTGAGTTAGCTATCCAGTCTCGAATGTTATCAAGTCAACGTTAATGCCCTCGAAGCTTGTAGGATCATCAGTGATTGTGATGAGAATCTCCGTTAGAGCTTCAGTCATGTATTTGAAAAATGAAGAAAGGGTAAGAGAGCTAACTGAGGGTCGGCAGAGACAAAGGAGCAGATTGGGGTTGCTTCTTTCTTTTTTAGAATAAATTTGCAAAGTTCTGAGTGATTCACAATGAATTGAATTTATATCTTTTTGGCAACTGTTGATAAATTTTTTAATTGCCTAAAAGTCTACAAAATCAAAGAGTTAAAATAGATTCCAGTTCTATTCGAGGGGGATAGAAGAGAAGTTACTAAGAAATACTTCAGAACAATAATGGAAATCGGGTACTTTTTTTGGAATTCCATATGATTTTTCTATCCTTAGAAAAATTACTAATACAAGTATTATCATCACTGCAGTGTTAAAGCAAAAAATCAGTTAGATTTCTTCTTATTATCTTAATTATTATTCATTCCTAATCTTTTTACATACAACACACACAAACTCTCAGAGTGCATCCATTTTGCACTTATACTCACAAATAATATCAGTTTTCATTTACATTTCTCTCATTCATTTCTTTTTGTCTTATTTTATTACCACAACGCTTTTTTCATCTTTTTTGTCTGCATTCTTTTGAGCTTCGTATATAAAGCTACCGAATGTCTACCGTGTCTTATTATTCGGAGGAGTGTGATTCATAAATAATTCTTTCATGTATTTATCCAGAGAACATACTCGCGGCTAGAGAAACCCTGGTAGCTTTGAAGCTGCTAAATAGCTAGATTATGATATATCTAGCTCATCGTTATTGGAGACATTCAATGTCTTGGAGTTCTCCACTCCATTTGCGATGATACTCAGATTCAGTAATTACTACTTCAGTGCTGCGAATCGACTGATGATCTTTTCTCTCGATTAAAGTTGATTCAAATAATCGATCAGCACATAGGGTGATTTGGCTCCTTCCGTGTCTAGCACACTCAAATACCCTCGCACGATATCGGTGAAGAATTCAATTGCGAATTCAGATTGTCCTTGAAAGGTGACAATGATCCAGAAATATTACAAAATCAGCTAGTTAATCTTGAAATTCATTAACTTAGATTTTTTGTATTCGGGCATCTCACTGCCAAATAATTAAATAACTTTCTTCTAGATGCTGTTATTGTAGTTTAGCAGTTTCTCTTCGTTCTTTAGGTTGTCGTTGAATTGTTGGATTTTGTTTAAGTTTTCAAACATCAATCCGAGCAGTTGTGAAGAAACATCATCTTTGAGTGGCATTTTAAAGTTGATTTTCTCCGAATCGCATAGTTAATACAACAAGGATAGTACTTTCTCGATTAGCAGTGAGAAATACGCGGGCGAACTGCCCATTAAGAACACATCGTACTGCCTATACGTGTAGTAAAGAACCTTGTAGGAGATGAGGTAGACTTGCTTTAATTCAAAGTTCTTCTTGATGTACTTCTCTGAAAAGATGCAGGAAGGGTTAAGGATGAGCTTCTTGATGATTTCGTTGTTAGATTGAATCTTCTAGGTGAGAGTGCGCGCGCCTTTCCGCTAGGTGAGGAGGTCGCCGTATTCGAAGACCACATCAGTTGGATCGAAGTTTTCGATGGATGAAGCTTCCTCAGGGATAATACTGATTAGCACTGTAGTTGAGGTATCTGTCATGGGTGAAAGTAAATAAGGGTGTAGCTAGGGATTTATTAGAGTGAAAGAGGAGAGTGAGTAGATACTAGTGTAGGTTTGTGATAATGTAAGAAGAGACTAGCTTGATTAAAAGCTAATGCACTACGATAATGGAATAGGGAAAATAAAAATGAGTTGTTGCACGCTGCAAAGTCAAGTAAAAGCTGACGATTTTTTAATTTAATTGAAATTCCCCTTTTCCCCCTCTGTATTTAAAATGCGTTTCAGCCAATGGTATTGTCCTTAAAAGTCTACAGATTGTAGTGAGATGGCGTTTTTTTCTCTCAACATTTTTTGCTCTTTTAGGGATTTATAGCAATGAGGTGACTATCTCTTTTATTTTTAAAAATGTCTTCAATTTTGAGCTTTATTTCACTGGTTTTCAAAGGGATTGTTGACTCAATATAGAAAATAGAGCACAAGGAAAAGAGAGAGAGAGAGAATGGCTATTAACTACTATCGAATACACAATTATGATTATTATTCACAATGAAGTTCATATTTAACTTTTGAAAAAATAGCATAAATGGGTAGAACAAATGATTTTTTCCATGAGGATGTTCTACAATTCTTAAATAATTCTTATTAAAATCTTCTTTTATCCAATCAACATGCACTATTCCTTCTTTGTTACTGACTCCAAAACAATCAATCAATCTCAAACGTATTTTCATCACATTTCTCAATTTAGAATCAGCTTATGAAAATCACTCTGGTTTAGGATCATTCGGGAATAAATCCTATGCAATTCTCGTTTTAACTGGAAGATTCTCGTACTCCGAGCAATACGCTGAGAGATGATCAAACGCAAGAACTGAACTGGATTCTAAATACGCATAGTATTCTTTGTCTTCGTCAGAGAGAATACCAGCAGATTCTTTGGTTAATTCTCCTTCTTCTGTAGTTATTCTCTCCGTTGCTGCTCCTTTTTGCAAAACGACTTTCTGATATCGTTACGAGAAATGTGTGAGTACCAATCTCCATGCGTTTGCTTTAATCGCAGATAGCGCAGCTTCTTTCACAGTGGAATGCATGTTTTTCTTAGCATTTTCTTCTAAGTCATCGTTAAAAGTTGCTTCATGGATAAACAATGTAGCATTCTTCCCGATTTAACATAGCTAATCTGATGGTCGCAAATCACCTGAATATACGATTCTAACTCCGTTCTTCGCAGCTACAACTAACGCATATGACTACGGACAGTGATCAACAGGCACAGTCTCAAATTAAACAATATTTTATTCTTTGAGATACTTTCCAAATAAATCTCTGTCGGTTTGTCTTTTCATACGTAATTTCTACACAAACTCGTTTTGCTTCGGGTGCTCATAATACTCTAAGCTCTCCTTGCTCATCGATCCAAATAGCGATTATCCAATGATTTCAGAGAAGCTATCGCCGAAAGCTGTGAGTTCTTAATTGAAGACTATTCTGCACTTCAAATCTTCAACCATTTCTGAATAGGTCTCTATCCATGGTACCATGTTGAACGGTACAACTAAGAAGATATCCTCAGCTATGCCTTTGTTTTTCTAAGCTACGTGAGCTTATCGCAGGATGTTTAGAATCCCAAGATGATGATCCGAATGGATGTGACTGATAAAGATTATACGCAGATTCGGGAGAATCTCATTTAATAATTTAGTTTCACCATATTGATTCAAGAGTTGATAATAAGTACCTTCACCTGAATCGAACAGCATTCCATGATTATTCTTGTCGTTTCTCACATAAACAGCACTGACATTCCGATAAGCTGCTGGTTTCATTGAGCCTGTACCAAGAAATACAACTTCGGGGTTGTACTCTGTGAAATCAATTTTTAAACTGGTTTTTGAGGTAATAATACTGGGGATAAGATCAGTCTCTAAATCAAGAGAATCTTTCGTTGAAGGGCTTGAGAGTTTTGCTATGATTTCCTCAGTGACAAGGAATTCCCTTGCTGGTTATGCGTAAACTGGAAAATACCCTTAGCTCTTCAAAGGCTATAAAATGAAATCATAGAATCTCTTAGCCACTGTGGGATTTTCTAGCTTAGGAAACACTGCCTTCACGTTGAAAGGAGACTATTATTCGTTAAATCAACCAATAACAATTAGCACAAATAATATAAACTCTAATTGGAAATATTTTAAGGAATAAGTTTATGGAAAAACATTGCAAAGCCAAAAAATATACTAATCTCAAAATTACATGTTTGTAGATATCCTCGCTGGTTTGTAGGCATGGGAAATGCTTAGGCAGTGCTTAGTTCAGTACGTTGACAAAAGCAAAATGACTGAAATTCGTATTCAGCAGAGTTATTTCCTTTTCAGGAATATTCTCTTCACGTAGTTCCTTGCAAGTGAAAATATGCTGGCAGGATTTCTCGAATAGACTAAAGAACGATTAGTAGGTGTCGTCTTTGACGAGATTATACTCGCCTAGATGAATCACGCTAACTACGCTTTACTCTTTTGGGTCGATGTTACTTGCTAGAAAGCTTAATACGATTGGATTCTTGGAAAAATCATCGAATTATTCGAGATTCAAGCAGTCGACAATTAGAATCACAGTCGATGGAAGAGATTCTTCTTAGACATCACTTGCTTTGACTGTCTTGCCGTTGTCGAGAGTCAATTCTCCCCTTTCGATGAGGATTGAAATCTATTTGCCTTTCACACCAAAAGCTTGTAGTCTATCTTTGAGAATTTTCCCTTAGATTTTGTTAGACACAAACGCATAGCTCAGTACGTTACCTAATAGCAATAAATTAAGGGGAAAAAGAGTTTAGAGTCATGTCATTTTTCATTTTTTTGGACGTTTTATAATTTGTAAATAAGCCAAAAACCTGTTTGAAGAATAGGAAATATCTCGCATGCGTCGTCTTTAAAAAAGCTGCTGTCCTTTTGGAAGAACTGCTTTGGATCATTGATTTCATCTGTGAACTAACTTGTGTCTTTCTTGTACGTTTCTTCAATGTACTTATTCATTTCATAGAAGAACACAGGGTAATGTGGATCGAGCACTGTCGATTGAATAGTTTCGAATTTACGAAAGCCATAGAGAAATTCAGTTTTTGGATCAGTCATGTCGACAAACGCAAAGGGTAAGATCTTATACCCCATTTTGAAGCGGATCCTATCGAAAAACTAAGTAGTCCCTTTTGGTCCGAGGATAGTTGTGTCGATTGCTGCTTTTGATTCGAACATCGTTAGCATCTACCCAAATAAACCACAGATAGTTGGAGTCTTCAATCGTGTTAGGAATATCGCATTCGATGGGTTTAGCTTGATGTGGTTGTTCTTCATAAACCGCTGGAACGTCTCAGGTAGATTGAAGTAGTATTTCTTATTCGCAGTGGTGACTACGACAGCAGCTACTTCTTGGGATGGGTAGTTCTTGATGACTTAGAAGAGGATCTTCATTGGGGGAGTTACTTTGAGAGAAGGAAATAAGAAGTAGGTTTTCTTAGAATGTTCGTGGTTTTTGGCGAATTCTTAGTGTGGGGAAAAGATGTGTTTATCAAAATGAGATTTACCAATAGCAAAGGAATTAATTAATTAACTAGCCCATCTACTGAGAAGCTCAATTTGATTTAGATAGAAGCTACTAGCCATATTAACAGGTTGAGCAAAATGAAAGCTGAAATTATACATTCAAGAGACCCTTTAAGAAGAAGAATAAAAAAGAATTTAAAATATTAGGAGAAGAATACTTCAATTTTTAGAAACAAGACATAACACGAAACGATGTAGAGTCACTTTCAATATGTAAGAAGAACATACATTCATTTTGAAAAGGATTGATGCATTAAATCATGTTCTACTTTCAAATTAGAGGCGAATAAATGGGCGAAGAAAAGTATTCACTTTATTTAATTTTTCGTCTTGAAGCAAATATTATAAATGAAAAACCAACTTTATCTTAAATACCAAGGAGTGTTTCTTTTGAATTCCCAACTGCATTGACTGATTGATTGATCACATCATCATGAAATTAGTGATACTCTTGCTTGTTTTATTTGTCTTGAGTGTCTTATTCGTCTTATAAGTTTCGCTTTTCTACAACTTCGGATTGTTCTTAATCGATTTCTGCGTTGTCTTGTACGACCCTTTGGTCTTGAATCTCTTCTTCTGCAGCTAATCTATCCAACTCATCTTAATCTACCTCAGCACAGATGATAGATTATTCAATGGATAATATATTTTATATTCTTTAACCGTATCAAATTCCGGTTCAGGTCCAGAATAATATTCCGGTCTTTTCAATAAACTTTCACCCTTTTAAGGCATCAATCCACTTGGGATCTATTTATCATCAAGCTTAGATGGTATCACCTACGGAGATTACGGAGACAACTACTGCTAATATTACTATAATTGCAGATTCGATGGAATTGCTGGTTACAACTGCTATTGTTACTGCTATGTCGATTGTTAGGATGGTTATGCTACACCCGCCATAGCGGCTGTACCGAAATGACTCATAGTCCTACTAGCATTCCTTTTCAGCTACGATTTAACACTAGCTAAACTATCCTACCGCCCTAATGTCTTATTCGTTTTATTCGTACGACTCGTGAGATTTGTGTTATGTCTATTATCGTTTCTCGTAAACTGCAGTTAATCATTACCCGTTGTAGTCGAATCAACGGACTCTGTATCTTAATTGTTATTGTTATTATTATTCGATGGTTTCAACGTCGGTGATCGAATAATAGATTCCCCTCTAGTTTTCGATCTAAACATTTAATTCCATTCTCTCGTTTCTTCTTGCATTTAATTTTATTTCATGCTCGTTGTCTAATGTCGTGATTTCATCCTAATAATCTTTCTGCTGTTCTGTTGTTGCTGCTAAGCGAATTACTGCTGTAACAATGTCATCTACGGTTAATGGATTTGGCTAGACTCCGTGTGTTCACTGGATTCTTCCTACATCGAATTCCTCATGAGTTCAGATTTAGATAATAAATCAATATCTTCATCGCTGTAGATTGACTCATCTGTGTCTTAGACGATCTCCCCGTTTTCGTTCACTCTAACCTTCGGGAGTGCTAAGAAGAAGTCCTTGTCGTTGAGATTCCCGTCTTGTTCCATATTCACGTCGTACCAATTCTCGAGTGCTTCTAGCACACAAGTTGTTCTGAATTGTTTGAGATGCTTCTTCACAAGGGGTAACTCTTTCCAAGAAGCTGATTTATCACATAGTTTTCTGTCTTGCTTAACACGCATTTGATCGACACAGAAATTCGTTTTTTTGATTAGCAGTGGACGGTTCACACGGAGATTCACTAGCTCACAAGTTAGCTCTTCGTGCGTAGATTTATTGCAGAGAAGACATTTATGACCACAGTAGATTTGCTTAAAGAGGATTTCATCACGGATCAAGGCGAATGCTTCCTAAAAGGACGCAAAGGAGGGTTAGAATAGATTGGGTAGATGAAAAATATTGTTCAAAATTAATTAAAAATGGCTGACTAGATCTATGGGGCTTTCTTAGATGAGTCTGAGCATATCTTCTCGCTTGCAGAAGACAATATGCGTTGTACCTTTGCTCTTCGCTGTGTAGACTCTCACTCGCTCTGTGAAAAACCCACTTTAACCGAAGAACTAACCTGCCTTGAAAAGAAGAAAGAAAGAGAGAAACAATCATTAACATAATGCCTTTCATTCTTTGCTTCTTACTGTAAAGTTCCCAAACCGCACAGTCTTCGTTTCTTATTCTAAATCATACTCCACAGCTCCTTTGAACACATAAAACAGCTTACTATCAACATCTCCCTTGTTGAATATCGCATCGCCTGGTCCTAGTGTTATCTCCTTCATCAGCAAGCACAACTGCGAAATTAACTTCGGTGAGAATTACTTGAATATCTCCGATGAAGCTAAGATCCTCCCAAAGAAATCCCGCATGACTTCATCTCTCAGACTCTTGGAGCTATTCTGCAGGATTTCCTCTCCCTTCTCGAGATACTTCCTCTCTTCCTCTTAAGTGTTGATATACTCTAAGTATTTCAGCATCTTTATCTACGAAGTTCTCTAGATATTTCTGCCTTCCATGTATTTCGTTATTTCATATTTCTTCAGCTTGTAGTTCGCTTGTTTTTGTGAAAATTCCTAGAATATCTGTCCAATCGTATTCACAACATACGCGAAGATACCGCAGGACATGATCGTAAAGAATATCACATAGATTCTCTCTTTACTTGATATCGGGACAATATCACCATATCCCACAGTGATCATCGTAATAAACGAGAAATACAGTGATGATAGATACAGCACACTCCAATCTGCATCGGCTATATTCTTCGTGTTAATCCATGATTCTTAGCGCTCATTGTGGTTGTATTCATACCTCGAAATAGCATAGAATATGCATCCACAGTAGTGTGCTACAAAGAATAACGTTGAATATAATTTAGTTAATTCAAATGCTGTGTAGTATTTCTGTTGCAATTGGAAATGCTCCTCGATCGCATTGAGCATCTCGAGGAACTACTTGACCCTGAGCAATGTAATTAGCTTAACTAATTGCAATGAAGGCTATGCCATCGATATCGCAAGTAATGCAAGAGTTGCGACATCTAAAGGGAATTATCTTTTAAGGTATCGTTTCAGAATTATGATCCTCGACATGACTACTTCACCTTCTTAATAAAACCCTGTGTTGATTGATATCAACGCTTACACTGTGAAGACTACAATTGCTATGGGTTCTGTGATGATGGTGAATACATAATTCGATCGAGAATCTTCAAATGCAATGAGAATCGGGTTGATGATGAGTATGACAATGAGAAACAATGCGAGTATAATCTATGATACAATTTACATCATTTGATTAGGGAGGAATAAACCAGTTGACTCCAAGGAGAAGAGACAAGATAAGAATGATGAAGAGTTTTCAGAGAAATATTGTGTCGTTCCAGCGTGCGAAAAGGAATGTGTGAACTTAGGATTTAAGAGATTGTTGCCGAGTTATCTTCTCTCCGATTACTATTAGGATTAGACATTCGTGAGTGCATGGCTGTTGTTGTTGTTGCTATTATTGTTCTGATGTGCATATGCGACATCCCCAATGATGTTGTAATGTACAGGTGTTAATTTCTCAAACATCCTAGAAGGCAGTGATGACAACAGCATCGAAGCGAATTTCTTAATGATATTCATTTTCTTGAATAATTTAAACGATATTTTGTTTTCATTACCCTTCATGATCGACATCCTATCTAGTCTTTCTTTCTTTTTTTCTTAAAACACCGAATTATCCATATTATGTGGGTTACTCCCATTCAGCAAATTGTTATTGAGATTGCTATTGAATGCACTTTAATTGTTATTTTTGTTCATGCTATTCGAGTTGATGTTATTATTAATATTGCTGTAGTTGTTTCTGCTGCTGTTGTTATTGTTATTATTGTTGTTATCTCCTTCTGTGTCGATTTGATTGCCGTTTTTAGAAGCTAAGTTGAATCTACTTTGCTGGTTGCTGCGCACTTACATTTGTTCGAATGGCCTAGGCGATCCTCCATAGTTGGATACAGATTAATTGAAAAACACTGTATTGGTAGCTTTGGAGTCGTTACTGGGTGCACCATTGTAGTCTAATTAGCTGCCACCGAATGGACCGATGGAGTATTTCTTCATGTTGCTTTTTTTAGTCTTGATGGTTTTTTCTTTTCCGAGGACGCGCATTTCACTGAGACGGCTCATTGTGCCTTCTTCGTTGTCTTAGATACCTTTCTTTGTCTTGAAGCTGCTCTCGTCTTTTGGATCATGGACAAACAATCAAAATGAGAGAACATCAAAATGCTACTTTCACTCTGTTATAATAATAATAATAATAATATCTTTGCTCTCTACCTGAGTACTTATCACTATGTGGTCCAGCTGACAGTTCTGATGCGCAATCATTCACCGATTACGATCCATCAGATGCGTGTTTGTTCATCCGCTGCAGCGATGGATCAGGTGAATTAAAAATATTCTATCTAATCTTCTCTCCTTCTCTGAGGACATGATCAACTAGTGTCTATTATGAAGGTGCTAGTACCGCAAGCTGACTGTTGTTATTCAGACTGCTTAGGTTGTTCGAGTAATAATTGTTGTTAACATTGATGCTGAGTGTTTAATTACTGCTAGGTATGGCTCCTATATCCATGCTTCCAAATCGGGACATTGTAGGAATGAATACTTCTCCACCACCGAAGCTAGATTCGTGGATATCATTTGATGCACGACGGTACTGCAACTCCACAGGAATATCGCTAGAAGGGGAGTTTAACCTACTATGCATCATAAGCATAGACTCCTTATCTCGATTGGTCTTGAGCATATTTCGTGGATGTTCTCTGTAGATATCTCAACAGATCTATTAGACTTTTTGTACCTGTCTGTCTGTTTGTCTAAACAATCTGTTTCTGTCTGTCAATTAAACTTCCTGTTTTGGTTCTTGGACTTGTGGGTTTATCATATGTTCCCCACAGACTAATTTGTGCTTCTTTTACTATTCTCTTTGACTAGGCTTCTGAAAGATTCATAGGAAACAAATCCTCTCAAAGTGTAATTTGATGTTCGCTCTCACACAGTAGCTGGTAGTTTGCTAGTTTTATTGCTTACAATATCTGCTTGTGGGTGTGTAACCATATTCAGAAGGATAGGCATAATAATTAAGGTTTTTATCTTATTTAATATCTCTTTTCTAGCTTGCGATTCTCAAATTTGATTTATTGTTAGAAACATATTGGTCTTTTGTTTTCTGTGAACACAATTAATCATATTTTGGGAAATGCATTAAATATTAATAATTGGGATTAACTGATAGACAAGAACAGCAATTACTTAAAATATTATAGCTAGTGTAAGTGATTCGTGTAGGATGACCAATATTTTTAGAAATGAAGTATCATTTATTTTTTGTTTTATTTTCCTGTAGAGCTTAAGAGTAATTAATAGGATATAAAGAAATTTTAGTTGAACTCTCTCTGATATTACAAATATTATTCAGATTAAAAAATTCAAACTATTATTATTATTATTATTAATTATCTCCCATACAGTGAAAAAAATTCTTTAGAAAAAAAAACAATTAGTCTCATTGAATTGATTTAAGAGCATAAAAGGAGATAGAAAACTATGCCTAATCCATTCAAATCAATAATAATAGGAATGCAAATTCTATCTCCTTCTGCAATCACTAATACAGACATTCACACAGAAACTAAACAAAAACTCAAGAACATCTCTCTCACTCTCGTTTTGTTGATTTCTTGCTTATTTCCAAACACAAATCATATTGAAAATATCTAATTATGCAATAATCTCTCCCGAATCAAAAACACAACATTTATAAAAAAATGATTTCCCCCTCTCAGCAAAATTATTTCGGAGACTTTGGAGAGAGCTCCGAGAGAAACTCCGCTAGCGATACATACCCGTCTTTGTTCTTATCGAGCCTAGCTAGCAGATACAAGTAATCATTGTGGG